>ERZ890510.1503-NODE-1503-length-14988-cov-8.100650_pt1 | contig 14988 bp, 13 predicted proteins | sample MGYA00521265_ERZ890510 | MGnify/ENA primary metagenome ERZ890510 (study PRJEB32303, sample SAMEA104408624) | aquatic metagenome | biome: Brackish water; feature: Chemocline; material: water | place: Baltic Sea | collected 2014-10-26T21:54:00 | depth 110 m ...
CGTTCTCGATGTCGATCTGGGTCCGCGGGTCGACCTGGGCGTCGACCCAGTTGCCACCCCTGGGCGCGGTCTGCTGCTTGAACACCGACACCCGCACGCCATCGGCGCGCAGTTCGCGGTCGAGGATGGTGACCTGGACCTTCATGCGCTCGTTGGGTGTTTCGGCCGGGGTGTACCAGTCGGTGATGATGACGCCGCCGAACGGATCGGCCGAGACCAGCGGGATGAAGTTGATGGTGTCGAGCGAAGCCCGCCAAAGATAGGCGTTCACGGCCACGCCGGTACCGCTGTCGTCCTTTTTCTCGGCTTTCGATCCGAACAAGCCGCCCGGCCCGAACAGGGTGCCGCTCTCCTGGGTGCCCGACGCCAGGCCCTGGTTCAGATCGCGCTTGGAGCGGTCGCCGGTGTTGCCCGTGCGTACTTCGTTGACGTTGTTGCCGCCGCAGGCGGCAAGCCCGAGCGCCATGGCGCCGGCCAGGATGGCTGGAAGCCGGAGAGAGGTCAAAAAGCCCGACATGGTTGTGCCCTTGTCCAATTTGGCCTCGATAATACACGAGATGTCGCCAGCGTGCGGCAAGAAACGCGCCCTAATTCGGCCGATAAAACGACGCCGAGACCATAAACACCAGCCCCGCGGACTTCAAGCAGTGGAGGTGCGCCGCTGCCGACTAGTCTTCTAGGAAAACCTACCCGGCAGGAGTTGATTTTGTGAAGGAACTGCCGGGCGATTCCAGACAGTGACTAGATACGGTAGCCGGACCGGCGCCCGGCCCGAGGCAAGGCTCAAATTGTGACAAAGACGCCACAGGTCGGAGGAAGAATCAGGCAGCATCACGTCGAATTCTTGACCCTTCATTTGACCCTGTGTTCTATTCTCCAAGCCGCATTGGCCGGACGTGAGCAGCTGCGTTTTGGGCTTCCTCATTCCGCCGGTCGGACAGGCCTTTTGGTACGTACCAGTCTCTGATTAATGAGAGAGGGAGAAAGATGAAGAAGCTTCTATTGGGATCGACCGCTTTGGTCGTTGGTGGGCTGATGGCCGCTCCGGCCATGGCCGCTGATCCGATCAAGGTCGGCGTCGGTGGTTACTACACCTTCTACGCTGTCGCTGGTGGTATCAGCTCGTCCTATGCGACGAACGGTAGCTCCACGGAGTACAAGGGAATGTTCTTCCTGCAGGAAGGTGAAATTCACTTCAATGGCCAGACCAAGCTGGATAACGGCACTTCGGTCGGCGTCAACGTCGAACTCGAAGCCTGGAACCCGGACGGCGGCACCAGCATCGACGAAGCCTATCTGTTCGCCTTCGGCGACTGGGGCCGCGTTGAGTTGGGCTCGCGCGACGCTGCATCGTATCGTATGTATTACGGCGCACCGTCGGCGTTGATCGGCTTCGGCGCCATCCAGCACAACCATATCGTCGCGAACCAGCTGGCTAGCTCGAGCAACAAGGCGATGTTCCACAGCACCACGGCCACCAACACGGCCGCGTGGCAGGACGTACAGCGCATCAACTACTTCACGCCACGCTTCCAGGGCCTGCAGATCGGTCTCGGTTACGCTCCGAAGATTAAGACTCCGCAGGGCGGCGGCATTCTCGGCACCACCGGTCTGGCCAGCGGCCCGCCGGCGGCTGGAACGGGCTTTGGCGCCTGCGGCTTCGCCAATGCGTCGAACATCAGCTATTGCGCGACCAACGACTACGCTTGGCAGAACGGCATCGATATCGGCGCCAACTACCTGAACAAGTTCGGCGATGTCACGGTCGCGGCCTACGGCTCGTTCGCCTATGCCACGTTCAACCCGGGCCTCCGGCCCCTGGCGAGCGCGGCGAACCAGATCACCGGTTCGAACCTCGGCAACTGGGCCATGTGGACCGCCGGTCTGCAGTTTGGCTACAAGGGCATCACGGTCGGCGGCTCGGTCGGCTACGACAACCAGGGCATGGGCTCGAACTACTACACCAACGTGGACAATGCGACCCGCTTCGCTACGGCGGGTATCATGTACGCGACTGGCCCGTGGCAGGTCTCGTTCATGTGGATGGGTTCGACCAACTCCAACGGTAACGGCTCGAATACCGTGGCGTCGATCGCGACCGGCACCAATGCTGCAACGTTCAACGGTTCCGGCGGCGCGGCCGGCACCTTCACCGGCACCCCCGGTGTCAACAGCACGGTGTTCAGCGGCCCCTTCGCCTTGGCGTTCGGTGCTGAAACTGCCCAGAAGTTCGAAGTTGGCGCCAACTACGCGCTTGGACCGGGCATCAAGATCACCGGTGGTGGCTTTATCAACCAGCAGGGCGGTCCCTCGAATGCCGTCACGGGCAATACCTGGGCACTGCTCCTCGGTATGGACGTGCGCTTCTAGATCCAGCTTAAGCTGAAAAACTGGAAAGAGCGGGCGAAAGCCCGCTCTTTATCTTTTGTCCAATCAACCTAAGCCCGCCGCTGCCCCACGATGTTGACGAACAGGGTCGGCAGATACGTCCGTGATACCGCCAGCCGTTCGGGTGCCTGGCGGGCCAGTACGGCGCGATTGTCTTCGTGGTCGAGCACGAGCTGGAATAGCCCCTGCTCAACCGCTCCCGCCCGCGGATCGAGTTCCGGCTGCCCGTCTCGCACGACCCGGTAGGCGACATCGAGCCCGACGTCGCCGCCACTGTAGAACGACGATACGATCTCCAGTCGGGCGAACATCAGCATCAGACCGCGCACTGAGAAGCGCCAGTAATCGTCGGGCGCGGCGTGGAACGCCTGCGACCACGGCGTGGCGACGTAGGCAAGCCCGCCGGGCCGCAGGACGCGCTCGATATTGGCGGCTGCCCGCGCGGGTTGGCGGGTGTGCTCGAGCACATGACAGCAGACCACCAGGTCGAATGGATCATCGCCAAGCAGGGTCTTGAGCGTTCGTGGCGTGCTGCAGATGTCGCCTACGACGTCGACATTTGCACCCTCGAGCAGGTCGAAACCGACGAACCGGGCGCGCTTGCCGAAGCGCTTGGCGATCAGAGCGCGCCAGTTGAGTTCGTTGCGGTCGGAGAGCTGGGCACGCGACCCGACTTGCAGCACCCGCGGCGCGCGGCGCCCGACCCCTGCGGCGAGCCGGTCGAGCAACAACTCGACCTCGCGGCCGACACTGCTGCCGACGACACGCAACTCCGCCCGTGACTCCGACGAAGCGCCATCGGAGGTCATCGCGCCACTCTCATTCGCGCACCACGACAATATGCATCCGGCGTGGGCCATGCGCCCCAAGTTCCATGGCCTGCTCGATATCGCCGGTGCGCGACGGTCCGGTGATGGTGTTGACGGTGCGCGGCATGCGGTCCTTGCCATAGCGCTGGCGCAGCAGGCCCCACACGTCTTCGTAGCCGCCGACGATGTCGCGCTCGCGCAGCACCACGATATGGGTGTCGGGCAGCAGGTTCAGCGTCACGGGATGTTCCGGTCCCGACGCCATCACCAGCGTTCCGGTCTCGGCGATGGCGGCAAAGGCGCCGGTGATCGACACAAGATCGCTCGCCTCGCCGCGACCCCGGCGGACCGACAGCATCTTCTGGCCACCCCAATCATAGTCCGCAAGCTGCGGCGAGGGCGCCATTGCCACTTCTGCCGGCAGATTGTTGCGGACCAGGAAAGACGCGACCTCGGAGGCCACATCGGTCGCCGCCACGCGCGCCACGGTGGCATTGTTGGTTTCGGCCCAGTGGCAGAACAGGGCCACTTTTTCGGGCGGCGCGAGCTCGGTCCGGGAAATTACCGGCCCACGCGGGGGCAGGGCCAATCGGTCCTCGACCGCCTGCCGCGCGGGGCCGGAAATCGCACCGCGCCGCAGCGAGCGGCGAATGCCGTCGAGGATCTGCGCCCTGGCGTTGGCCGGTGCGTCGCTCATGGTCGCCTCCTGGACCATTGGGCGTGAAAGGTGCCGCCGGCCGGCGGGGCCGGGAAGTCGCGGAAGCGCGTCCAGCCCGATGCCAGCGGCAGGCCGCGGTAGCGGCCCTCGGCGCGGCCGAACAGGGCCAGCATACGGTTGGCGAGCCCGGCCAACCGGCGATAGAGCCGGGGGCGGCGGGCGACGAAGCTCCACAATGCCAGGCCCTGCCGGACTGCGGTCGGCGTGAGGTGCCGTTCGAACTCGCGCTCGCGCCAATGGCGCATCAGCTTGGGCAGCGGGATTCGCACCGGGCAGACGCTTTCGCAACGGCCGCAGAAGGTCGATGCGTTGGGCAGATTGCCGGCATCCTCGACGCCGATCAGTTGCGGCGTCAGCACGGCGCCGAGCGGTCCAGGATAGACCCAGCCATAGGCATGTCCGCCGATTGCGCCGTAGACCGGGCAATGGTTCATGCAGGCGCCGCAGCGAATGCAGCGCAGGATCTCCTGCATCTCGGTGCCCAGCACGCCGGACCGGCCGTTGTCGAGAAGGACGACGTGATAGTGCTCGGGCCCGTCGAGGTCGCCCGGCCGCTTCGGTCCGGTGTTGAGCGTGGTGTAGGCCGAAGATTCCTGGCCAGTGGCTGACCGCGCCAGCACGCGCAACAGGACGGCGGCGTCCTCCAGCGTCGGGATCACCTTCTCGATGCTGGCCAGCACGATGTGCATCCTGGGCAGCGTGTTGGAGAGGTCGGCATTGCCTTCGTTCGTCACCAGCATCGACGAGCCTGTCTCGGCCACCAGAAAGTTGGCACCGGTCAGGCCAACGTCGGCGTCGACGAACTTCTGGCGCAGCACATAGCGGGCTTCGGCGACGAGATCGTTGCGCTCGGTCAGCCGCTTGGTGAAGCCGAGCTTGCGGTGGTGTTCCAGGAAGGTATCGGCGACCTGGTCCTTGGTGAGATGAACGGCCGGCGCGATGATGTGGCTGGGCGGTTCGCGGCGGAGCTGGATGATGTATTCGCCGAGGTCGGTCTCGATCGGCTCGATGCCGATTTCCTCGAGATGCTCGTTGAGCGCGATTTCCTCGGCCACCATCGATTTCGACTTGGCGACGGTCCTGGCGCCGGCACCGCGGCAGAGCTCGCCGATGATGCGCCGCGCGTCGGCGGCGGTCGGCGCCCAGTGGACGTGGCCGCCCAGCGCCAGAACCTTGCGCTCGAACTCCTCGAGATAGAAATCGAGATTGGCCAGCGTGTGGTTCTTGATGTCGCGCGCGCGGTCGCGCAGGGCCTCGAATTCGGGCAGACGCTCGGCAGCCTGGCGGCGGCGCTCCGAGAAGCCGACCTTCAGCTTGGCCAGCGAATCCTGCAGGTTGGGGTCGGCCAAGGCGGTGCCGACATTCTGCCTGAAGTGGTGAGCGGTCGATTCCATCAACCCGGCTCCCCGCGCCCCGGCTCGCCGATTGCCGGCAGGTCACCCATTCCGGCCAACACTTCGGCCACGTGGCGCACATGTATCGGGCTGCCCTCGCGCTGCAACTTGCCGGCCATGTTCATCAGACAACCGAGATCGCCTGCCACCAGCGTGTCGGCGCCGGACGCGGCGATATCGGCCGATTTTTCGCCAACCATGGCATTGGATATTTCAGGATATTTCACGCAGAAAGTACCGCCGAAGCCGCAGCACACCTCGGGCGATTTCATCTCGCGAAGGGCCAGGCCGTCGACCGACTGGAGCAACCGGCGGGGCTGGTCCTTGACACCGAGTTCGCGCAGGCCCGAGCATGAGTCGTGATAGGTGACGGCGCCGTCATAGCGGGCCTCGACGGTTTCGATGCCCATCACATCCACCAGGAACGCCATCAGCTCGTAGCTGCGGCCGGCGAGATCCTTGGCCCGGGCCTGCATGGCTGGATCGTCGTCGAACAGGCCGGGGTAGTGATGGCTCAGCATCCCGCCGCAGGAACCCGACGGTGCCACGACGGCATCGTAGCCGTCGAAGGCCGCGATGACCTGGGCGGCGATCGCCCGCGTCGTGGCGCGATCGCCGGTATTGTAGGCGGGCTGACCGCAACATACCTGCAGGGGCGGCACATCGACCGTGCAGCCCGCCCTTTCAAGCAGCTTGACCGCGGCGAATCCGACCGAGGGCCGGAACAGATCGACGAGGCAGGTGACGAAAAGCGCAATGCGGCGCGGGCGGGCACTAGGGCGGGGCAGGGACTGGGACACGGTCGCCAAGATGGCAGCCGCGAAAATCGCGTGCAACGACCCCTTGTTTAGAATAATTCTAAGATTATATAGATTCGATCCGGAGATTCGCAAATTCGTGCCCGCGGACCAGGCCAATCAACCCAGCCACGATCGGAGAGCAACATGGATGGAAACAGCAACGCAGACGCCGGCAAGTGCCCGGTGATGCATGGGGCTCGCGCCAACGCGGGCAGATCGAATCGTGACTGGTGGCCGAACCAGTTGAACCTCAGGGTCCTGCACCAGAACTCTCCGCCATCTGATCCCATGGGCAAGAACTTCAACTACGCCAAGGAGTTCAAGAAGCTCAACCTCAAGGCCCTGAGGAAGGACCTTTATGCGTTGATGACCGACTCGCAGGAGTGGTGGCCGGCCGACTATGGCCATTACGGGCCGCTGTTCATCCGGATGGCGTGGCACAGCGCGGGCACCTACCGCATCGGCGACGGCCGCGGCGGGGCGGGATCGGGCACGCAACGTTTCGCGCCGCTCAACAGCTGGCCGGACAACGCGAACCTGGACAAGGCGCGCCGGCTGCTGTGGCCGATCAAGCGGAAGTACGGAAACAAGATCTCCTGGGCCGACCTGATGATCTTCGCGGGCAACTGCGCCCTGGAGTCGATGGGGTTCAAGACCTTCGGCTTCGGGGGCGGGCGCGTGGACGTCTGGGAACCCGAAGAGGACATCTACTGGGGCAACGAGGCCACCTGGCTTGGCGACAAACGCTACTCGGGCGACCGGGAACTCGAGAACCCGCTCGCGGCCGTGCAGATGGGTCTGATCTACGTCAATCCGGAAGGCCCCAACGGCCAGCCAGATCCGCTCGCCGCGGCCAAGGACATTCGAGAGACCTTCGCACGCATGGCCATGAACGACGAGGAAACCGTCGCGTTGATCGCCGGCGGTCACACCTTCGGCAAAACCCACGGTGCTGGCGATGCCGCACTGGTGGGCGCAGAGCCCGAAGCCGCTGGCATCGAGGAACAGGGCCTGGGCTGGAAGAGCACATATGGCACGGGCAAGGGTGGCGACGCGATCACCAGCGGCCTCGAAGTCATCTGGACCACGACGCCAACCAAGTGGAGCAACAACTTCTTCTGGAACCTGTTCGGCTACGAATGGGAGCTGACCAAGAGCCCGGCCGGTGCCCATCAGTGGAAGCTGAAGCATGACGCGGGCGCCGGTACCGTGCCGGATGCTCACGATCCGTCGAAGCGCCACGCGCCCTCCATGCTCACCACCGACCTCGCCTTGCGGGTCGATCCTGCCTACGAAAAGATTTCACGGCGCTTCCACGAGAACCCGGATCAGTTCGCCGATGCGTTCGCCCGCGCGTGGTACAAGCTGACCCACCGCGACATGGGCCCCTGCTCGCGCTATCTCGGCCGCGAGGTCCCGGCGGAAGAACTTCTGTGGCAGGATCCGGTTCCGGCGGTCAGTCACGACCTGATCGACGCGCAGGATGTCCGCACCCTCAAGGCCAGGATCCTCGAATCGGGACTGTCGGTCTTCGCACTGGTCTCGACCGCGTGGGCATCGGCGGCAACCTTCCGCGGCTCCGACAAGCGCGGCGGAGCGAACGGGGCCCGCATCCGCCTTGCGCCGCAGAAGGATTGGAAAGTCAACCAGCCCGCCGAACTGGCGACCGTGCTCGAAACCTTCGAAGGCATCCGCAAGGAATTCAATGCCGCGCAGACCGGAGGCAAGCTGGTCTCGCTCGCCGACCTGATCGTCCTCGGCGGTTGCGCGGCCATCGAGCAGGCGGCGAAGAACGCCGGGCACGACGTGGCGGTTCCCTTCACGCCGGGCCGTACGGACGCGTCGCAGGAGCAAACCGACGTCGAGGCCTTCGCGCCGCTCGAACCGACGGCGGACGGGTTCCGCAACTACCTCGAGGCCGCGCACAATGTTTCGCCCGAGGAGATGCTGGTGGACCGGGCGCAGCTTCTGACATTGACCGCGCCTGAAATGACGGTTCTCGTCGGCGGCATGCGCGTGCTGAATGCGAACGTCGGCCAGTCGCCGCACGGCGTTTTCACGAAACGCCCCGGGATGCTCACCAACGACTTCTTCACCAACTTGCTCGACATGGGCACGGAGTGGAAGGCGGCCACGGAAGCCGAAGGCGTGTTCGCAGGACATGATCGCGCGACGGGCGAACAGAAGTGGACCGGCACCCGTGTCGACCTCGTCTTCGGCTCGAACTCCCAGCTTCGGGCCCTTGCGGAGGTCTATGCCTGCGACAATGCGCAAAAGAAGTTCGTGAGCGACTTTGTCGCCGCTTGGACCAAGGTGATGAACCTCGATCGCTTCGACCTTGCCTGATCTATTGGCGTCGTCAGTTCTTGTTGGGGATCAGCACGATCGCCTTGCCGTCGCTATTCATTCGGCCGGCCCAGTCGGCAGCGATGGTTCCGCTGCCGAAGAACACGTCGCCGCGCGCGGGACCTACAATCGCCGCGCCGGCGTCCTGTGCGATCATCAGCCGGCGATAGGGCTCGGTGGCGCCGGGTTTGCGCGTCACCGGCCGCATGGTTTCGATCCAGATCGGCGTGCCGAATGGCGTAATGCTTGTGTCGACCGCCATGCTGCGCTGGGCAGTGAGCGGAACGCCTTCGGCGCCGGCGGCCGGCTGGCTCTTGGTATCCTTGAAGAAGATGTAGCGCTCGTTCTTGCGCATGACATCGCGCGCCTGCTGCGGATTGCGCTTCAGCCAGTCCCGGATAGCCGGCCAGTTGGCATCCTCGAGCTTCAGTGTGCCCCTTTCGACCAGCACCTTGCCGATCGCGGTGTAGGGCCGGTTGTTGGAACCATCGAAGCCGAGCGTGAGCGTGCCGCCTTCGGCAAGCTGGACACGGCCGCTGCCCTGGACCTGGACCTCGAACAGCCCGACCGGATCCTGAACCCAGACGACCTCGAGCCCTTTGCCCTTGAGCACGCCCTGCTCGATTTCCGCCCGCGAATAGTACGGCTTATCTGAAAGATCAGGTGGCCGTCGATAGACCGGCACCGTGAAGAGGCGGGAGGGCGCGCGGCTGCCGCGCAGTTCGGGCTCGAAGTAGCCCGTGAACTTGCCGGGCGCCTTGACCACCAGCGGCCGGAAGTTCTCCTCGAAGAACAGCCGGGCTGTCCGGTTGTCTCCCGGCTTTACCGCTGCGGCGGCATTGCAGACGCGCTTCCATTCGGCAGCGGAAATCGTCTTCTCGCCGCCATCCGTCGCGATGCTGGTGTCCCGCCCGGTCGTCAGCTTGGGGCACGAGCGCCGGAAGGCGGCCAGGGCCTCGGCCTGCCTGTCGCTGGCCCAGCCGGCGATCTCGTTGAACGAAGTCGGCGCCATTGCCACCTGCTTTTCAGGCACAATCGTCTCGCCGCCGGTGCATCCTGACAGAAGGCCGGCGGCGGCAAGCAAAGCCACCCCACCGGACAAGACGGTCCAGCGCATGTTCGGAACGCCCTCCTCAGCCTTCGCTTTCAGTCTTGGTCAGCAGCCAGTTGGGATCGCTCGACTGGGTGTCGCGGCTGAACGTCCATAGATCGATGACCTTCTGCACCTCATTGGGATTGCCGTCGGCGATCTGGCCGTCGGCATCGCGCAGGACGTTGATCTGCTCGCTGACGAAGCGCACGGTGACAGCGGCGCGCGCGCCTTGCAGTTCGGCGCCGGCGATGTCGGAGGCCTCGAAGCCGATCAATGTGGTTTCCGCCTTCTCGTTGCGCTCGGCGCGGCCGCGGATGGCCGCCTCGAAGCTTGTGAATGTCGGACCGTCGAGCAGCGTCCGCAAGGACCCGACATCGCCCTTGGCGAATGCCTCGACGATGGTCGTGAAGGCGGCGCGTGCACCGGTGCAGAACGACATGGGATCGAACGTGGGATCGGTGGCACGAATGGCGGCCACGCCGGCGGTTGCGGTCGGCATGACGGTGGCGCGAATGCCGCCCGGCCCGGTCGTCGCGGAGGAGGGCCGCGCAGCGGGAGGCGGCAGGGCAACGACATTGTCGGGATGCGCCGATGCTCCGGCCGGCGCATCGCCATTGCGCGGTGCAGCCGGCGGCGGTGTGAACGGATCGCGCGCCGGCGGACGCTCGTTGCCCGTGCGCTTGCCGAGAACCGAACGCAGCCGCAGAATCAGGAAAACTGCGACCAGTCCGATGAGAATAATATCGTAGTTGTTACCCACGTTGGCGCTCCGCCAATTCGTCTCCAACTCGCTTCAAATTACATAGGCCCCGAATGCGGAAAGGGCAAGGCAACCGGCCCGGGTCGGACTTCAGGCCGCCAGGACCACAATATCGACCAAATCGGTGACACCGCCGACGCGCCGCCCGATTCGCCGCTCGCGGACCACAGGGGGGACGTAACCCTGCCGTTCGGCCAGGCTGTAGGTTCCGCTGTCGGTGACGGCGCGGGACTTTTCATCCTTGTTGTGCTTCTCGAGTTTGGCCGCGAAATTGACCGCGTCTCCGATTACCGTGAATTCCAGCCGTTCGCCGTCGCCCACTGCGCCGAAGATGACGCGCCCCGACGACACGGCGAGGCCGATCGCAAGCGGCGGCAGGCCGGCGGCCTGGCGCTCGGCGATCCAGAGGTCGGCTGCCGCAATCACAGCGTCGGCGGCACGCAAGGCATCGGCGGCGGCGGTCGGCGACGGCGCCACTGCGCCGAACGACGCCAGGATGCCGTCGCCCAGGAACTTGTCGATGCTGCCGCCATTGCCAGTAATCAGTGGGCACACCCGGCCCTGGTAGTCTTGAAGCATCTTCATCACCTCGCCCGGCGCGAGCTCGGTCGACAGCCGGGTGAAGCCGCGCAGATCGACGGTCAGGATGGCGACATCGCGCAGTTCGCCTTCGCCAGCCTTGATCGAAATCGCCGCACCCCGGATGCGTGCGGCGACGCCGGGGTCGAAGAAGCGCGACAAATCGCGCGCCGCCGCTCCTTCGGTGACCGACCGCACCAGCAGACGGCGCGCCCGTGCGATGGCGAGCGCCAGCACCGCCGTCGCCAGCAGGATGGCGATGATCTTGTCGATTTCGGCACCCACGAGCAGGGCATTCGAGGTCATGTAGTCGACGAAATTGTGCGTCCGGTCGGGCGGCCCGCCTCGTCCCGAAGCGACATAGTAGGTGAGATAGGCCCAGCCTGCCGCGGCCATGACGCCGGTGAAGACCACGAATCGTACCTCGAAGCGCAAGGCACGCAGGGCGATGAACAGGAATACGTAGAACAGCGTCGGAACCTTCAAATAGAAGGCCGCCGGCTGGGCGTACTTGAGGTGAAAGCTCCAGATCAGTGCCATCAGGAGCACGATGTCGGCGATCACCGATAGATAGAGCATCCACGGCTTGAGCAGGCGCATATGGGCCAATATCAGGCGTGCCACGCAGATCGCGCCATAGATCAGCAGGACTTCGCTTTCGAAAGAGAAGTCGGCCTGGACCTCGCCTTCGGCCATGGCGGAGAACTCGAACACGCCGCCGATCAGGATGACGATGCCAAATTGTATCCAGCCGATCAGGATCTCGCTGCGTTCCTGCTGAAGCCGGATGGCATCGCGCACGCGATCCGGCAGGACAGCCGGACCGCCGCCGTCGAACAGCCAGTTCCACACCCGGGTGAGCATCAACGCTTCTCCAGCCACAGGCTCGTGGCCATCGCTCCGGCGGGTTGCGGCAGCTGCGCCATGATCGACGCAGCAAGTCGGTCGCCCAGCCGCCGTTGCGCCCAGACGCTGGAAAACAACGGCACATAGGCGCCGGTCGCCAGCAATGGCAGGACGCCCTGCTGTTCGTTGTAGTTACGCCAGCCCCACACCGACGGATAGTCGAAGGGCAGGAAAATGTCGTGGATGTGAACCAAAGTGCCTGCGGGCAACGCCGGCAACACCCGATTGAACAGGATATCGACGTCGCTGCCGGGCATCAGGATGTGGCTCGAGTCGATGAACAGCACATCGCCGGCCCGCAGTCCGTCGAACAGATCGGTCGGGGCGGTCTGCAGGGTCGAGGGCACGACCCGCACGCCGGCCAGGCCGGCGACATCGGCGCGCGGCACCGGGTCGATGGCGACGATCTCGCCGATGCCACACTGGGCCCGGGCAAGGATGCGGGTCGAGTGCCCGGACCCGACCTCGACGATGCGTTGCGGCTTGCGTTCGCGGACCAGGGTGTAGGCGATGGCGGCGTCGAGCGAGGGAAACCAGGATTGCGCGAGCAGGCCCTTCAGCCCCTCGATGCCGCCAGCGTGGGCGTCGACGGTGTCGAGCATCGTGGCAAATGTCGCCGCGTGGCTTTCGAACAGGCGCTCAATCGCCGGATAGGGCGGCTGGGCACCCGGCGGCGGCAGCGACGGCGCATAGCGATGGGGAATGAACCAGCCGCGCGGCGCCAGGCCGAGCACGGTCGGCAGTCCCAGCGCCAGTCGTCGCCAGCGGCCGCGCAGGCTGAGCGGGGCGGTCATGGGGCGAGAGTCAGGCCTTCATGGGCGACAAGCGCGCGCGGCAGTCCATGTGACGCGTTGCCCGGGCGCAATGCCGCCGCGTCGCGCGCGACGCCGTCCATGAAGGCGTCGTCATGGCTGGGGTCGTGATGGAAGATGACAAGCGTGCCGACGCCGGCAGTGTCGGCAATCCGTGCGCCCTCCTGCCAGGTCGAGTGACCCCAGCCGCGATACCGCGGGTATTCGGCATCGGTGTAACTGCAGTCGTAGATCATCACGTCGGCGTCACGGCAAAGATCGACGATGATCTCGTCGCGTTTGCCCTCGCGGTGCTCGGTATCGGTGATGTAGCAGATCGACTTGCCGCCATGCTCGATGCGATAGCCGGTGGCGCCATTGGGATGGTTGAGCGGCGCCGTGCGCATGCTGACCGTGCCGCTGGTCAGCGTCTGTCCGCTCTTAAACTCTTTGAATTCCACCGCCGCCTGGAAAATCTCGAGTGACACCGGATAGAGTGGCGCCTGCATAAGATGGCCGACCACCTTCTTCAGCGTGTAAGGCGCCTCAAGGTGCCCCGCCCACATGCGTACCGAATTGCGACGCTCGAACAGCGGCTCGAAAAAAGTGAGACCCGAGATGTGATCGAGGTGGGTATGGGTGAAGTAGATGTCGATATCGAGAGGCGCGTGGCGTCCAAGTTCGAGCCCGAGGGTGCGAATGCCGGTGCCGGCATCGAATATCAGCCGCCGTCCGCCGGCCGTGACCTCCAGGCAGGAAGTGTTACCGCCATAGCGCATGTACTCGGCGCCGGCGCAGGAAATTGAGCCGCGCACGCCCCAGAACCGGACTTTCAGACCGTCGGCCAAAGATTTCGTTCCCTCATTGCGCCAGATATTGCGCCTCGGGACGCAGAGTCCACGGGCAGATGCCTCGCGTCAACCGAAGCCGGCGCCCCGGACGGCCAGCTCCCCAGCCATGCCGCTTCACGCATTGTTGCACGCCGCGGTCAAATCGCCGGTCCGACCGCGTTGCCTGCCGGCCCGATCGAGGTAATACTTGCGTCATGGATATCGATAACCAGCCCTCTCGTCCGATGATTGCCGAGCCGCCGACGCGTACGGCGAAGTTCGCCATAGGCCAAGTGGTGAAGCATCGCATTCATCCATTCCGGGGTGTGATTTTCGATGTCGATCCGGAGTTCGCCAACACCGAGGAGTGGTTGACCGCTATTCCGGCCGAGGTTCGCCCGCGCCGCGACCAACCCTTCTATCATCTGCTGGCTGAAAACGCCCAGACGACCTACGTCGCCTACGTCTCGGAGCAGAACCTGCTACCTGACAATACCGGCAAGCCGGTGTCACATCCGCAGGTGCCGCATTTCTTCAAGGAATTGAAACGCGGCCTCTACGTCTCGCGCGACCGCGCCCTGCATTGATCATGCCGAAGCCGGCGATCGTGCTGGCTTTGTCGTTGATCGCGGCGGCGACAGTATCGTCATCGGCCATGGTCTCGGCGGTGGCGGCACAAGAGCATCCCGTCGGCAACACCCGGATCGTGCCGCCACAGGCGCCGGCGCTGATCGAGATGCTGAAGGCCGGCGGCTACGTCATCTTTTTTCGCCACGGCACCACGCCCGACTATGCCGAGCCGTCGGTCACGGACTTTGCCGACTGCGACCGGCAGCGTAACCTCAATCCTCTGGGCCGCGCCCAGGCGCAATCGATCGGCGAGGCGTTCCGCGAATTGGGCTTGAAGGTCGACGAGGTCGCGGCCAGCCCCTATTGCCGATGCATGGACACCGCGCGTATTGCGTTCGGCCGGGTCGAGCCGGCGCGCGACGTCGGTGACGGCGGCGACCGGGCGATCATGCGGACGCGCTTCTCCACGGCACCCAAGCCGGGTTTCAACAACGTCATCGTGGGGCACGGCTCGGCGGGTGGCTTGATCGGCGACGAGTTTCTGCGCGAGGCCGAGGCTGTCGTCCTCAAGCCTCTGGGCGATGGAAAATTCGAACCGATCGCCCGCGTGCGCACCGAGGGCTGGACCCAGATGCTACCCCGCAACCGGCTGCCGCCCCCCAACGCACCGCGCGCTGCTCAGTGAATGTCCTCGGAGGCCGCGAAGGCCTTGCGCAGGACTTCGATGCTGAAGCTCTTCTTCTTCGCGGCATCGAGGATCACCTTCTCCTTGCGCGCCAGCAGCTTGATCGCCGCCGGAAGCTTGGCCGCCAGATCGCGGGGAATGACCACGGCGCCGTGCCGGTCGGCATGGAGCAGATCGCCAGGAACCACGGTCATGCCGAAGATATCGACCGGCATGCCCCAGCCCTCGACATGCACGAACGCGTGACTGGGACCAACCTTGCCGGCAAGGATCGGGAAACCCCTGGCCAGCACACCGAGATCGCGGACCGAGCCGTTGG
>ERZ890510.1504-NODE-1504-length-14984-cov-4.973273_pt1 | contig 14984 bp, 12 predicted proteins | sample MGYA00521265_ERZ890510 | MGnify/ENA primary metagenome ERZ890510 (study PRJEB32303, sample SAMEA104408624) | aquatic metagenome | biome: Brackish water; feature: Chemocline; material: water | place: Baltic Sea | collected 2014-10-26T21:54:00 | depth 110 m ...
CTCGTTCCAGATCAAGGGCAGCGAGGGCATGATGGAGGTCAGTGAGACGCAGGTACGGCTGATGAATGCCGGTTCCAGGGGCTGGCAGGATGTGGAGATGGGAATCGGCGCGGGAGATCAGGCCATCGGTGGCAATACCAATGCGGCGCAGGTGCGCGAGTTGCTGTCCTGGCTCGCCGGTGACGTCGAGGAACACCGTGGCTCCGGCCGCCAGGCGCGGGTTACCGTGGAGATCATGATGGGGCTGTATGAGTCGGCCCGGCGCAAGCAGATCATCCATTTTCCGCTGCAGGAGCAGGGCTACCCGCTGGAACTGATGATCAACGAAGGGGGGTTGCCGGTGGAGGTCGAAGGACGCTACGACATCCGCAGCTTTCTCAGCTGGGATGGTGTCGAACCGCAGCGTTACAAGGAACTGGCGGCGGCAGGCAAAGCACACAATCAGATCATGCGTCAGCTCCATGCCGAGCTGGCGGCGGCACGGAAAGGCTGAGGCGATGTATTCGGTATCCTACGACGGGTCGAACAAGAAAGTGCTGTGGCAGGAACTGTTGCGACACGAGTTCGAGGCGGCTCTGCAACAGGCGCCGGTTGTTATCGTGCCCATTGGCTCCGTCGAGCAGCACGGCCCGCACTGCCCGATGGACGTCGATATCTCGGCGCCGTTCCACATGGCGGCAGCAACAGCTCGTCGGATCGAAGATTTCCCGGTGATCGTTGCGCCTCCCATATGGTCCGGTTTCACCCACTACAACATGGGTTTCGCCGGTACCATTTCGCTACGCCTGGAAACCTTTCAGGCTCTGGTGGGTGACGTCTGCCGCAGCATCCACGCCAATGGTTTTGACCGCATCATCACAGTCAATGGCCACGGTGGCAATGCAGCGCCCTGTCGTGCTGTGAGTTGGCAGCTGGCGGAAGAGGACATTTTCACGCTGAGCTTCAACTGGTGGGACGCGGTAGAGGCCGAACTGCACGACTGGAGTGCCACCGACGAAGGTGTTGGCCATGGCGGCGAGTGGGAGACGGCCGTGCAATTGCACCTGCGGCAGCATATGGTCGATATGACACGGGCCCAGAGTGACGATTCGCTCACGACACCCTTTGCCGGGGAGCTGTCCTTCGCCAATTTCGCCGAACGGCGACGGGATACCGCCGCTGGTACCGGCATCATGGGTGATGCCAGGGCCGCCTCCGCCGAAAAGGGCAAGCGGATCTTCGACCTGTCCTGTGATCGGCTCGAAGCGCTGGCCAGAGAATACCACCATCTCCCGGTGCGCCATTACTGCGAGTTTGGCAGCCACTGCAGATAAAAAAACCGCCCCGTCGGCAGGACCGACGGGGCGTCATCTGGTTCGACACGAACCGTAGCAAAGAAGATGCGCCTGGATGGGGCGCGGCCCCCAGAAGGGGCTTTGAGGCACGTCGCCGGCGGAGTGGGGAAACTCCGTAGGGTTCCGGCAGAAAACAGACTCTCGAGCCAAGGCCGATCGGAATAGGGTGTCAAGGTTCGACTTAGTATCAAGTAGTCTTACTTAAGGTATCGGAGATCGAGAAGAATACTTTAGGACAAATTCAACGCCCCTGCGGACCGGGTGGAAACCAGGATGCCAAGCAACAACCAGAAGCATCCGGCAGAGGCGGGAAGATACATGGGATAGCTGACCAGGCTATGTGTAAGGACGGCACAGCAGGCCCCGAGAGCACCCCGATGTATCGCGTCCGATCCAGTCCACTCCGACGCCAGGGCGGCTGCCAGCAATAGTCCAGCAAGCAGGCTCCATGGGATCGTGCCGGCAAGGCCACTTTCGGCCAGGGAGTGCAGCCATTCGTTGTGGGCGAACCGGGGCATGTCCAGTCGCTGGAGACGTGACAGCAGCGCAACACGTGGATCTTCCGCCATCTCCACCAGCATCTGTTCACCTGTCGATGGGTAGCGGCCCGGTCCAACACCAAGTACCGGGTTTCTGGCGAACATGTTCCACGCGGCCTGCCACAGAATCTTCCGGTGCAGCACTGTCAGATCACTTTTTGAGGCCTCCCCCGTCATGTTGGACAGGGCCTGCAGGCGCTGGCCGACAGAGACCTCGCCCTGGGGGCCTTCCATGATGGGGCGCTCCTGCAGCAACTGGGTAACGCCCGCCAGACTGGCTGCGAGCAGCAGAAGTGGGATCCAGGCAGGTCGCCTCGACTGCCTATGTAGTGCGCGGATCGCGCCGCAGGTCACAACGCCGCCACCGATGATGGCCGCCCAGATCGCGCCACGGCTACCGGCCAGCAGCAGGCTGGAGTAGATGACGAGGACGGCGGCGCCGACAGCACTGCCTGTCCTGCTGGGAAAGGCGCCATCCCTGCTGCACAAAGACAGAAACCCCGACAGGGCCACGGGCAAAGCGAGTGCCGCCAGACTGCCCAGATGGTTCGGATTGAGGAACGGGCCGACGACGCGCCGCGGGAATTCATCGACACGTGGCAGGGGGTCCAGACCGACGTGTTGCAGAATCGCATGCAGGGCGGCGGCTACAGCAGCGGCCAGCAGAAACAGCAGAACGGTGCGAGCCGCACGCCTCGACCGGCCGACATGCGTGCCGATCCACAGGAGGCAGACGGACAGTACGGGTGGCAGCAGGGCCTGCAGATGCCACGACCCATGGACAGCGGCCGAACTGAACAGTGCCCCCAGCCAGGCAGCGGCAAGCAACCAGCCCACAACAGGGCCACGGCCAGGACCAGGCGGCCATTGGCGCGCAGTGAGCCACACGGTGGCCAGCAGAACAGTGATGCCTGACAACACGGCGACCAGATTGCGATCGGCGACCGCCGGGTGCGCCAGGATCACAACAAACAGGCAAAATCCGGCGCCCTGTCCCAGTCGGATGACTGCGCTGGAGCGTTGCTTTTGTGCCGGGTTCAGTCTATCTTTCACAGTTCACTCTCATATCATTCAACGTCCTGCAGGAGCGTCTGTCATCGCCAGGGTCAATCGAAAAGAATTCACGGCGAAGCTCAAGGCCGAAGAGATCGATTATAAGCGTCTCGACGTCCTCTCCCGGTTTCTCACGCCAATCGGCAAGATCGAACCGGCTCGTCGCACCGGAGCCAGTCGCACCCAACAGACACGGATCGTGCGTGCCATCAAGCGGGCCCGCTATCTGGGACTGCTTCCGTACACGATCAACGACGCACGCTGATTCGTTCGCGCCGCAAGGTCGGCGCTGATATGTCCGATTCTGCCATCGGGCTCATCGAGACACGTGGCCTGATTGGCGTGCTCGAAGCAGCCGACACCGCCGCCAAAGCGGCCGACATCCAGCTCCTGGGTGTTGAGCGCACTGGCGGCGGTCTCGTTTGTGTACGCTTTCGTGGTGATACCGCCTCGGTCCAGGCCGCCGTCAGCGCCGCCAGCGAGGCAGTGCGCCGCGTCGCTGAGCTTGTCAGTGCGCACGTCATACCCTCTCCGGCCATCGACGTTGAGCACCTGCTTTCCGCCGTCCCTGCGTCGTCGCAGGGACCCGGGTCTCAGCAGGCACCCGGGTCTCAGCAGGCACCCCGGTCCAAAGAGCCCGTCGTTGACATCTCGGCGACCTCTGCCGAGGATCTGCAGTCCCTTCCCGTTGCACGTCTGCGGCAACTCGCCCGCAAGACACCTGGAATGGCTCTTCAGGGCCGTCAGATATCCCGAGCCAACAAGGACCAGCTTCTCGATGCGTTGCGTGCAGTTCGTATGAGTGACAACTCGGGGACAGACAGGAGATAGGAGCATGGAACGTATGTGGGACTCGATCAAGCGCAGTCTCCAGGACGGTGCCGCCATCGCCTTCGACAAGGCTGAGGGCCTGACCCAGGTCGGCCGCGCCCGACTGGACATCGCAGCGGCGAAAACACGCCTGTCCCGCTTGAAGACGGAGTTGGGCGATACCGTGTTCCGTCGACTCGAGGCTGGCGACGGTGCGGTGATTTCCGATGATGGCCGGATTCGTGAGTTATGCGATCTGATCCGTGAAGCCAGCCAGACGCTGGATGCGGCTGAAGATGAATTTGAGCAGGTGCGGCGTGATCTGCAGGCCGGGAATGACGACACCGCTGGCTCGCATGACGAGCCGGAAGCCGGGCCCTGACAGGACTACGCCACAGAAACGACAGCACTGCGCCACAGAAACAGATCCGGCGCGAAGCGTCATACGGAATCGGGAGCAGGCCGCTGGTCTACTCCCGATTTTTTTTGACCACCTTCTTCTTCCGCGGCGCCCCCTCGGCGGGCACCTTCTTTTTCACCTTCTTCTTCACTTTCGGTGGCGCTGTGCCGTCCACTGGCAGGCTGCCGATGTCATCATCGAGGTCATCCGGAGCCTCCTCTTCGGCGAACATGGCCTCCGCCTCCTTCATCTCCAACTGCAACTGCTCCTCCAGCCGTTCTGCCTCTTCATCCTCTGACTTCGGTGGCCAGGAGAAGAAGAAATCCTCGACGGCGACGCTGAGCAGGTCCGCCTTCAGGTATCGTTCGAAGGTCGTCGCCACCGTGTGACAACAGACCGGCGGCAGATCCGGGTGCTGCTCGCGCATGACAAGCTCAACCAGTTCGTGCAGCAATAAGGTCTCGATGAGGCTGACCTGCTCGACGCCGCCCACTGCGGCCCCGTCGGCATCCCACTGATCACACGACTTGCGCACGGCCGGCACGATATTGATGTCGCCGTCCAGCTCAAAGGCAATGACCCGGGCATCGGCAATGGCCTGCAGGATCGTGGAGCGCACGTTCTTGAAGGGGTGACCGATGAGCCGGAAGGGTGTTGAGTTGGTCGGATTCAGACGGTCGGACAACACGCGCCCGGCCTGAGCGGGGCGCGACACGATGAAATCGAGCAGGCTGTCAGTGGGTGGCGCCCAGATCGCCGCCAGACGCCGGGCACGGCTCGAAGCGATGATGTGGGCATCCTCATTGTCGGCCTGTTCCGCGAAGACGGCGGAGATCAGTTTTTTCTTCTCGTCGGGACCGGCTGAACTGCGGAACTTGAATGAGCCCAACTGCTGGAGCATGCCTACGCGCCCCTTCATGTCAGGCGGAGCGATATCAAGCAGGGCTTCGTAGAAGGTGACATAGCCATCTTCGGCGGCCCACGTGCGGAAATCCTGAGGACTACGCTTGAGTGAGTCCATCTTGCTGTAGATGCCACGCATCATGGTGGCGTATTCACCCTCGATGGCCTCAGGATTTGCCTGATTGTACAGGACCTCAGGCTTGCCAGCATCCGTGAAGATCGACAGCACCTCTTCGGACGGAGGCGTGCGCCCCGCATACCAGGGACGAGCGGAACCACCTTTGCTCAACAGAACTCTCCGGATCGTTCGTGGACTTACTTGCGGGATACGCGGTATACCCCAGACACACATCGATCAGACACACATCGATCAGACACACATCCATCAGACACATATCGATCAGACACATATGGGTCAGACCCATATTCCCCTTCCGCATATGTATCGGCAGGAGGCGGTAATTCGTTGAAGATAGGCCAGATGAGGCGCCGATTCAAGATGCTTCCCACAGCCGCAAACCGTGGCGACTCAGGTAGATGGGCAGAATCTGGAACCCCGACCCTGCGGACTCGATGGCGCGTACGAGCTCGCGCTTCTGCGAGGATAGGTTGCCCGTGAGCAAGGTCAGCGATCCGCCATCCCCACCGGCACCGTTGACTTTCCATCCGATGGCTCCGTGCTCCCGTGCAAGGGCGATGACGGTCTGCGCGTCGATGCCCACAAGCTCAGGGTGCAGTGCAGCCTGGGCGTCGGTATTGTCGATCATGGCACGCCCGAGTCCGGCGAAATCGCCGGCGTATACGGCATCCCGTGACGTTGGGGCGGTACGGCGCAGGGCGTCCAGTTTGGGGTTGTCCGGTCCGGCGCCCTCGAGTTCAGTGATGACCTTTTCGTGGACTGCAGAGGAAGAGTGGGCCTTGCCGAGGAAGACGAGCACCAGCCGACGCTCGAGTTCCCACCAGATGCTGTTGTCGACATGAATCTGAGAAACGGCGGCATGTGGGTACTGAAACATCTCGATGTAGTTGATACCGCCGTAGGCCGAGCAGAGTTGATCCTGGATGCCGCACTGCTGCCCGAGCATCTCAGTTTCAATTTTCTGCGCCGTCAGGGCGACTTCGTACGGCGTCATACGCCCCGGTGTCAGCCTGTCGAGAGCACCGATCACGGCGACGGTCACTGCCGCTGATGTTCCCGTGGAGCAACCGGCGGGTGCATCGCAATGGATGGACAGTTCGAAGGCCGCATCGTCGGGGACCTTCATGTATTCCACGGCTGCTTCCAGCAATGGATGGTGGGTCCAGTCCCCGGCAGCGGGCGTCACGGCAAAGCGCTCGCCGTAGTTCTCTGCGTGGATGACGATCCGATCGTCGACATCATTTCGCTCGAAGACCTGAATCTGCACCTCGGCATACGGATAGACGCCAATATTGAAAATCGTCCCATACTCGGCGAACCAGGTGTCCGTCCAGCCGCCGTTGTCGCAGATGCGGATCGGTGCGACGCTGTGGATGATCCGTGGCAGTGCTGTTTTTCGGTTCATGTGTATTGAATACGACAGGCAGGCGCTGCGCGCAACGTCTTCCTGCCGTTCTTGACGCTCCACGAGGTGAGGCGTATTCATCTGCGCAGGAGCATACCACCCTGGCCGACGGATCACAGACAATGGTGCAAGAGCAGCACACGCGGATGCACGAGGGCAAGCAGGCACAGTTGCTGCAGGCCGAGAGGATGACAGCCATGGCCAAACTGGCAGCCGGTGTTGCTCACGAAATCAACAACCCGGCAGGTGTGTTGATGATGAAACTGAAGTTTCTGCTCTCCATTGCCGACGCGGAAGGGCTCTCCGAGCGGGCCGTGTCGACCCTCAATGTTGCCGTCGAGCAGACCGAGCGGATCGAGGGGATCGTCGAGAGTTTGCTCGGATTCAGTCGGCCGGCAGAAGTCACACCCCGACGGTGTGATGTCAACCAGATATGTGCCGCGGCACTGCAGCCGGTGCAGCGGCGTCTGCAGCCATGGGGACCCTCTCTCCTCTGGCAGCCGGGGCCCGACCTGCTCCTGGTCGAGGCCGATGCCAACGAGCTTGAGCGGATGCTGATCCATCTTGTCGACAATGCCATATGTGCTGCCGGTCCCGAAGGCAGGGTTACCGTTACAACTGGCACCATCGATGCGGACGTCACGCTTGCCGTTGCCGACAATGGTCCAGGAATCCCGGATGATTTCCGCGAGCGAATTTTTGATCCCTTCTTCACCACCAGGCCCGCTGGTGAGGGCACCGGCCTGGGCCTGGCCATCACCTATGGCATCGTGCAGAAATTCGGTGGCTGCATCGATGTGGCAACCGTCCGCCAACAGGGGACGACCATGACGGTGCGGCTGCCCGCAGTGAGTCCCGCCCGGTGAGCGGTCGCGTCCTTGTCATCGACGATGAGGCAGCCATGCTGGAGGCGTGCCAGGAAACGTTGGTCTACCATGGCTACGACGTCACTGTGTGTGATCGCGCCGAAGAGGGCATCGCCGTAGCAACGCGACTGCCCTTCGACGTGATCCTGCTGGATCTGAAAATGCCCGGCAAGGATGGCCTGGAGACATTGCGTGAGCTGCACGCCATCGATAACACAGTCAAGAAGGTGATGATCACTGCTTTCCCGACGATCTCCACAGCCGTGGAGGCGGTGCATGAAGGCGCTTTCGATTACCTGCCGAAGCCGTTCTCGCCCGATCAACTGCTGATCACCATCGAACGCGCCATCGGTCAGAAACGGCTTGCCGAGGAGAACCAGCGGCTGCGCCGGGCTCTGGGTCTGCGTTCCGGATTTGAGGGAGTCATCGCTCGCTCCCCCGCCATGATGCGTGTTCTGGATCTCGTGGAACGACTTGCAGAGAGCGACAGCTCCGTCGTCATCGAGGGTGAGACCGGTACCGGCAAGGAGTTGATCGCCCGTTCTCTGCACGGCAACAGCGCCCGGCGGGATGCCGCCTTTCTGCCCATCGACTGTGGTGCTTTGCCGGACAATCTGATGGAGAACGAACTGTTCGGCCACGAGCGTGGGGCTTTCACCGGCGCCGATTCACGCAAGCCCGGATTGCTGGAAGCGGCACAGGGTGGCACGGTGTTTCTCGATGAAGTCGCAAATCTGTCTCTGGACCTGCAGGTCAAGCTGCTGCGTGCCCTGCAGGAACGCCGCGTGCGGCGTCTGGGCGGGCAGGAAGATTTCGCTGTGGACTTTCGCTTGATCTCCGCCGCCAATGAGAGTCTCGAAAGGGCAATGCATGAGGGCCGTTTTCGCCAGGATCTGTTTTACCGGCTGAATGTCGTCACCCTGTCCCTGCCGCCATTGCGGCAACGCGAAGGAGATGTGACGCTCCTGGCGGAGCACTTCGTGTCCCGCTTGAACGAGGCAGGGACCAAGCAGGTGGATGGCCTGGGCAAGGCGACTCTGGATGTTCTGGAGCAGTACCCGTGGCCCGGGAATGTGCGAGAGTTGCAGAACGCCGTGGAGAGTGCCCACAGTCTGTGTCCGGGTCCTTTGATCGTGCCCGCTGACCTGCCCGCCCGGATTCTGGTTGTCCCAGGTGGACGCTCACCGGCGCCCGTCGACGATTTCGACACGGCCCGCCGTCAATTCGAGGGCCAATACATGGAAGGTCTGCTGCGGCGCTGCGATGGCAATGTGACCCGCGCCGCAGAGGCATCGGGCATACATCGATCCACTCTGCAACGGCTGATGCGACGCAGTGGTCTGCGCTCCGAGGACTTCCGCTCCTGACAGGGAGGAGAAGTAGTGGCGCAAATGTGCGGCACTGGCGCAAATTTGCTTATGTCGTCTCAAGTATATGATTGGTCAAGAAGTTACAGAGAGAACAAAACTTCAATGCCGCGCAAACGCGGCAGTTGTCGTTCGTAGGACGTCTTTCGAACTATTCTGTTAACATCTTGTAAAAATAGCAGGATAGGTCCTGGTTTCAGATTCTGGTGTACCCTGGCACGACGTTTGCGATACTCTGATCGAACTTCGTCAGAGGATCGTAACGGTTCGTCGTTGGCGCGGCGGTGGGAATCGTTCCCATGGTCAGGCGCCGCACCGAGTCTGACCACCGCCGTCGCCGGCGACGACCGTTGCTTCCTACAGCATTCGTACCAGCCTGACCGGACCACCCTTCCGCCAGGTTGCAGCCGCACGCTGAGTCCGTCACAGGCCGACGGATTTCGCTCCTGTGGATCGACTGCTGCAGGCGAATTCGCCAGCAGAATCCCCCCCGGCACGCCCTCGCCGGGGGGGTTTCTCTAGATACTGTATCTCGCACCGCCCGTTGCGCGGTGGTTTGCTGCCCGTCGGTTCGCATGCTGTAGTTTAGCCCCCTGCGGTTCAACTCCGGCAAAGGACGCACCATGCACCGTATCACCCGCGATCAGATCGTCTACAGCCTCGACAGTGGATATGACGCCGCTCTTGCGATCGACTCTGGCGACCGTGTTGTGCTGGAGACCTGGGATGCCCGCAGTGGGACGATCAATTCTGCTGCTGATCTGCTGCTGCAGCCCCACCCGAAAGGTTCCAATCCGGCAACGGGGCCTATACAGGTGCGCGGCGCTGAGCCAGGGGATGGACTCGCCGTGCACATCGAGGCGATCGATCTGGCCCCCTCGGGTTTCCTTGCAGTGAAAAAAGGACAGGGGCTGCTGGCCTCCCGGGCCCAGAAGTTTGCCACGCGCATCGTTCCCATTGTTGATGGGATCGTCCACTTCGGTGAACTCCGCTTCCCTGCCCGGCCGATGGTGGGCGTCATCGGCACGGCCCCTGTCGGTGCCGGGATCTCGACGAGTTACGCCGGAGCGCACGGGGGCAACATGGACAACAAACACATCAGCGCCGGGTCCACCGTCTATCTGCCGGTCGCTGTTGCCGGCGCCGGTCTGGGACTGGGAGATGTACACGGTGCGATGGGGGATGGCGAGATCACCTTCATCGGCCTGGAGATTCAGGCGGAGGTGACGGTGCGCGTGGATCTGCACAAGGGCGCAGGGTGGCAGCGACCCCTGATCGAGACCCCCGATTATTGGGTCACCACCGGCGACGGCGAGTCCCTCGCTGCTGCGGCGCGCATGGCGGCCAACGCCATGGTCGACCTGTTGCAGAGCCGACTCGGGTTGTCCTTCGAAGATGCCTATATGCTGATGAGTGCTGCCGTTGACGTACAGATCTGCCAGTGCTGCGAGCCCGGTGCTTTCCCGGTGACCACTCGTGCCGTGATTTCCAAAGCGATTCTGCCGCAATCGGGTGCCTGGAACATCAGCGGGTGAAGATTGTGCCCCGCACGTAGTCGCCGTCATCGGAGGCGAGAAAGGTGAGGATCCGGGCGACGCCGACGGGGTCACCAAGATCCTTGCGGGCCTGGTTGACGGCGGCGTCCGCATCGTCGCCGCGGGCTGTGGCCCCCTGGGCGACGTTGAGCAATTTCAGTGGCGTCGCAATGCCGCCGGGACAGATCACATGAACCCGCGTGGTGCTCAGGTCGCTGGCAAAGTTGTACTGCATGCCATGCATGCCAGCCTTGCTGGCGGCATAGGCATAGGAGGAAGATCCCCCCCGAACCCCGGCACCCGAGGCAATCAGCAGCATAACGGAGCGTTGTGCACGGCGCAGCCAGGGCGCGGCGAATTTCGTTGTCAGGAATGTGCCCTTCAGGTTGGTATCAATCGTCGCATCCCAGGCCTCCTCTTGCAGATCTTCGATGCCCTGGAAGGCGCCCATGAGGACGCCGGCGGAACAGACCAGCACATCGATTTGCCCGTGTGTGGTGCCGATGTGTTGGAAGACCTGCGCTGTATCTTCCGCCGAGCGCACATCGAGCCGATGGAACTCGGCGCGCCCACCGGCTGCCAGGATGCGCTCCACGGCCTTCTCGCCCTCGGCCTGATTGTAGTCGACGACAACCGTGATGGCCCCTTCTTCGGCAAACATATTACAGGTGGCCCCACCAATACCTGTGGCACCGCCGGTGACGACGGCGACACGGTCCTGAAGTCTTCCCATTGCAGGTCCTTCCTTCATAGCAGACGTTGGCGCAACCGCAGGACTCGTTCGGCTGCCTCGTCGACCCGTTTTTCCGGCAGGCGCCCGGAGGTCACTAGATCAACGATGAGATCGACGGTGCGTTCGGTGATGTCATCTTCGTATGTGGTCTGATTGGCCAGGGCCAACAGGTCGACGCCGGCGTTGAGGCTGCTGGCGACAGCTTCCTCAAAGCCAAACTGCTTGGCGATGGCACCCATGCCCATGTCGTCCGAAATAACAACCCCATCAAAGCCCAGTTCGTCACGCAGCAGACCCTTGATCATTGCTGTCGAAAGGGTTGCCGGGTAGGTCTTGTCGAAGGCAGCATTGAATACATGGGCCGTCATCACGCAATCAACGAGGCCCTGCTCCAGCAGGCGCTGGAAGGGGATCAATTCCTCCCGGGACCAGGTCAGCGTCACGTCCGTGAAGCCCACATGAGAGTCCTGGCGTGAACTGCCGTGTCCAGGGAAATGCTTCAGGCATGTGAGCACGCCACGGTCGCGGTGGGCGCGGATGAAGGCCCCGGCGTGGGCGGCGACTTCATCAGGATCAGCCGAGTAGCTGCGTCCCTTGCCGCCGATGATCGGATTGGTGCCCCACACATCCACATCAACAACGGGTGCCAGGTTCAGGTTGATCCCGGCGGCGACCAGCACGTCGACAAGAGCCCCCGAGGCGGCTTCGGTAGCATCCGGATCGCCCCCTGCGCCGAGTTCGCCTGCCGATCGTGTCGCCGGGAAGCCCCAGCGCTCCTTGAGCCGTGCCACCAGACCCCCCTCCTGGTCGATGGCGATCAGCGGCGGCAGGTTGCCAGTTGCCGCACGCAGACTGTCGGTCAGGGCACGGACCTGTTGCGGGGACTGGACGTTGCGCTCGGGGCTGCCGCTGGGTCCGTCCACGTCAAAGAGAATGACACTGCCGAGATTTCGCTGTTGTAGGTCGGTGATGACGGCAGCATCCCCGGCCAGCGAGAAACCACGAAACCCACGCAAAATGAGCAGCCCGGCGCGCTGGCGCAGATCCTGCAGGGGTGTCTGCGTCATGGATGGGTCAGCAATGGGCGCACGAAATCGGCCACAGCACCGCCGAGAAGGCTACTGCCCGGTTCGGTGAAATGCACACCGTCATCGCGCCGCAGATGCGCCGCGCCAGCGCTGTCGATCACGGCATGGAGATCGTTGACGGCGACGTTCTTTGTGGCCGCCAGCTCCAGGCTGACCGCGTTGTAGCGGTCAACGTCGGCGGCGAAGCGGTCGAAGTCCTTGTTCTGATGATGCAACACCTCGTCAACCGGTGTCGTCGTCGCCCACACAAGCGTGGCCCCCGTTGCCAGGATCCTGGTGAAGATCTGCTCGAGGTTGCGCCGGTAGTCATCGAGCTCGACCTGGGCCCGATCGCTGTCGAAGGGTTTCTTGAGATCGTGCAGACCACAGTTGAGATGTACGATGGCGGGTGCGTGTCTCACGACCCACTCGTCGAGATGGCGCAGGACATTGGCCGAGTCACCGCCGTTGGCCTCGGGGCTCCAGATGCTGCGGTCGACCAGCTGCTGGCGAACGGCCGCCTCATATCCCATGCGAATCGAGTCGCCGATCAGGATCAGATCGGTACGCGCTGGCGTGGTTTGCATGCTTCGACAGAACTCCTCGTAGGTGGTAGGCAGCGCCAAGATACTGCTTCCATGGGATCACTCCAATGATCGAGGCACGGGCTTGGGGTCAAGGAGCAGAAAACAGTCAGCTACGGCGCAGGAGAATCAGATTGTGGTGGTCCCGACGTACATCGAAGACCGTACGCAGAACATCGGCGTACGGACTGCCGGAGGCGGGCTCCCCCTGGATCGTCTCGACGTCGATCTGCCGCACCGGACTCACGGGCCGCGTCAGCAGGTGATCCAGGGGTGCCAGATAACGTGTCAGGTTGGTGTCGTGGGCAGGAGTGTGGAACGTGAGCTGGCTGCCGTGACGCACGGACTGCAGCACGATCCGGGCACCATGGTAGACCAGATGCGTACTGGCGACCCTGCGGGGCAGCGTGGCGCGCAGGTCGGTCAGACCGAGACCACACACCGACGCCGGATCCACGGCGCAGATCCAGAACACGGCATCTTCGGGAAGTCCGCCGGTCAACTGCCGGAAGGCTCGATGGCTGGCGAACTGCGGTCCCTGGATGCCATCAAAGAAGCGCCCCGCCAGGATTTCTCCGGACAGTTCCATCAGGCGCAGGGAGCGGAACAGGCGGTGCCAGCGGAAGGCTGGCAGTTCGCGCTGCGTCAGTTCTCGAAAGAGTACTCCGTAGCGGTCCAGCAGCAGACGCACGCGATCCTTGTTGCGTTCCTCTTCGTCCAGTGGGTCCTCTGCCGGCACGGGTTCCGGCAACAGCCGCCAACTACCAGGATAGATCAGGCCCCCCTGCCAGCGGCCGCCAGCGGGTCGTCGTGACAACAGCGGCCGCCTGCTGTAGGTGCGGTGGGCCGGTGCGGGCGGCGCCTCCGGAGGTTGGAACTTCTGCTCCGCCCCACGGCGCACGGCGGCAAAAGAATCGTTGGTGATGCGGCCTGCCCAGACGGCATCCCACAGACGGCCCACCAGGGCAGCGGCATCGAGACCGCTAGCGGCCTGCAGGGCAGCAAAGTCGTAGCGACCGTGCGGATCGGGGAACAGCGATCGTATGGTTGCCGTGTCGACGGCAGGCTCCGCCTCGGCCTCGCCCAACAGGTCGAGGTCGGCCTCAAAGCAGAAGGTGAGACGCTGGGCGCCGCAGCCCACCCAGCGTAGCATACTCTCCTGCAGGACACCATCGAGCGTACTCGACGTGAAGGACTGCAGACGCGCCGGCAGGATCTCGGTCTCCCATAATGGCGCGGCGGCGGCGAAGCCAAGCAACGGTTCCAGTCGTCGACGCAGGGCCTCGGAACCGTTGCCGGGCTCATGCAGGCCGTGGGCGGCGCCGAGAAACAGCGCCAGTTGCTGCACGGGCAATGTCTGGAAATCCGGGGACGCGTCGGCCCGCGTCATGCGCATCAGGGATTCAAAATTGCCCGCATCGCACAACTGCTCGGTGCTGACGCCATCAACGAGCAGGCCCGTGATGATCGCCTGGTCGGCGATCAGTTCATCGAGGATGGGCAGCAACTGCGCCGGGCTCAGGCCCAGTGCGGCGGCCAGGTCGGTGTCGGCCAGCGGGCCATAGTAGGCGAGCCAGTCGGCGATGATGCCGGACAGCGGGTTGCCGTCGTCCTCGTCGGACAACGGTTCCACTGCCACGGGCTCGCCGCCCTGCAGCGGTGTGACCGTCGCTTCCGCCCACCAGGGGAAGGCCGCTGCCAGCCGCGGCAGGGCCTGTCGGGCCGCAACAAGTGGGGCGCCAAGGCTGGGGGCATGGATCCGAACGAGGCGATCACCGCAATCAGGCACGGGAACATCTGCGGCGGCAGAGTCACGCTCCACGGCAGCAGCCAGGGCCTGCCATTCGGGCCAGCAGAGCAGCCGTCGTTCGTCCACCCAGTCGACGAGTTCCCGTGCTTCGGTAGGTGCATAGCCTTCGTACAGGCGTTGCCGTTTGGGCTCGAACCTGCGGACGATCTCGAGGGGCACGGTGGGCCGCAGGGAGGGCGCAAAGAGGACCTCCCGCAACAGGTCCGGGCGCAGTTTTGACGTCTGTCGGCCTGCGGCGGCATCGTCCATGTACATGTAGTTGTTGACCTGGCCGAAGGCGACGGCAGCGGCAAAGGGGCTGGGCCGCGACGTGCGCGTCTGGGACCAATCGATGGTGCCCGTTTCGAGTTCGGACAGCACGAGGTTGAGCGCCGGCATATCGAACTCGTCCTGCAGACAGGTGCGCCACGACTCGACGAGGATTGGAAAGTCCTCGTAG
>ERZ890510.1505-NODE-1505-length-14978-cov-8.375193_pt1 | contig 14978 bp, 12 predicted proteins | sample MGYA00521265_ERZ890510 | MGnify/ENA primary metagenome ERZ890510 (study PRJEB32303, sample SAMEA104408624) | aquatic metagenome | biome: Brackish water; feature: Chemocline; material: water | place: Baltic Sea | collected 2014-10-26T21:54:00 | depth 110 m ...
TGGCATGGGCGTCGTATCGTCTGCCACAGCCCGTTCGTTCTAAACTTTGAAGGCTTCTCGTTCGATTGTCAGGTTAGTCTTGATTCGCTTGTGGCGGGTGGCATTCGCACTGGCAATCTTTGTCGGTGCATTCGTCGTGAAGGTCCTCGTCAATCTTGCTTTCACGGCATTTTTGAGATATCCAAACAGTCATCGGGTTACCACTCTTGTAGTACTTTTCGGTAGCTCGTGCATTGCAAATCACCTAACGCACGCGGCCCCTTGCATTGCCGCGCCTGACAGATTGTACTCGATAGGCGGGCTTTGATCGGGTAGCAGTAGTAGGTTCTGCCCCGACACTGCCAATCCACATCCATATTCAACAGAGAATTCGTGATTAGTGGGCTTATGAAATTGGCGGTGAATGCGAAGCCTTAGAGTAATCAACAGGTCGGCAGTTCAACCCTGCTCGTTGGATCCATATTGCGAACAAAAAAGCCCTCGGCGAAATTGCTGAGGGCTTTTTTTGTTTCATTTCGGGAAGCAAGGGCCGGGACTCACGTGCAGCGATTTACAAAAACACTCAGATAATTACTTGCCGACGAGTTGTGAGCTGACTCGGGCACTCATGACAACGCCTTTCCCCGCGAAACCGACCGGGGCGCCTGTTTTGTCGAACTTGAAGATGATCGGCCCTGAGAGAGTGCCCTGCCCTTCGACCCGGTTGCCGTTATAAATTCCGAGTAACTTTATTTCTCCACGCATCGAAACTCCCTTACCCGAGGAGAAATCTTCGCAGCGTGGAGATATGCAACGAGCTGAGAACCTGAGAGTTCCCGTTCCACTAAACACGTCATCGCCAACCCGTGATTCTGATTGGAGATTTACGCTCGCCACACCCTGGATGGCATTTCCGCCGCTATAGAGATCCATTGAGAGAATTTCTGTCGAGACGACATCCACATTGATCGATAATCGATCGAATGATCTGAAGTGTGGTGCCATCGTTGCAAAAGCAATCAAGGCAAGTAGCATCGGTATCAGTAGAAAACGTGTCGACTTCATCAAAATCACATCCCTATCTGGTGAAGGTTCCTCATGAGTGAACAGCTTAGTATCGAATTTGCATTGCTGCAATTTTCGGAATCAAATAACAAGTAATCCTTGACCAAAGGCGTCCCTGTCAGCCTTGGGTTATGACAGAACAGTTCAGTAGACGTTGTTTATATATGCTTCGTCGATCGACTGTTGAACTGCTTCCGCTGTCTCTTTTGTTTCGTCGAGATTGGCGTGGTCGATTAGTATTTTTCCTAGCGACGGAATGTCGCTTACGTCGGGCCATTTTTCGTGATCCCATAATCCTGATCGGATTATGCATTTCGCGCAGTGAAAGAATGCTTTCTCTACCGAGATTACCAATGCGAGGGCGGGGATTTTGCCGTTGACCGCCATCGAGTCAAGAAGTGTGGCATCGCGCACGATTTTAGCGGTGCCGCTCACTCGCAGCGTTTCTCGGTATCCGGGCGCAAGGAAGTAGAGTCCGACTTTCGGGTTGATGAGGATGTTGGAAAAAGTATCACCACGTCGATTCCCAAGACGATCTGGAATCACGAGTGTTTTTTCATCGAGAACCTTCACGAATCCTTCGGGGTCGCCTTTTGGAGAGATATCCATATTCCCATCGCCATCGGCGGATGCGATGGCCAGAAATGGTGAGTGAGCAATCAACGAAGCGCAGTGTTCGTCGATGTGATCGATGACTTTCTCAGCGGCACGTTGGCTCGGGTAACCCAATGTTTCTCGAAGTTCTTCTTCGGATGAAATTGTCTGTTCGAATGTATGCTTTTGCTCTGGCACTGGATTCTCCTGTGGATACCAAGCGCTGGGTCGGGGTATTGAAACGCGGCTAAATCATACACATGGGCAAGTGAATTAAACGTAAAAGTACCGGAACTGCGAGTTTACTCGCCGATCTCGGTCTCGTTTTCGTTTTCGGCGCCGGTTTTTAGGCCACTTCCACCCTTGAAGGCGGGGATGAGGAACACAGGTGCCAAGACGGTTGTGAAAACCGTCATGACTATGGCTACGCCAAAGATGTCTTGACCGATTACGCCCGAAGCGAGCCCAATTCCTGCGACGATTAGCGCTACCTCACCACGGGGGAGCATGCCGAGCGCAACACGGGTTGCGCCGATTCGGTTGAAGCCCACGAAGTATGCCGGTATTCCTGCACCCACTGCTTTGCTTATGACAGCGAAGATGGATAGGACTACGGCGAAGATGATTGCCGAAGCGAGCGATGTATCGCCTGCACCGAAGGCGGTGAAATCGACTTGCATACCAATGACGACGAAGAAGATCGGTACTAGGAAGTTGTTGACCGCTCGCATCGAATCTTCAACCTGATGCTTTAGTTCGGTGCCTGAGAGGGCGAGTCCCATTGTGTAGGCACCGATAATCATGGCGAGTCCGAAATATATTTCGGCGACGGCGGAGGCAATAAACGCTAGGGCTAACGCGAGTACGAGAGCACCGCCAGCACTTTTGAACCAGAGTACTCCGCTTGAGATGTACTTTGAAACTAATGAGCCGAGAACCATTAGTCCAAGCCAGAACCCGACAGCCTTGAGGAAGATGATTCCGATAGCCCCGGCAGTGACGGTGCCTTCTTCGGCGATTCCTATAACGATTGCTAGGACGATGATTCCTAGTACATCATCGACTACCGCGGCGGCAAGTACGGTTACGCCTTCGGGTGAATCGAGTCTTCTGATATCTGCCAACACTCGAGCCGTAATACCTACTGAGGTCGCTGTCATGATGGCACCCACAAACAGTGCGGGTACCATTCCCTCGATCGAGCCCATATCGGCGAATCCGAGCAATACAGTGGCGCCAAATCCCATCAGAAACGGCAAGATTACTCCACCGCTGGCGACTATCGTCGCAGGACGCACGTATTTCATGAATTTGTCGCGGTCGGTTTCGAGTCCGGCCTCAAATAGCAGCACGATTGCGGCTAGCTGTGCGACGAAGAAGAGCTGGGGTTCTACTGGTAGACCATCGCCTGTTCCAACGGGCAGTTCGAAGATTGCTCCTCCACCAAACCAGTGGATTCCGCCGAGTAAGAACGGGGAGATGAGGATTCCGGCGCATAGTTCGCCAAGAACTGGTGGGATTTTCAGGTAGCGTTCAGATATTTCGCCACCAACTTTAGCGGCGACGAGGATGACCGACAGTAGGAGAATGAGTTCTGCTACAACAGCAAGCGGACTATCGTGCAATTTGGAAACTCTTGAATTTTAATCTGGAATTCATTTACTGAGAGGGTCGGCTGTTACGAGCGGTATCGTTTGCAAATTCTGCCTTCGACTATAACAAGCACAGGTTTGATTATGCGCCGTAATTCGAAGCTCAATACGGAACTATCTCTAGATTGCTGCTAATACTTTCTCGGGACGCCATCCGAGTATTTCTGGTTCGAATATGAGTATTGCCAAAAGTTCTTCATCTGGCGTGTAGGCACGGATTCGGTCGCCTGAAACGTACTCGCCGGGATTTCCAATGTCGCCGACCGCTAGCTGCCGACCGTGTTTGACCATCTCTGTTTGAACTGGGGTTAGAGTGGCCTGTCGCATGTGCTGAAGCGTGGTATCGATCGGCATCGCAAGTTCTCGCCAATCACCCGATTCAGCCGCTTCGTTGACCTGTTCAATTGTTACTGCATCTTGGATATTGAAGGCACCGGAGTTGGTGCGAACGAGTCCTGTCATGTGTGCGTGGGTGCCAAGTTTTTCACCAATATCATGGACGAGTGATCGGGCGTAAAAGCCGTGTCCGCACTCAACATTAAGAACAAGCTCAGGGGAGTTGAATTCGACGAGTTCTAGGCTCATCACTTCAACTGGGCGTGCCGGTCGTTCTACCTCGATGCCTTTTCGAGCCAGTTCGTACAACCTTTGTCCGTTGTGGTGCAGTGCCGAAAACATCGGTGGAACTTGCTCGAATTTACCTTCGAAGCCTTTTAAGACATCGATCACTTGATCGCTGGTTACCGCGGACCAATCTGCTTCAGCGGTAGTGTCACCGGTCGCATCGTATGTGTTCGTCGACGATCCGAGCAGCATCTTGATTCGGTACGATTTGGTGCCCAGCAGCACGGTGTCGGCAAATCGAGTGGCAGATCCAATACATATTGGGAGCACTCCAGTGGCCATGGGATCAAGGGTTCCGCCGTGACCTACTTTCTTGGCTCGTGTTATACCTTTGAGCTTGCGAACAACGTCGGTCGACGTCCATTCTTGCGGCTTATTGATATTCAAATAACCACCAAAGTCGGCGACCGAGCGATTCAATTCGGTCGCTGCGTTCTTTTGATTGGTCAACTGCCATCTCTATCGCTGTAGCGACGGCTGTCTTCGCCCATTACCCGATCGATTAGCTGTTCCATGTCTGCGCCGGTTTGCATTGTTAAATCGGCGTAGAACGAGAGTTTAGGCATTGTACGGATTTCGATTCGTTGAGAGATTGCCATACGCAGGCGTGTGGCTGCCGAACGAAGCGCTTCCAGCGCGGATGCCCGTTCTTCTTCGGTACCGAAGATGCTTACGTAGACCTTTGCTACCGATAAGTCGCGATTTACATCGACACTGGTTACAGAGGTCATCGATGACAGTCGCGGATCACTTAGCCCTTCTATCAGTGGCCCAAGTTCGCGCTGAATCGTGTGATTAATACGCCCGCCACGTCGTTCATCCAATGCTTACGTAACTCCTATCGCCATTCAACCTCGAAGCTGTCGAGACCAATCAAGCGAATAATCTGACACTGTCGACTATCGTCGGGTCACTTGAATTTCGTAGCCTTCGAGGACGTCACCGATCTGGTGTTCGTGGAATCCATCGATTGTCAGACCACCTTCGAAGGTGTTGCCCACTTCACGAACGCTCTCTTTGAGGTGACGCATGGAAGTTATGGCACCATCAAAGATTTCATTTCCGGCTCGAATCACACGTAGGCGACCTGATCGCTTGAGGATGCCATCGGTAACTCGGAATCCGGCGATTTGTTCGCGTTTTCCGTGTTCGAATACTTCCAGCACGTTTGCGTGGCCTGATACCACCAGTTTGCGTTCTGGTTCGAGAAGTCCACGTGCGGCATCTTGCACTTCATCGATGAGGTTGTAGATGATGTCGAAAGTTCGGATGGTTACACTTTCAACCTCTGCCTTTCGGCGTGCGCCAGACTCAACAGGAGTTTCAAATCCCATGACAATGGCGTTAGAGGCTGAAGCGAGAAGGATGTCGGATTCATTGATAGCACCGGATGCGGCACTGAGCACTCGAACCTGAACTTCGTCGTTCGAGACTTCCTCAACAGCACGTTGAACGGCATCGATTGAACCGTGGTTGCCTGTCTTTATGACTATCAGAAGTTCCTTCGAATCGGACTGTTGAACACGGCGCATGACTTCAGCCATGGTGGTTGCCGCTCGGACATCCTTACGTTTAGCGGCGAGGCGTTCACGTGTTTCAACGAGATCACGAGCTTCTCTATCTGTGGCAACAACGTCGAACTGGTCGCCAGAAGCCGGTGCACCACTTAAGCCAAGAACCTCGATCGGTGTCGATGGCCCAGCTTCGGTGACGACTTTTCCGAATCCGTCGACCATTGATTTGATGCGACCTCGGAAATTTCCGGCAACTACGTTATCGCCAGTCCTGACAGTTCCCGATCGAACAAGAACAGATGCCACTGCACCTCGGGACCGATCCATGTGAGATTCGATAACAACGCCGATGCCTGATCGGTTGGGGTTGGCTTTTAGTTCCTGAATTTCGGCCACAAGAAGCAGTGATTCAAGTAGATCATCGATTCCTGCGCCTGTGAGTGCAGATACTTGTACAGCGACGGTGTCTCCACCGTAGGATTCGACGATAATTCCGTGCTCTGCCAGTTGAGCGTTGGCTCGATCGACATCGGCACCCGGGGCATCCATCTTGTTGATTGCGACGATCATAGGAACGCCTGCTGCTTTGGCGTGGTTGATCGCTTCGATGGTCTGTGGCATAACTCCATCATCAGCGGCAATCACGAGTACTGCGATGTCTGTCGCTTGAGCACCACTTGCTCGCATCTGAGTAAAGGCAGCGTGCCCTGGGGTGTCGATGAACGTAAGCAGTTGTCCATTTTTATTGACCTGATACGCACCGATGCTCTGGGTGATTCCTCCGGCTTCGGAATCTACAACTTTTGCGCCACGGATAGCATCAAGAAGAGTCGTCTTGCCGTGGTCGACGTGACCTAGGACAGTGATGATTGGAGGACGAGTGACAGAGTTTTCGTCTGTCATTTCTTCGTCGATACCAGCTTTGCTGGCAGCGGAACTTTCTTCCTGATCTTTTGGCTTGAGTACGCCAATTTCGAAAGAAGCGGCAACTTGAGCCGCTATTTCAAATTCAACTGTTTCGTTAACCGTGGCCATCACGCCGAGACGCATTAGGGCTTTGATTGTGTCGACATTCGACATTTCAAGGATCAGGGCGAGTTCGCCAACTGTGCTCTGCGCTGGCAGCGCGACAGGTGACCGCGGGGTCTTGTCTTCCACGACGGAACGTGGTCCGGTGAACCCACCAGGACGATCCGAACGATTCTTCCGATTAGATCGGCCTTTGAAGCTACGTTGTCCGCTACGTTGTGCCATATACCAGTTCGTTCCCTTTTAGTTCGACTACTTAGCTTTGTGCGATTTCATCGCTTCGCTAAGCAGTTTCACTGTTGAATCATCGATTTCAGCTTTGAGTGCGTGCTTAAGTCTACCTCTATTGATGCCTTCACCTCGGTTACTGGCTCCCCAATGATCGGAATCCTCACAAACGTACGCTCCTCGACCGTCCACACGTCCGGTCCTATCAAACTCGATCTTCCCGTCGGTCGTTCTGACTATTCTAAGAAGATCACTTCGCTGCCGTTTTTCTCGGCACACAACACAGGTGCGAGTTGGGATGTGCCTTTTTTTTTGACTCATCTCACCCTTTCCGTGTGTCAGAAACTAACGTCGGCGGTTCCGTGCACTACTTCCACCTCGGCGACCACCACGTCGCCCAGCGTCGGTCTCACGGAACCCTGCAATATCTTCGGCAAATCGAATCCCACCAGTGTCCTTGCTGGACTGTGGACTCGGAGTACCACCCACCTGCCATAAGTCATCGGAGTTGACATCAAGAGCTTCCGCTTTTTCGGCTTCTTTGCGCTCTTGTTCTTCTAGCTCTAGTTCAGCAAGTTCGGCTTCAAGTGCGAGTAGCTCGGCATCAGCTGCAGCCTTCGCTGCCGCTTCATCTATCTTGGGCTTTTCAGATTCAGTTTTTGGCTTAGCGTTAATGACAGCAGGTGCTTCTACTACGCTGGCAGCCGGAGCTGAGTTTTCTGCCGCAACGAGTTCAGTTGCTGGTGCGGCAGTTTCAACCGCAACCTCTGGAACGTTCGTTACAGCATCTACCTGATCTACAACAGGTATTTCAGGAACCACAGGTTCTTCTATAACAGCCTGACTCGTGCCCTGAATATCGATTCGCCAGTTGGTCAACTTTGCAGCAAGGCGCGCGTTCTGACCTTCGCGACCAATTGCTAGCGATAGTTGGCGATCGGGAACAAGAACCGTGGCTGTTTGATCTTTTTCGTTTAGTTCGACTCGATCTGCTACAGCCGGACTGAGAGAATTTGAGATGAACTTGGCAGGATCTTCATCCCATTCAATTACGTCGATCTTTTCACCAAGTAGTTCGTTCACGACGTTCTGAATACGAATCCCACGAAGTCCGACACAGGCACCGACAGCGTCTACGCCCTCTTGGGTCGATGAAACAGCTACCTTGGATCGTGCGCCGGGCTCACGTGCGATCGCTTTGATTTCGACCACACCACTGAATATTTCCGGAACTTCTACTTCGAATAATCGACGTAGTAGATCTGGGTGAGTTCGTGACACGACAATTTCAGGTCCGCGAATTGTTCGACCGACCTGAACAACAAAGAACTTGAGTTGTTGACCTGGGCGGTATCGCTCAAGTGGTGACTGTTCGGCGGGCGGCATAACTGCCTCAGCCTTGCCGAGGTCGACAGTGACCCAGCGAGACTCAACTCGCTGAATAGTAGCGGTGAGTACTTCACCTTCTTTGTCGATGAATTCTTCAAATACGATATCGCGCTCGGCCTCGCGAAGTCGTTGCATAACGACCTGCTTGGCAGTTTGTGCTGCGATTCGACCGGGGTTGTATTCAAGTTGGCCGGTTTCGATGATGTCGCCAACCACAGCTCCAGCTTGGAGTTCCTGTGCATCGGCGGCGGTCAATTCCATCAGTGCGTCTTCGACTTCTTCGACCACGTGACGAACAGTGCGAACGACGACTTCACCATCTTCCGGATCCACCTCTACAATCACGTCTTGCCCTTGAGCGGCAGGATCGCGCTTGTAAGCAGCCGCGAGCGCAGCCTCCACAGCCTTCACTACGATTGGCTGTGGCAGATTACGTTCTGCAGCGAGTTGGGTAACCGCTATCAGCAGATCACTCTTCAACCCATTCCTCCGGTTCGCACTATTGAAAGACACAAAAAAAGCGGGCGATGCCCACTTCTCAATGTCAAGCTCTTGAAATTTCTGAGCCCCACTAGGTTTAGTTTACCACGTATTCGGCTTTGTTACCTATAGGTTTAATTACCTGACAATGAATTCTAACTCTCAAAATAAACATCTAGCAGTCGTTGTAGCGTTTGTTGGAAGCAACATTTCTCAGAATGATGGGGTCAGTCTGGAATGTCACAGAGCCGGGTTCAAGAGAAGAAGACCCATCTAGTTACGCACACTGTTCGGAACGTTTGGTGATGAACCGGCCGTAGTACGCAGCTATCTCTAGACGAGCAGTTTTTTCACGCTCGTTAGCACGTCGGATTCCGCAACGATCTCCGAATCTTTGCTGGTTCGTGCTTTTACTTCCACGCCACCATTTTCAAGGCTTCGGGAGCTGATTACTATCCGCACGGGGATGCCAATGAGATCGGCATCTTTGAACTTCACGCCTGCAGGGATATCGCGATCGTCAAACAGTACATCGTATCCGGCGCTCTGTAACGCTTCGTAAAGCTGTTCAGCCTTGTCAGAAATATCGCTATCGTTCAGGTTTAATCCGGCAAGGTAGACAGCGTAAGGAGCGATCGCCTGCGGTAGAACCATGCCGAAATCGTCGTTGTTCGATTCAACGGCGGCTGCCAATAATCGACCGACGCCGATGCCGTAACACCCCATCATGACATCCTTCTGCTCACCGTCTTCATCGGTGAAGTTGGCTCCCATTTTCGATGAGTAAACAGTGCCTAGTTTGAATACGTGCCCGACTTCTATACCTCGTTTGGCAACAAGTTTTCCTTTGCCGTCGGGTGAGAGATACCCCTTCTTGGCTTCAGCAATATCAGCAATAATATCGGCTTTGAAGTCACGATCAAGGTTGACGTTACGAAGGTGGAATCCCTCTTTGTTTGCGCCAGCGAGATAGTTCGATCCCATTGTGATTGAATCGTCGACTACGCTCTTCATACCGGTTAGCCCAACCGCTGATGCCGAGCCCGAAACAAGACCCGCTGCCTTCACTTCTTCAGGTGTTGCCAGACGAGGTTCAGCGCCACCGAGAACATTGCGAAGTTTGGTTTCGTTGACGTCGTAATCACCACGAATGGTTACGACGACTATCTCGTCATTGACGCTGTAGAAGACGGCTTTAGCGGTCTTCGATTTTGAAACGTCTTCGGCTTTTGCCAGTTCTTCAATAGTTTTGATATTTGGAGTTGCGAATTCTTCTACTTCGCCAAGCTCACCGATTGGGAATGCCTTCTTGATGAATGACGCTTTCTCACCGTTAGCGGCGTAGTCGCTTTCGGTCGACATTAGGATTGTGTCTTCACCACTTTCAGTGAGTAGCACAAATTCGTTCGAGTCTTTACCGCCGATTCCAGCAGAATCAGCTTCGACCATTACAACATCGAGTCCGCACCGTTTGAATATCCGTTTGTAGGCGGTAACCATTGCCTGAAAGCTGCGGTCCATTCCTTCTTCATCGGCATCGAACGAGTAGGCATCTTTCATTTCGAATTCTCGTACTCGAAGCAGACCACCACGTGGACGTGTCTCGTCACGGAATTTCGTTTGGATTTGGTAAATCGTGAACGGTAAATCGCGGTAGCTGGTTACTCCAGCACGCGCCATTACCGTGGCTGTTTCTTCATGCGTTGGCGCAATCACCATGTCGCGTTCGCGCTTGTCTTGAAATCTTGCCAGTGGTGGTACGAATGTGTCTGCCCTGCCCGATTCTTCCCACAGGCTTCGTGGCTGAACCACAGGCATGTTGATTTCTTGTCCACCTACTCGATCCATCTCTTCTCGGATGATGTTGCGAATTTTCGTGATTGAGCGGTTACCCAGTGGCTGAAGGCTAAATATGCCGGCTGCGATCTGCTGGATGAACCCGGCTCGAACCAACAGCTTGTGGCTGATGTTTTCGGCATCTGCAGGTGCCTGGCGAAGTGTTTTTCCGAATAGTTGGGAGCTTCTCATTTGGTCTGTTCGTATTTCGCTACTGTTCGCTGAGTCCATCACTCAGCGAGATTGCATGCTGACGACAGTGAATGCTGCCGAGATGACAAGGATTCAGACTACAACGGGAATGCGCACGTGTAACGCTGCAGATCATCCCTCTTATTAGTTATCAACTCAGGTGGAGATGCCTGAGGACAGTTGATGACGATATATCTTGCGTGTCTGGACGCCACAGGTTTTTTTATCCCGCTTGTTTAGGTTCGGGGGTTATTCCTCACGGGCAGTGGTCTTGTGCTGGTTTAGGTTGCAGGGCTATGTTCAAGTGAGTATTTATGGGTGAAGGAGAGTCCGGTGAAAGCGATCGTCTACCGCAAGTTCGGTTTATCCGATGTTCTTCATATGGAAGATGTCGATAAGCCGGTTCCTAAAGACAATGAGGTGCTGGTTAGTGTTCATGCTGCCTCGATAAATGATTGGGACTGGGGTCTACTCAGGGGCAAACCCTTTGTAAATCGGCTTCCGAAAGTTCTAAAACCGAAACACATGATTCTCGGGTGTGACGTTGCGGGGAAGGTTGAAGCGGTTGGTAGTGGAGTAACGCAATTTCAGCAGGGCGACGAAGTGTTCGGTGACTTGTCGGGGTCGGGATTTGGCGGTTTCGCCGAGTATGTGTGCGCTCATGAAAATGCCTTATCTCTGAAACCCGCCAGCATGACTTTCGAGCAGGCCGCATCCGTTCCTCAAGCATCGGCTCTAGCCATGCAGGGTCTTCGGAATAAAAAGCAGATTCAACCCGGACAAAAGGTTTTAATTAATGGTGGAGGTGGCGGAGCTGGTTCGTTTGCTATCCAAATTGCTAAATCGTTTGGGGCTGAAGTTACGGGGGTCGACAGCGCAAGGAAGCTAGACATGATGCGTGCGATTGGCGTTGATCATGTGATTGATTACGCCGAAGAAGATTTCACAAAGAATGGGCAGCGATACGACCTGATTAATGACAACGCCGCGCATCACTCGGTTTTCGACTACAGACGTGCCTTGAACGATGGGGGTGTTTACGGCGTGCTCGGGGGAGCGACATCTCGGATTTTTCAGGTGATATTTCTTGGGCCAATTGTTTCGTTGTTCAGTAGCAAGAGCTTGGGGTTGGTATTGCTTAAGCCGAACAAAGATATGGACTTTTTTATAGAGCTTTTTGAGGCAGGTAAAGTCAAGCCGATCATCGATAAAACCTACCCGTTGAGCGAAACGTCAGAAGCATTTAGATATTTTGGGGAATCGCAACAGTGCGGAAAAATCGTTATCAACGTAAAAGACGTGGACGGCTAAGGAAATCCCAATGAAAGCTATCGTTTACCGCAAATACGGTTCACCCGATGTTCTTCATCTTGAAGATGTCGATAAGCCGATCCCTAAGGACGATGAAGTCCTGATCAAAATTCACGCGACTTCCATAAATTCGTATGATGTGGATCTGCTCAAAGGCTGGCCTCTTGCGGCTCTTGCGGCGGGTTTATTTAAACCAAGAAAACACATTTTGGGGACTGATGTGGCAGGAACGGTTGAGGCGGTTGGCGATAACGTCGAGAAGCTCAAATCGGGCGATGAGGTGTTTGGTGAAGTAAGTAAACGTTTTGTCTCGCTTGGTTGGGGCGGGTTTGCTGAGTATGTATGTGCCCGTGAAACTTCGATGTCGCTAAAGCCAGCGAGTATGTCGTTCGAGGAAGCATCGGCTATTCCGCAGGTGGCGGCGCTTGCGCTTGGAGCCATTCGTCAGAACGGTGATATCCAACCGGGTCAAAAGGTGCTGATGAATGGCGCTGGCGGTGGTGTGGGTATGTTTGTTGTGCAGATTGCCAAGCACCTTGGGGCTGAGGTTACCGGCGTGGACAGCACAGAGAAATTGGACTTGATGCGTTCGTTAGGTGCCGACCATGTCATCGACTACACGAAGGAAGATTTCACCAAAAACGGGCAGCGTTATGATCTGATTATTGATGTTGCTGCGCATCGTTCACTGTTTGCTTACAGGCGCACTTTGAATCCCGGTGGAGCCTACGGTGTAATCGGAGGGTCGCTGGTTCGGTTTTTCCAAGCCGTGTTTCTCGGACCGTTGATTTCAATATTTTGGAATAAGAAAATTGGCACATCCGGGGCGAAGCCGAACGAGGGTTCGGAATACATCATCGAATTATTCGAGGATGGGAAGGTCAAACTTTTTGTTGATCGGGTGTATCCGCTGAACGAAACCCCCGATGCGTTTCGCTATTTCATGGACGGGCACGTTAAGGGCAAGATTGTTATCACGATGTGAGGTGTATTTGCTGTGGCGCGTTCGCTGCCCTCGCACTAGTCCCATTGCTCCGCTCGGTACGCATTACATAATCCTTCCGATTCACAGGAAATTCACAGCTAGTTGTAATCGTTTTGTAATGTTGCGCATCCAATAATTGAAGTCGTAAACAACAAACATCACTCGTCTCACCAACTTCCCGAGATGAGTGGGTAAGCGGAGGACAGGTACATGGCTATGAAAAAGTTCATCGCAGGCGCAGTAGCTGCTTCTGCTGTTGCTGCGCTTTTGCTCAATGTTCGAAAGTCCGCCTAAGTTAGTCTGGCGGCAAAGTTCCTCCGAAGCATGGCCCGGGCGTAAAGCTCGGGTCTTTGCTTTTAAGACGTGTTTGGTCGATACGCCGATGCGTCCAGGCATCTCGTCGAGAGACAAGGGAGCCTTAATTTGTTCACTTGTCTGGATTCATACCTTTTTTGTGCAAGATCAATTTTCTTGCCAGAATCCAAGTTTCCAGGAACGGCCTGACTGCTTCGCCGCGGCATGGCGCGCCATGCGCCTAAACACAGTGACAGTTCCTATTGCTTTTTAGAACAGATGTTCTATTATTGGTTTTCCAACCGATATTGGCTTCTTGAAAAGCACTAAAAAAAGCTAGGTCGGTTGGGGTAGTAGGCGAACCCGGTTCGTTTCAAGCACGGTGGTCATTTTTTAGTGACGCTGGTTGATTTTATTAGCCTAATTTTGGCTTCACCCTAGATCACGTAACGCGCCATAAATGACTCTAAAAGAAACTTCCAGACTTACATCTTCTAAAGCACTCGCTTGTTTGCGGGTGCCGAACTTTCCGTGGCAGGTGGAAGTGGCGAGAAAGCCAGAACTGCACGATCGTTCAGCGATAGTCGCGGGTAAGGCACTCGACCTTGTTGAAGAGCTAACAAGCATGCCGAGCGGATCGGGATCGGGGTCGAAAGCTAGCGATTCACTTTCAGCGCGTGTGGTTCTTGCAGCATCGCCCGACCTGACCGACGTGATGCCCGGAATGCCGCTTACTGAAGCGGCGTCACGTCACCGAGGCGTTCTCATAATCGAGGCCAATATACCGCTTTACGCGCTGGTGTTTGATGAGATTATCGAGAACCTTGAGCGCCTTGTTCCCGATATTGAGGCGACTGCTCCGGGGCTGGCTTATGTTGGTATCTGGGGGCTCGAAGGGCTTTATGGCGATGATGCGCATGTAGTGCGGTTGCTTGCGGGCGCTGTTGATGGTTTCGATCTACGTATTGGTGTTGGCAATAATAAATGGCTTGCTTATGCTGCTTCACTTTTGAGTCGTTCGAACAGCGGTAGAAAAGTAACGGGGGATCCGGGTAAGTTCCTCGATAGATTTCCTGTTGATTCACTTCCGGTTCCATATTCACTGATTAAGAGGTTTCATGCTTTTGGATTGACGACTATGGGGCATGTAGCCGATATTCCACGGGGTCCGATGGAGGCGCAGTTCGGGCGGGCGGGCGGTACGGCGTGGGATTTGGCGCACGGCATAGATAACCGCCCGCTTGTACCTAAACGCAGCGTACTGGGGGTATCGGAGCACCTCGACTTTCCTGACCCGACAGCGAGCATAGCGACTATCGTTCCAGCTATTGAGAGCTTGCTTGGTCGTGCGTATGGACGTTCGCAGTTTTCACGGCGTTTTGCACGGCAGGCGAATATTCAGTCGCAGGTTTTCCAGCATGCTCCGTGGACTATGAGGGTGGCATTTAAGGATCCGGCTGGTAACAAAAATCAGGCTTTATTTGCTATCAAATCTAAGCTCGATATGGCTGTGATTCCAGGACCGCTCGAAGATATGCGTCTTACGCTTTCGGGTATTACTGGTGAGGCGGGTCGGCAGGAATCGATGTGGAAAGAGGTGAAGCGAGATACCGATTTACAAGAGACGATTAGCCAGCTTCGATCTCGTCTTAGGGTTTCGCCGCCGATTTATCAGGTAAGAGAGCTCGAGCCGTGGTCGAGAATTCCGGAACGGAGATACGCACTGGTTCAAATGAGCAGCAGTGGGGGCGAGGAGGCAGAGAAGATTGGCTAGCACAGATGTTACTCATGCTGGTCACTCTGGTC
>ERZ890510.1508-NODE-1508-length-14966-cov-4.611763_pt1 | contig 14966 bp, 12 predicted proteins | sample MGYA00521265_ERZ890510 | MGnify/ENA primary metagenome ERZ890510 (study PRJEB32303, sample SAMEA104408624) | aquatic metagenome | biome: Brackish water; feature: Chemocline; material: water | place: Baltic Sea | collected 2014-10-26T21:54:00 | depth 110 m ...
TCTTTATGGAGAAAAGTCCAATATATTTAATGGTATTTTCAATGGCTTTTCAGGCAGCAATCCTTCCAGCCGTTGCGATACCTATTTTTCTTTTATTAAACAAGGCGAGCCTTATGAATGAAAATAAGGCCTCTTTAACTATGAATATTGGTCTTATCACTGTTATAGTATTTTCCTTTGTCACTACCTATTTTGCGATCAAAGGATTCTTTTAAGTCTCTTATGAAATATTATAAATTAATTTTTTAAAAATGAGAAAGCATATGAAAAATAAAGGTGAAAATCGTAGAGAATTTATTCAAAAACTTGGGGTCGCTTCAATAGCATTAGGAAGTGGAATGCTTTCGACCAATAGTTTTGCACAGGCCAATGCGGTTAACAGTAAAAAAGGCCCTAAAATAAAAATATATAACGGCCGTATTATAACACCTTACCGTGTTCTTCCTCACGGCACGATCGTGATTGAGGGAGGGAAAATTATTGATGTCAGTGAAGGCAATATCGAAATTGCGGGTGCCATAGAGATTGATGCTAAGGGTTTAAATGTTTCGCCCGGTTTCATTGATTTACATTGTCATGGCGGTGGCGGACACTCGTTTTTAGATGGCAGCGTAAATGCTTATTTAAAAGCGGCAGAAATGCACGCACGCCACGGCACGACCTCTATGTATCCCACTGCCACATCAGGTGAAAAAGAAGAGCTCTTTAAGAATTTTGAAATTTATGAACAGGCCAATAAACAAAATACACGGGGCGCACAATTTCTTGGAATGTTTTTAGAGGGGCCCTATTATTCTATGGAACAAAGAGGTGCCCAAGACCCACGCTATATACGTAATCCTAACCCAGAAGAATATAAAGAAATTCTCGCACGTACATCCATTATTAAGCGCTGGGATTCTGCCCCCGAAAAAGAAGGCGCACTTGAATTTGCTCGCTACTTACGCTCAAAAGGGGTGATGGCTTCTATGGGCCATACCAACGCCGTATATGAAGATGTGCTGGTTGCTTTTGAAAATGGATATACACTTGCCACTCACCTTTATTCCGGTATGGCGGGTGTGACGCGGCGCAATTCGTTCCGTTTTGCAGGTGGTGTGGAAAGTGCTTTTCTTATTGATGAGATGAATGTGGAAGTGATTGCAGACGGTAAACATCTCCCCGCACCACTCCTAAAACTAATATATAAACAAAAGGGAGCCGATCATATTGCACTGGTCACAGATTCCATGCGCGCCGCGGGAATGCCAGACGGGGATAGTATATTAGGGAGTTTAGAGAATGGCATAAAAGTAATCGTCGAAGACGGTGTTGCTAAATTGCCGGACCGAACCTCATTTGCAGGAAGTGTCGCGACCACGGATCGTTTGGTTAGAACAATGGTAACACTTGCTGATGTGCCCTTAAAAGATGCGGTAAGAATGGCGACCATAACGCCTGCAAATATAATGGGGGTTGCTGATCGTAAAGGATCGCTTGTCCCGGGGAAAGATGCGGATATTTTAATTTTCGACGACAATATTCAAATTGAAAAAACCATTATAAAAGGCAATGTGGTCTACAGCAAAATTTAATATCGACAGAAATTCAAGAGGAAGAATAATGGAAATTAGGGAAATATCAAAAGATAAGTTGAAAGTGAAAGTTTATAAAACTCGCCCTGAAATGGGGACTGATGCGGCGGATGAGGTGGCGGGGCGGATAAATTCAATGTTAGAGACAAGAGACTATATAAATATCGTTTTTGCCTCGGCGCCATCGCAAAATGAATTTCTAATATCACTTCGGGAACAAGATGTGGATTGGGGTCGTATCAATGCCTTTCATATGGATGAATATGTGGGGTTGGATGGGGCCGCACCGCAATTATTTGGAAATTTCCTAAAAGAAATAATGTTTAATCACGTTACCTGCAAAGAAGTATATTATCTTAATGGTGATAAGAATAATCTGGAACAAGAATGCAAAAGATATTCTGATTTAATGCGGGATTATCCGACAGATATAGTCATTCTTGGCATTGGCGAAAATACACATCTTGCCTTTAATGATCCCCATGTTGCATTTTTTGATGATCCCGAGCTTGTAAAAATTGTCGATTTGGATGAGAAAAATAGACAGCAGCAGGTCGATCCCGATGATCATATTTGCTTTAAAACCATTGAAGAAGTTCCTACCCACGCCATTACTCTTACTATCCCTGTATTATTTAAGGCCACATATGCCTATGCTATTGCGCCCGGTAAAAATAAAGCGGACGCCATTTATCATACGCTAACGGACGATATACAGGAAAAATATCCTTCTACCATTCTTCGCAATCATCCCAATGCCATTCTCTATATTGATGAGGATAGTGCCTCCCAATTAGGCTAAGAGATTAAATTCATTGCGCCGGATTGGAAAAGGAAATTAAATCTGTGGTCTGGCTGCCATCTTCTAATTCTATGGTAGCCAAGGCATAAAAAACGCCATCTAAGCCAAGGGTTAGTGAATTGACATGTATGGGCTCACTTCCTCCCTCAAAGGCAATTTCACCAAGATCGGCATATTTGTGATTTTTCAGATCATACGAGATCAGATGATGATTTTTTAATCTCAGCTCATCAACAGCTTTTGGACCAAATTCTTCAAACTCCGCTGCGCTGGGATAGGCATGGGAAATATGGTATAAAGTATGATTATCATGACCAAAAACCAGTCCTAAACTTACCCCATATCCGTTTACACCAGCCCGTTTGGTTGTTTCGGATGCTAATCTATCGATAATCTCCGCTTTTCTGGTTTCAGGATTGATGCGAAATAAATATTCGGTTTCAAGATGAACCCCGTATATCATTTTGTCATAATCAGACCAGATTGATTGGCGCCATTGATATCCCATTGAGCGTGAGGTAAGGGTACCGAAATAATCTTTTTTCAGATTTTCATGTGTGACCTTCTCAACTTCGTCTTTCTCTAGGATATATTCAAATATTTGTCCGGTTGAATTGGCGAAAAATACACTACCGTTAACTTCATTGACCGATAAAGAACGGCTTAAAACCTGAAACCGATCGCCGTTACCTTCTTCACCGTCGGCAAAGAATTTTCCTAGTGCTTTTCCTTCTTTTGCCTTAACATCATAACGAAAAACATCGCCCGAAGGCCATGTAATGCCGTAAAGCCGACCACGGGTCCGATCCATGGTTAAGGCAAGAACGCCGCCTTTTGACGGGGAGGCAACACCTAAATCTTCAATTTCACCGCTTGTCATATCGTAAGATAAAAGATGCCCGCCCTGATAAGGCAGATAACCCTCGGGCGGGATACCCATAATCTCTTTGCCGTCAACATGGGTGTAAAAATCAACATGGGTGGCAAAATAAAGCTTCCCTTCATATTCGTAAAACTTTACATGGCTTTTGCCCTGTGGAATTGCTTTGATCTGCTTTTCACCTACAGCCTCCGTCAGGTCAGCCAAATGCTTGATCTGATCATTCTCGGGATTATAGGAATACATCTGCGCACCGATATCAAGATCACCGGAACAAAGCACATAATAAATCAGACCGTCACTTGCGGATGATATGCCGTTATAATTGCCCTTGGATTGTGGAAAATTGGTATAATAACGTGTGGCTGTAATTTTATCGTCATTGGCTAGCGCATAAAAGGGCGCTGTAAGTAGGGCCAAAACAAACAATCTTTGAACTATGGCTTTTATTATTTTAACGGACATAACTTCCCCTATATTTTGATGATGGACAGGATGGACTTTATTCTTATTTTAGGTCTATTATAAAATAACAGTAAATCAAAAAAATCCATTATTGTATATGAAAATAATATAGAGCTATCAATTATGAAAAAAACCTTAGTCTTTCTTGTTCTATATATAAGTTTTTTCACACAAACATTTGCTCAAAATTCACTTGAAGAACTTGACTATAGCGAGGATTTTGAAGATCGGGAGCTTGGAGCCTGGGCTTCTTACCCATTATGGCAGGACACGGCCTATGATCCAAATTTTAGAGTAGATGAAATTATCCCCCGTGATGATAATATATCCATTGTTCAAAAGGTAACTCCTTATACTAATGTTGATAATTATGCCGGCGCCCAAAAGCTTATGGATGTGTATTTAGTGCCGGGATCTAAAATCAGCCTTAGATATTATCTTAAAACTAATCAAAATGCAGAATATTTTAAAATAAGATTAGCTGCGGGAGAATACGGAAAACTTGATGTAACGATCGCAAACCCAGATATAAATAAATGGGTTCCTCTGACGGTGACTTATAAGGATTTAATGCGTGAAAATCCTAAGCTAAAAAACAATAAAATGATTAAAATTTACGCATTAGCCGTGCTCACTAAAATACCAAGTGCTGATCCGGATATGCCATTTTATCTTGGGCTTGACGATATTAAAGTAAAAGCAAAACATGCAGTTTCTTTTCAATTTGTCGAACCTGCTATGTTTAAACTTCCCGAATATCCCCCCTATATTCCTAAGCAACATTATCAAAGGGGCGATGATTTTAGTTTGAGCGGCAAATGGTCTTTAGATGCAGAAAAAATAGTCGTTGAAATCGTCTCATTTACCGATGAAAATAAGTCTATTCATAAGGGAGAATTAACAAAAAAAGGCGACGTTTGGTCACTGGACGCTTTAAAACTTTCTTATCCTAATGGTCTTTATAAAGGAAAACTTACAGCCTATAAAAATTCACAAGCCCTCTCCCAGACAGAATTTACAATTCATATCGTCCCAAATGTAAAAGACATGGCCGGTAAACACCCGCGCCTTCTTTATGATGACAATAAGAAAAAATGGTTAGATCAACGCTTTAAAGAAGATCGGTTTCAAGAAGTCTATGATCAAATTGTCAAGAATGCTAAAATTCAACGAGATAAAATTCCATTAGAAACCATCATCTATGACCTTGATCAATTTCCTGACGAGAATTTGATTGATACATGGTCCGCGTGGCTCTCTCATATTTTTCACACGGCACAAGCGTTACGAATGAATGCGATGGCTTATACATTTCATAATGATTTAGAAGCCGGTCTCTATGCAAAAAACATGTTGGTGCAATTGTCTGAATGGCCGGATTGGTCCCATCCTTGGCAAACCAAAAGAGGACGATATAGCGAACATAGCAAAGGAAGTTGGTCACACCGTGTCGCGGAAGCTTATGATCTTACCTATGATCTGATGAGCCCTAAGGAGCGTACAAAAGTCCGTAATGCCATTATGAAAAATATTATTAAGGCGGCTCATCAAACATTTGTTTATAACGATAATATTACATCGAAAACATCAAACTGGATCGCTATGATTATGGGCGGCTCATTGATGAATATGGCCGCTATTTACGCAGATGGACCAGAAACAGAAAACCTTGAACCTTATTTTACAGGGGCAATGCTTAAATATTATACATTTCTAAATCGCGTGACCGACAGTGAAGACGGTTCTTGGGGCGAAGGGTTTGGATATAATAATTATAGCTTTTCCAATCTCGCTTACAGCGTGACTTCGCTTGATAACGTTTTTAATATTGATGTGAGCGCCCCCCTTGTTGGGACATACAATGAATATATATGGGCAGGATTTATCAAGGATAAAAAATGGTTCGAATTTGGTGATTCAACAGGAGACATTAATCCTGCGAGCAGTTGGGCGTTTTTGCTCAATAAACAACATGAACCCCGTCTTGGTTGGTATTATAATTATCTTAAAGGCGGCAAGGAAACATTTCAGGACGTCCTTTATGATACAGAAAATGTAATTGAAGATACGCCCTTTGATGAAAGCCCCGTTAAAGTTTTTGACAAAGTGGGGACTAGTGTATTTAAAAGCGGATGGCAGAAGGACGATTTTGTTTTCGTGATGCGAACGGGTCCTTTCTTTAACCATCAGCATTTAGATCAGGGAAGTTTTTGGCTGGCCGACCGGGGGCATGTCTTTATTGAAGACCGCCATTTGAAAAAATCTGATTATTATGCGGACCCTTTATATCAACCATGGCTGACCCAGCCTGTGGCCCATTCAACAATTCTTATTGATGGCAATCATCAAAGTCAACGTGTTGGCGATCCTCTTGAATTTGCGCCGGGCTTTGATGATCATGCCTTCATTGCTCAGTTTCTTGATGGTAAAGACGCGGCATTTTCAGCAGGTGATATCGGTAAACTTTATGGGGATAAAATAAAATCCTTGAGGCGCAATGTTCTTTATCTTAAGCCAAGAACAATTCTTATGATCGATGTGGTAACGCCCACTGAGGAAGATGTTGATGTTAGTCTGCTCTATCAAACAATGGAACTTGCGGATATAGAAATTGGCCAGAAAGTTTCTAAGATTACGAAAGGGGATACAAGTCTTAATATAGTTCAACTATCCCCAACTTCTATGGTCGCTAAAGCCGTTGAAACACCTCATTATCTAAAAACATTACTGACGGAAAAGCCCTTAAAAAAAGAAGGGATGATCACACTAACGTCTCATACGGTTAACGCCAAACCGCTTGTGAGCGCGAATATTATCACAACAAATGATATTGGTGATCTGACCAGTGAAAGGCATGAGGGTTATGTTTCGGGCATGGCTTCGGGTAAGAAATTTGCCTTTAGCACTAACTTTGAAAATATTTATGATGTCGAACAAATGCAAACAGATGCGGTTGCTATGACTTGGAATGATGAACGCATCTTTGCGGGCTCTGCAACCACATTCAGTCGTGATGGAATTTTCATTATACGCTCGCAAATTGCCATAAGTTTTGAGCTTTCTGACCTAGGGATTAAATACTATCATAATGAAGGCGGAAAACTTACGATCGGCGCTCAGACAAAACCTTCAGGGGTTTTTCTCAACGGAAATTTAATCAGAAATTTTAACTATAATGAACAGAAAAAAATATTCGAAATAGAGGTTCCAAAAGGCGAGGGAACCATCGTTATTAATTGAATAGAATTTAAACAGGGAACTAATGTAGTTTTAGATAAGATGACAAATTTTTCTTTAAAAGATAAAGTTATAGTGGTGACGGGGGCAACAGGTGTTTTAGGTAAATCCTTCATTGCTGCCATCGTAGAGGCGCAAGGTTCAGTTGGTATTCTTGGGCGCAACGAAGAGATTGCCCATGAGCGCGCCGACCAGATTAATCAAAATGGTGGCAGGGCTATTGCACTGGTTGCGGATGTCATGAATGTTGAACAACTTAGTCTTGCTAAGGATAAAGTTTTAGACCAATTTGGTAAAATTGATGGACTGGTTAATGGGGCTGGCGGAATATTACCTCAAAGCGTTCTTATGCCAGATCAAGATTTGTTTAAAATGGATTTAGAGGGCATGAGGGATGCTATGGACCTTAATCTTTGGGGAACAATAAATCCTAGTCAGGTTTTTGGTGAAGCCATCGCAAAGACCGCTAAAAAAGGAAGCATCGTCAATATATCATCTATGAATAGTAAACGGGCGATCACACGGGTTTTAGGGTATAATATGGGTAAAGCCTCCGTCGATTGCTATACGCAATGGTTTGCGGTGGAAATGGCCAATAGATATGGTGATAAGCTGAGAATGAATGCACTCGCCCCCGGGTTTTTCTTGACGGATCAAAATAAAAACCTCCTTACCACGCCAGACGGCGGCTTTACAGAGCGCGGTCAAAGCGTGATCGATCAAACGCCTTTTAAACGCTTTGGAGACCCTGATGAATTACAAGGGGCTTTGATTTGGTTGCTCAGTGATGCTTCACAATTTGTGACAGGTTCAATGATTTGTGTAGATGGCGGCTTCTCTATTTATGGTGGCGTCTGAAGGAAAATTTATGTCTTTAGCAATTATCGGCGAATGCATGATGGAACTGTCTCAAAATAAAGAGGGTTCTACAAAAAATTATAATCTTGGCTATGGGGGGGATACCTTAAATGTCGCACTTTATTTCGCACGTTGGAAAGGCCGCGTGGAATATGTGACTGCTCTAGGGGATGATCCTTTCAGTGAGGCTATGTATGATGACTGGAAAATTGAAAATATTGGCGTAAAGTTAGTCCAAAGAATACCAAATCGACAATCAGGCCTCTATATGGTTAAAACCAATGACAGCGGTGAGAGAAGTTTTTATTATTGGCGAGATAATTCGCCGGCCCGAGATTTATTTGAACTTGAAAATTGCGCTACAATTTTGAATGATCTTATGTCTTTTAAGTATATTTATTTTAGCGGTATCACGCTTTCTCTCTATTCACAAAAATCGCTTGATATTTTCTATGATTTCTTGAAAAAATATAAACTAAATGGTGGTCAAATCATCTTTGATTTAAATTATAGACCAGCAGGTTGGAAAAATAACCAAGAGGCACTGGATGTTTTCAATCGCTTTATCCCGCTCGTTAATATTGCCTTGCCCAGTGAAGATGATGAGCAGCTTTTAACGGGGCAAGGTTCGCCTGAAAAAATAATTGAACGCTATTTGAATTTTGGTGTGAGCGAGATTGTTGTGAAATGTGGTGAAAGGGGCTGTGTTTTACATCATCAAAATATCACAAAAAAAATATTGACAGAAGTAATTGATAACCCCGTTGATACTACGGCGGCAGGCGATGGTTTTAATGGTGGTTATTTAGCGGCCAGAATAGCGGGTATAAATTGTGAGCAAGCCGTTCTTTATGGTCAAAAGTGCGCCTCACGGATTGTTCAATATCCTGGTGCTATTATTCCAAGATCAGAATGGCCTAAGGATTATATAATTGAAATATTATAACGATAACGCTATTTTATAACAGATTACGTAATCCATTGGTAATTTAGGGGATTTTTCGTACGGTCTAAATAATAAATATAAAAATAGATATAGGAAAACCATGAAAAAAGATAAAAGGGATAACCTTCAATTTGACAGTAAAGCAGTTTATTATCCCCCAGACGAGGCTACCAAATCAATTGTACCACCGATCGTCATGTCTTCGAGTTTTCAATATGACGCTGAAATTTTTCAACGCATAATCGATGGAGAACGAAAATCCGTTAATATTTACGGACGCTGCGGCAATCCGAGCGAGTATCAGTTCGAAGAACAGATGATGATAATAGAAGGCGCGGATGCTTGCCTAGCGACCGCCTCTGGCATGGCGGCTATTTCCGTGACTTTACTTGGGTTATTAAAAAGCGGCGATCATATTGTCTGCGACTGGACCACCTATAGCTCGACCCACGAAATGCTCGATCACCGCCTTACGGACTATAATATTGAAACCACATTTGTCGATACCGCCGATTTAGAAGCCGTGGAAGGTGCCATTCGTCCTAATACTAAAATCATTTATTTTGAAACTATTGCTAATCCATCCATGAAGGTCACCGCGATAGCACCACTGGTAAAAATAGCCCATGACCGTGAAATTATCGTGGTTTGTGATAATACTTTTGCTAGTCCTTATGTCATGCGTCCCCTAGAATGGGGGGTCGATATTGTTGTTGAAAGTGCCACCAAATTTATTGGCGGTCATAATGATGTTATTGGCGGTGCGATTTGCATGAAATCTGATTTGCTCCCTAGTGATTTTTTAGAGCAAATCCGCTGGAATACTATGGTGAAGTTGGGCTCGCCAATTTCACCGTTCAATGCTTGGATGCTGCTACGCGGTATTCAAACCCTTAGTGTCCGCGTTGAACGGCAATGTCAGACGGCGGCTAAAATGGCCCGTTATTTTGAAGACCATCCGCGCGTTAAGCAGGTTTGGTATCCCGGTCTTAGCTCTCATCCTCAACATGATATTGCCAAAGAGCAAATGCCCAAATTTGGTGCCATGTTAACGTTCGAAGTTGAAGATGGAAATGAGGCTTTAAAAGTTTTGGATAATCTTGAGCTGTGCTGTTTTTCGGCGAGCTTAGGCGGGGTGCGTAGCACCACACAAATTCCGGCTTTAATGGCTTTTCTTGATATTCCCAAAGCACAACGCGAAGCAATGGGTATTCGCGATGGAATGATCAGGCTTTCAAGCGGGCTTGAAGATGCTGACGATTTAATGGCTGATTTTGAGGCGGCTTTATCTAAAATGTAACGATGCTAGAATGACGAGGGGTATAATCAATGAAATTAAAAAAATCGCTCAGTTTCTGGGATGTGTTTTCAATTGCTCTGGGCCAAGTTATTGGCTCAGGAATTATGGTTTTGGTTGGTATTGGTATTGAATTTACCGCTTATGCTATCCCCTTTGCCTTCGTCTTATCGGCGGTACTTTCTGTGATTAAACAATTGCCCGTGGCCTTTATGGGTTCAGCGATGCCGGCAACGGGGGGGCTTTATGTTTATTGTAAACGTGTGCTTGGGCCAAAGATCGGTTTTTTCTATCTGGCTCTTTTGCTGATCACCCATATATTGATTGCGTTATTTGCACTAGGATTTGCCCAATATGCAGTTGCTTTGGTTCCTGATCTTAATGTCAAATATGTAGCGCTTGGTATATTGATTGTTTTTTATATGGTCAATTTAATCGGTATTCGCGAGGCGGCGGCGGTACAAAAAATAATGATCGTCTTTTTACTTTGTGGTCTATCGACATTAATATTTTTTGGCATTTTAGAGGTGGATTATAATAATTTTACCGATCAGGAAAAACTATTTCCAAACGGGTGGTATGGCTTCGCTCTGGCGTGTGTTGTGATGTCTTTTGCCACGGGTGGTGCCTCATATGTGTCGGAGCTTGGTGGCGAGATGAAAAATCCACAACGAGACCTACCGCGTGCGATTATATTTAGTACGTTGCTGGCGGCATTATTTTTTGCAACGGTATCAATCGTTGCTGTGGGGATCTTGCCCGTTGAACATACTGCGGGGAAAACATTAGCCGAAGTTGCCAGAGAAATACTTCCCCCATCAATCTATACGGCCTTTATCGTTGGTGCGGGCTTATTTGCCCTTGCGACGAGTATTAATTCGACTTTCACATGGGCGACAAAATCTGTGCTTATTGCCTGTGAAGATGGCTGGTTACCAAAAGGCATTGCTGTGGTCAATAAACGCTTCAACACGCCCCATATATTATTGACATTTTTGTTGATAATAGGGGCCACGCCGATCCTTGCGGGCAAGGACCTTCGCTATATCATCATGCTTGGAAGTGGCCTTGTTTTTATTTATGACGTGATACCACTACTGGCAGCGTTTCATTTTGCTACGCGATTGCCAGACGTGTTTAGGCATGCCTACTGGAAAATGTCGGAAAATACCATAAAGACAATCAGTGTGATTGGTATCTGCATCTTATTCGTCCAAGGGGCTTTGACTTTTTCAGATATTGACCGTACAGGCTGGATATTGATTATTTGTTATATCGCTTTTGTCATCGCCTATATTCAAATTCGCTCAAAAACCCAACAACGTATTTTTGCAATTAAATGACGATCGTTACGGAAAATAAAGATCGGCCATTTGTTGTTATGATCGGTGCGGCCAATATGGATATTTGCGGTGTGCCGAGCGCAACACTCATCCATAAAGGCTCTAATCCCGGGACGGTCAGTTTAAGCCCTGGTGGTGTCGCGCGCAATATAGCAGAAAATTTAGCGCGGCTCGGTATTGATAGCCGTTTGATCGCGGCTATTGGTACGGATTATTTCGGTAAAACTCTTCTTCGCCAAGGGCAGCACGCGGGTATAGATATGAGCCATATAATAGAGCTAGAAGACCAGCAGACATCATCCTATTTAAGCGTTCTTGATGATGGGGGTGATTTGTTGGTGGCGATCAATGATATGACGATTGCGGATCAATTAACCTGCGAGCATATAAAGAAACATCATCAAATTTTAATAGAGGCCAGCGTCATTATCGTCGATACCAATATCAGTGAAGAAATTTTCGCCTATCTGGCTGATAGATACGCCGACCAACCAATAATGGTTGATACTGTCTCTGCCACTAAAGCTGTTCGCATAAAACCGTATCTTAGCTCAGTTCATACCCTCAAAGCCAACCGAATGGAAGCACAGGCATTATGTGGCATCAATATCTCATTAACTGAAATGGCTAAATGGTTTCATCAACAGGGCGTTAAACGTGTTTTTATTACACTGGGACCAGAAGGTGTTTTTTATAGTGATGAGAATGAAAACGGCACACTGACAGTGCCTAAGCAAGCCAATGCGATCCTTAATGCTAATGGCGCAGGTGATGCGTTTATGGCGGGCATTACTTATGCTTGGCTACAAAACTGGGGGCTGATTAAATCAACGAAATTTGCCATGTCGGCGGCTCATGTTACACTGGCTCACATTGCAACCATCAATCCTGAAATGTCGCTAAAAACCGTTAATAAAACACTGGAAACTGACTATGTTAACTAATCAATATCTCGACATTTTACCAGAAATTAAGCAAGCCTTAGAACTCGGACATCCCGTTGTCGCGTTAGAATCGACGATCATTTCACACGGCATGCCTTATCCAAAGAATGTGCAAACGGCAAAACAAGTCGAAGCGACAGTCAGAGAAAATGGCGCCATACCCGCGACCATTGCCATTATCAAAGGACGATTGAAGGTGGGGCTCAGCCAGGATGAACTTGAATATTTTGGCCGCACGGGTCAGAAAATTGCCAAAGTAAGCCGTCGTGATATCCCGTTTATTGTTGCTCAAGAAAAAGACGGCGCGACAACGGTCGCTGCGACAATGATTATTGCGGCAATGGCAGGGATTAGATTATTTGCAACAGGCGGTATCGGGGGGGTACATCGCGGCGGCGAGCTGACTATGGATATTTCCGCTGACCTTGATGAATTAGGGCGGACAAATGTGGCGGTGGTTTGCGCGGGGATTAAATCTATTTTGGATATCGGTCGTACCCTCGAATATTTGGAAACCGCGGGCGTTCCTGTGGTCGGTTACACCACGGATACGGTACCCGCTTTCTATGCGCGTAGTAGTGGATTTTCAGTAGATTATAGAGCGGATACACCAGTAGAAGTGGCCACAGCGATTTTATCCAAATATGACCTTGGTATTGACGGGGCTATTTTGATTACTAATCCTGTGCCAGAGCCCTACGCCCTTGATCCAAAAGAAATAGAAGCAACTATTGAACAGGCTATTATAGAAATGAATAAACAAGGCATAGTGGGCAAAGAAACCACACCTTTTTTACTGGCACGAATTGCCGAACAAACGCACGGTGAAAGTTTGGAGACTAATATTAAACTGGTGCTGAATAATGCCAAACTCGCTTCCCAGATTGCCGTTGAATATAGTCGCCTTCTTAATATTGGGAAGGGAGGCAAATGAAACCTTATGATAAAGAAAGCCTTGCCAGTGTCGATCTTGGAGCCTTTCTTCAAGGAAGCGCAGAAGAACGTCAAAAAATAGCGGATCAGGTCGATGAAATTTGTCGATCAATCGGGTTTTTAATGATCAAAAATCACGGCGTTGAAAAATCTATTTGCCACGCGGTATGGGCCAGTGCTGAGTTGTTTTTCAAACAATCAGAAGATGATAAATTAAAGGCAAGATCCGAAAATTTGTCATGTCCGCGGGGTTATTTTCCTGTTGAAGGCGAAGCATTGGCAAAAACTCGTGGACGAGAGGCGGCACCACCAGACCGAAAGGAAACTTTCAGTATTGGGCCATTGATAAGCCCTATAGGACACGAAAATAAAGATGATTTTGATTTCTTTTACGGCTCAAATATCTGGCCTAATAGGCCGAAAGAATTTCGTGCAAGCTGGACAGCATACTATAGGGCGATGGAACAGTTAGGAGCGCAAATAATGCAATTATTGGCGGTCGCTTTAAAACTTAAGGATGATTATTTTGTCCCGTACCATAGTCACCATATAAGCGCGCTTCGGGCGCAACATTATCCGTCGTCAATTAATGAAAAATTAGCAGGGCAACTTCGTGCGGGGGCGCATTCTGATTATGGCAGTGTTACTATTCTTAATCCTGATCCAATAGTAGGGGGACTAGAAGTAAAGTCGCCGTCAGGGAATTGGATAACGCCACCAAAAGTAAAAGATGCCTTTATCGTTAATATTGGCGATCTTTTAGCCCGTTGGACTAATGATCGTTGGGTATCCACATTGCACCGTGTTGTTGATCCTGAGAATGCTGAACTAAAAGCACCACCAAGCCGCCAATCGATCGCTTATTTTTTAAACCCCAATTATGATGCAAAAATTAAGGCGATAGAAACCTGTGTTGAAAAAGACAGAACCGCGCACTATGCACCGGTGTCGGCAGGGGCATATCTTATGGATAAATTTAAGGTATCGATTTAAGGAATGATTAAATTTCTTATTGATTTAATTTAAGTTTTTTTATGATTTTTTGAGTTGCTTTGATTAAGTGATCCTCTGAACCATTATTTTCTAAAATCATATCAGAATTTAGTTTTATGCTTTCTACATGCTTAAAATAAGCGGGACGTACGTCCCTCAAATACTGCTCAGTTACACTGGCAAGTGACCTACCGCGTTGATTGATATCTCTTTGAATGCGTCGCAATAGTGCTAGGTCGAGATCGACTTCAATAAAAATATCTAAATCGCTCATATCTTTTATAAGCGACCCCGCGAATAGTCCTTCTATGATGATGCAATCACTAGCCGAAACCTCTTCATAACCGCTTCGTTGACTGATTGTGAAATCATAGCGGGGTACGCGGGTTGGTTTTTTTGACTTTAAAGAGATCAGATCTTGTTTTAGAAGTTCACCGTCAATGGCCTCTGGATAATCAAAATTACAATAACCATTTTTATTAATTTGTTCTTCTTTACTAAGATAATAGCGATCTAAGCTGAGGAGTAGGCTATTTGGTAGAGACCCATAGATCAGTTCTGCCAATGTTGATTTTCCTGATCCGCTCGCTCCAGATATTGTAATGATTTTCATATTTACACTTTAGTTTGTCGATACATTTTACCATTTAAAAATATAAAATTATTGGAAATGATTATTCCTTGTCAATCATCT
>ERZ890510.1509-NODE-1509-length-14961-cov-7.547565_pt1 | contig 14961 bp, 13 predicted proteins | sample MGYA00521265_ERZ890510 | MGnify/ENA primary metagenome ERZ890510 (study PRJEB32303, sample SAMEA104408624) | aquatic metagenome | biome: Brackish water; feature: Chemocline; material: water | place: Baltic Sea | collected 2014-10-26T21:54:00 | depth 110 m ...
TGTGCTGTTGGTTGTGCTGTTGGTTGGCTCCACCGATCCGTCAGCCCCGACCCCCGCGCGCGCCCACCGCAGCGCATGGGCCGCATCCCCGGTGAACAGCTCGTAGCGGCCATCGGCGTATCCCGCCACGACCACTTCGCCGTCGCGGTCCGTTCGTAGCACCTGATCCGAGAATCGTGCGTACGCACCCAGCGCAATCGGCATCGGGTGCCCATAGTCGTTCTCAGAGCCGACCGAAATGACGACGACCTCGGGGGCGGCAACATTCAGAAAGGACTCCGTCATCCCGTTATTGCTGCCGTGATGCGGCGCCTTCAGGAGCGTGACGTCGGGCACCACCTGGGCCGAGACGAAGTGTTGCAACTCAAGCCGCTCGGAGTCGCCGGAGAGGAAGGCCGAGAACGATCCATACTCGACGATGATCCCCACGGAGCGGTTGTTGAGGTTCGATCCCGGATCGGGCGGCATTGGTAGCACGCGGAGCGTGACGGACCCGAGTTGAAGCGTCCGGGGAACGGCCTCCAGATACGTGATCTCGGGCCGGTCCTGCAGCATCTTCATCACGACCTCGTAGGTGCGCGTGGTGTGCGGCTGGCCGTTGTCCATGTAGAAGCGAACCGGGCGCGAGCCGAGCACCTGGGTCATGCCCCCGATGTGGTCCGCGTGCGGATGAGACGCGATCACGAGGTCGAGCGAGTCGACGCCCCAACGCGCGAGCGCCGGGCCGAGATCGGCGCCCGGCCCCGCATCGATTAGAGCCCGCTTTCCTTCCGGCGACGTGATGAGGACGGCATCGCCCTGGCCGACGTCGAGGAACGTGACGTAGAGCGGTGGGTCCTGGGCGACCTCCGGGAGCGTCGTGCCGAGACCGGGGAGCGTCGTGCCGACCTCGGGGAGCGTGGTGCCGAGCCCGGCAAAGACGCCGACGAGGACGACGAGAGTGAGGAGGGCTCCCAAATAACCCAAACGAACGAGGATCCGCCGGGCTGAGGGCGTGTCGCTGAGTGGCGCGCTGTCCATGGGGTCAGCGTACGACGCTGACTGACGGGACGCCACCGGCGCTCGGCCATCGCGCGGGGCCGATTGGGCCATGGAAGCGCCCGCACCGCGGCGTGAGGCTCCATTGATGAACTCGTGGACAGACTTGACGCTAGCAATTTTCGCTAGCAATATATGAAACGCAAGCACACCAAAACGTTCTCTCGAATTCGGCAAGCCGATAGCAACCTTGAGCTTCGTCGAGTCGAGGCGCTGGTCCTCGAACTCGGAGGCACAATCGAGCACAGAGGCAACGGAGTCTTCAAGATGACCCTGAACGGAGCGCGGATGATCTACGACCGACCCCACCCACGGCCGGAAGTCGGACTCGGGCTCGCGAAGCGTTTCCGCAGGTTCTTTGCTCAGGCAGGAGTGATCAACCGATGATGACGTACCGCGGCTACCCTGCATCGATCGAATACGACGCCGAGTCCCGACACTTCTACGGTGAGGTCGTCGGGACCGTCGATACGATCGGATTCGAAGGGACGAGCGTTGAGGAACTCGAAGCCTCGTTCGAACGGGTCATCGACGAGTATCTGCAAATGTGCGCAGAAGATGGTCGCGAACCCGACCGCCCCTACTCGGGCTCGATCTTCATCCGCACCGACCCGGGCACGCACCGAGCGGTAGAGGCTGCAGCGAAGGCGTCGGGCCAGTCGATCAACCAGTGGGCTCAGGCGGCGCTGGTGGAGAAGCTGGCGGGGTAGTCCACTCGATGACCCGGCCAAGCACGCAGCTAGGCACGACCACGTCGCTCAACCAACACTTGGCAAGCGTCCCACCTCGAGCCCCTCCAAGAGATCGAGGAGCCCAACCGCTTCCCATGAGCGATTCCGCTTCGATGAAGACAATGGCTCAAGGACGCCACACGCGGCCAATTGGTCGATGGCATGGTGAATCGCGGACTTGGCTCGACCGGTTGCGGCTTCGGCAACGGGTGCCGTGATCACGGGATGCGCCGGCAGCACGTCGATCACGGCCCAGGCGGCGGCATCAGATCTCGGAGCGGCCCCCTGCCGTAGTCGATCACGCCATGAGTCCATCAAGTCGGCCACTGCCTTCAGATAGCCCGCCGCCAGAGCTGCAGATTGACCTGCGGCAACGGCGAACTGCTCGATCCACGTTTCTAACCTGCCGTCTCGGAATGCCGTGAGTCCCTCGATGTATCGCTCACGGTGCGCCCCCAGGACGACGCTGATGGGTGGGACGTAGTGTGTCGCCATGCCACGGCGGCGCAGCGCTACGTGGATCAGGGCTCGACCCGTCCGCCCGTTCCCGTCGATGAACGGGTGGATGGTCTCGAACTGCGCATGGACGAGGGCGGCTTGCACGACTGGGGAGAACTCATCACTGGCAACGGCCGCACACAGATCCGCCATCGCTTCAGGGACGGCTTCCGGTGGAGGTGGGACGAAGTCTGCCCCGCACGGATTGTAGTCGTTACCTCCGATCCAGTTCTGATCCACCCGAATCTTGCCTGCGACGTGCGCATTCGGGGCGTTTGTCATGAGCTTGGTGTGGATCTCGACGACGTGTCGGACTTCTATGCGCTCGGCGCGTGAGGCTTCATCGACCGCCGTCTGCATCGCTTCGATATTCCCCAGCACTTCTAGCACGGTAGCAGAGGCCATCCCTCCTGCGTCAAGTTTCGACTCAGAGCGGGCAAGCTGCCGGATGCCGAATTGGAGTCCTTCGATTTTCGAGGACGCTATGGATTCCGTGCGGAGGAGCAGCCGAGCCAGTGGTGCGAGTGCAGAATCGGCGCGGGCGTTTAGGGTGAGGATCGCCCTCTCTGCCTCCGCGACGGTAGCTGCAACCCCCGAGGACAGAGTGAACTCGGAGCCAGACAATGCGTCGGGTATGAATGCGTGGTAGTTGCAGGCCTTCCGATATCGATGGGGAGCATGCAAGACCGGATTCCACCTCCAGGTCTGAGATACCAGTTTTCCACGCATTTTCCCTGACCCAGGCGTGATTGTTAGTTTAGGTTACGATGTAAACTGAACTAAGATGTGCAGTTAGTTCAGCATAGCAAGTCTGATCCTCAGTTCAATGGGTCAACGAAGGGAGCTAGTGTGGTGTATCAGAAGTTCCCGAGCCACCGAGAGTGCCGAGGCACCGGATCCAGGTAGGCGCGACGACGAGGAATAGCACCGCTATTGTGAGGAGGAGCAACGACGCTGGGCCGGATGCATCGGTGCTCGAATGGCCGAGACACTTCTTCAACAGCCTTCTAGGCCCCCAAAAGCGCCGCCGGCACCACCGCGATGCCGTCCTCGCGCCGATACGCCGCAGCCCCGGTATTGATCACCATGGCATCGACGAGTTCAGGACCAATCTGTTCCCGAAGCCAGACCAGATGCTTCACGTCTTCGGACTCAATCACGGAACTGAGTTTCACTTCCACGGCCAAGACCCTGCCGTCAGGCCGCTCTACGATGAGGTCCACTTCCCTGGCGCCGCTGTGTAGCCGAAGGTGCCGGACGGACGCCTCAGCGGCCTGCGCGTAAACACGGACCGAAAGCGTGACGAGCGATTCGAACAAGTGCCCAAGAAGGGTACCGTCTCGCGGCATCCTGGGGCCCGCCTCGACGCCGTCCAACAGCGCTCCGCCGTCCATGCCGAGGAGCCTTACCGCCAAGGCCGGGTCCGCCAAGTGGTGCTTGGGGGGCTGAGCGAGACGCTTCAGGTGGTTTCGCGACGGGGACCACGCGGGTACCGGGTCCAGAATCCAGAGACGTTCTAGGATCTCACGGTACGGCTGGACCGTCGTCTTGGCCGGTTTGTCCCCCTGCCCACTGGTGGCGGCGTCACGGATCTTTTCGAAGGAAGTCGACGTGCTCGTGGCCGCAGCATATGCGGTCATCCATCGGGTTAGGCCGCCCGGATCTCGGACTCGCAAGCCTTGGTCCGGGAAATCACGGTCAACGATCGCTCGCAGGTAGCCGTCCAACTGGGCACGATGGGCCCTCCCCGAGAGGGGCCGTAGTCCCGGGAATCCCGACCTGACGATCTCCTCCACATAGGTCCCGAGTCCGACGTCCGTCACTCCTCCGACGTCCGGCCTACCTCCGCGAAGCAAGGTGCCGAGGCTAACGCTCGGTTCCTCGACGCAGCGTTCCGCAAGTGACAGGGGACGCATGCGTACGGACACGATCCGGCCAGCACCTGAGTGGGTGGGGGGGCGAACCGGACTCGCCGAGCCGGTGAGGATGAACTGGCTCGGGGAGCTGTCCTCGTCCACCGCTCGCCGCACGGCATCCCAAACGCTGGGGTAGTGCTGCCACTCATCAAGAAGCACCGGCTTCTCGCCCACGACCACCCTGTTGAGATCCGCTCGGGCGATCGCCGCCTGGGCGGGATCGTCGAACTCGACGACGCGGCTCACCCTCCGCCGCGCGGTTTCAGTCTTCCCAACCGCTTTCGGCCCCTCGATGACGATCGCGGGAAGTGATGGCAACAACTCGTCGAGCTCCTGATCGACGACCCGGGGCACATAGCTTGGCATTGGACGAGTTGGCACAGGATGTATGATTGAGTGGGACGCTACGCTACCATTTCGCACCCCGATACGCTACCATTTCATACGCCCCTACGCAACCGTTCCGAGCCGTGACCTGACGTATCCTCGCCGCGGCCTCAACCACCGGCGCGCACCCGTTTCAGCGTAGGGTCCGAAGGCGGCCATGAGGCGGCTTACGAGTCCAACACCACCGCCGCCGCCTCGTCCCGCCGCGACAACGCTGTAGCCCGCCCCTGAAACACCCGACCCGCTCCCCCGCCCCGGCCTCCAAGGATCTCCGCCACCCGGGCCCCAACCGCAGCCACATCGAACGCGGCCCCTTCCCCCGCCGCGATCAGAAAGGCGCCCTCGTCACCCTCTCCACCCGTCAAGAATACCACACGGTCGGGAACCAGGCGGTCGAGTTCACGTGCCACCCGATGCAGAAACGGGAGCCCTCGCCCGGACCAGTGAGCGACAAGAACCCGGTCCGCTCGTGCGGCGAGCCCCTCTGCCGAGGCAACGGCTAGTTCTTCCTCGACATCCCGAAGTGCGCGTTGAGCCTCTTTCAGCTGTTGAAGCCTGGCACCGACGCCGGCCACCAGTTCGTCGTCCGCAGCACCCAGGAGCGCACGCAACTCCGCACTGCGCTCGTGGTGGGCGCCCAAGAGGCGCCGCAGCCGCACACCCGCGACATAGAAGAGTCGCGTCCCGCCCCGAACGGGCTCCGTGCCCAGCAGCTTGATCGCTTCGAGCTCGGCGGTTGAAGCACAGTGCGTTCCCCCGCAGGTGTTGAGGTCGATCCCCGCAATTTCAACGAGCCGGACGCTGCCTGTGTGCCCGGCAGGTAGGCCTCGCGAGCGCACTGGCGCAGCGGCGTACTCTTCGGGACTCACGCGGCGCGCGGTGATCGGCCGGGCCGCCCGGATCTCGGCGGCGACTGCGTCTTCGAGTTCGCGGATCTGCTCCGCGCGGATTCCGGGAGTATCGAGCTCGATGTCGGAGATCTTGTCGCCCAGATGGAAGGCCGTGGTGCCCCATCCGAATCGGGCCTCGGCGATCGCGGTCAGTAGGTGCTGGCCTGTGTGTTGCTGCATGTGATCGAAGCGACGGGTCCAGTCCAACTCGACCGTCACCTGCTCCGAAGTCACAGGGCCGGAAAGGAAATGGCGGACCTCTCCGTCCATCCTGCGGACGTCCACAACCGCAACCCCGTCGATGGTTCCGTGATCCGCGGGCTGACCTCCGCCCTCGGCGTACAGAACCGTATCTGCAAGCACGACGTACGGCAGACCGCCGTCGTCGCCGGAGGCCACGACCGAGGTGTCGAGTCGCGTGAGTCGCGGGTCGCGCTCGAACGCCAGTGTGTCGGACACCTAGATTCCTCCCTGCAGGCTTCGGTGAAATAGCGTCGGCATCGTGAAACGTGGCGGCGGCAGCGTCAAGGAGCCGATCTCCGCGAGGGGGAGCGGGCCAACTCCCGCACGGCTAATCGTCCTTCAGCATCCGCTCCGGCGGATCATCCAGATCGTCGAACTGCCCGCTCCGGGCCGCCCACAGGAAGAAGCCGCGGTGCCTCAGCAGTGGATCGACCGATTGGAGGGACGGTTCGAGCGCTGGTGATGGGTTAGCGAGTGCCCTACCCCGTTATGCTGAAGCCCCGACGAACCGCCCTCTCAGCGCGCGGATCAGCTCCGGCCCCACGCGGCAGCACCCACCCACCCCTTCGGCTCCTGAGGCGACCCACGCCTCTGCCAACGCCACGAGATCGACGTCGCTTCGCCCACCGGTCCAATCCTTGGACTCCGCATCGTATCCCTCCCCCGAATTGGGGTAGGCCAGAATCGGGAGTGTGGTCTCCGAGCGCATCGCATCGATGAGGTGAGTCACGTGTGCGGGCGCGGTGCAGTTGACTCCGATCGCCGCCACTCGTTCCGCATCCTCACACAGGCGCACGACCTCGCCGATCGGCGTCCCATCGTGCAGATGCCCGCCGTCGCGACAACTGAAGCTGATCCACGCCCAGGCCGTCGGCGTGTCCGCGAGGATCTCGAGAAGGACCTCAGCCTCTTCCCCAGAGGGGATCGTCTCACAGGCGACCAAGTCAGCGGCGCTGTTCGCGAAAAGTTGAAAGCGGCGGCGATGGAAGTCAGCGAGTGCGGCGCGGTCGATATCGTACCGGCCGTGATATTCGGAGCCGTCCCCCAGATACGCGCCATACGGCCCGACACTCGCGGCAACGAGGGGCCGCTCGCGACCCGCCCGGTTCATCGGGTCTGACCAGAAAATGTCACGGGCCTCGACGGCGAGCTGGACCGTCTGCTCCAGGAGGGAAACCGACTCCGCGTCTGATAGGCCGAGCTCGGAGCAACCTGGGAAACTCGCCTGGTAGCCGACCGTCGCGATGCAGTCTGCGCCAGCTTCCAGGAAGGCGCGGTGGGCCGTCACGACAGCGCCCGGGTCATGCCGCAGGAGGCCGGCCGACCAAAGCTTCGCGTCGAGCGTGCAGCCCATGTCCTCGAGCGTGGTGGCGAGGCCGCCGTCCAAAATTACGACGCCTTGGCTTTCCAGGAAACGCGCGAACGGGTTCTGGCCGGCGGTCATTCTCTATGCCGCCGCTTTTCTCCGCCACAACCAGTACGCGGGCGCCCCCAACAGGACGATTGCTATGCCCATCGCTGACTGCACGGGCTGCTCGACGATCGTGTTCCCAACGATGGCGACGGCGGCCAGAATGAACAGCACTGGCGTCACCGGATAACCAGGGACCCGGAAGGGACGAGGCGCGTCAGGGAGTTTGAAGCGCAACGCGATGACCGCAGCGGCGCCGAGCGCGTAGAAGATCCAGCCCACGAACACCACATAAGTCAGGAGTTGCTCGAACGTGCCCGTGGCCGCGAGCACCGCCGCCCACGAGCAGCTCGCGATGATCGCGAACGCCGGCGTGCCGAAGCGCGGATGCACCTCCGCCAGCTTGCGGAAGAACACCTCATCCTTGGCCATAGCGAAATAGACGCGGGGCGCAGTAATGACCACAGAGTGCGCCGCCGAGAACATCGAGATGATGATTATGATCGCCACGAGTGAGCCCGCGGTTGAGCCGAGCACCGTCGTGACCGCTTCGGCGGCAACCCGTTCGGAACTCGCCACACGGTCGGCGCCCATCGCCGCCAGGTAGCCGAGGTTCGCGAACAGGTAAAGCGCCGTGAGCGCCGTGGTACCGATGACGAGCGCCCGCGGGATCATCCGCTGGGGGTCAATCGCCTCCCCGTCGCTGAACGTGACGTACTGCCAGCCCTCGTACGCCCATAGCACCGAGATCATCGCCAGCCCGATGGCGGTCAAAGTCGTCCCGCCTGCATCGGATGTGGATTCAAGGACCGGGCTGTCACCCAGGGTGAGGAGCAACGTCCCCATGACGACGATGCCGCCGATCTTGATCCAAGAACTGATGTTCTGAACAGAGGCGCTCTCTCGAGTGCCTTTGACGTTGATCGCCCCTGTAATCAGCAGCAGGCCGACGGCTACCGCTTTGGCACCCAGTGGCGAGAACGCAAAGAACTGACCGAGATAGTCAGTGGTCGCCACCGCCAGAGTCGCGATGGTGCCCGCCCCGATCACGAAGAAGAGCGTCCACCCGTACAGGAAGGCAGGAAAGGCCCCGAAGGCTTCGCGGATGTATGCGTACAACCCGCCGGCGCTGCGGTCCATACTGCTCAACTCGGCGTACGACAGCGCCCCAATCAGCGATAGCACGCCACCAATCAGCCAGGCGAACATCGCGGTGGGGACATGCCCCCCACTCTGGCGCAGCACGACGCTCGGCACGATGAAGACTCCCGAGCCGATGACGCTCCCCACCACCAGGAGCGTGAGGTCGTAGGTGCCGAGCGTGCGTTTGAGTTCGGAGGACATAAGCCGTGGACCGAGGGAGGCGGAACGGATCGGCCAGGGCCGACGCTTCAGTCCGGGAAGGGTACGCGGCAGAGGTGAGGGACGCGAGTGTCGCGGTGCCGGTCAGATCCGCGCCCCACGCCACGCCACGTCACGCCGGGCAGCGCATAGCGCCTAGCGCTTCCCCTCCGTGTAGCTCTCCGCGACCTCGTCCTGTCCCCCCACCGCGAGCACGATAAACACGACGTTCACGGCGACAACAATGAGCAGGACGATCGTGATGCCGACGGGCCACACGTGATCCCGTGTCAGCTTAACCATCACCACCGCCTACGCTTGAAGCGGTCTTGAACGTGGTCGGCAAAAGTAACTCCCCGCTCGGCGAGCGAATGTGCACTAGGAATGGAATCGTACGCTGTAGGTCCTCACTCGGCGCCAGCCGAATAATGAGCGGGACGGTCTTCGTCTCTTCGCTGCCGAGCGTCACGCGCTGCGTGAGAAGCTGGGCGCCATCAAGGCCGTGGAGCCGGACGAAACAGTCCACGTCGGCATCGATGGGCTCGTTGTTCGTGATCTTCAACAAATAGGTATTCCGCACGAAGCCGTCCGCATCCAACTGATAGAGGGAACCCGGCGCCCGGTTCACACTGGCCTCAAACGGCACCCTGCCCAGGAGTAGTACGATCGCCGCGGCAGTGAGCGCCGTCATGAGTCCTCCATAGATGACGGTGCGCGGCCTGACCGTTCTGCGCTTGCCCCCCTCGTCCGCGGCGATCGAGCTGTACCGAACCAATGTGGGCTGATCGAATCGGCTCATGACGCTCTCGCACGCATCTATGCAGCGGGCGCACTGAATGCACTCGAGCTGGAAGCCGTCGCGGATGTCGATGCCCTGGGGGCATACGACGACACACTTCTGACAGGCGATGCATCCACCTTCCGGATGGCGATGGTGCCGAAAAAGTTGATCGCGAACACGACCCACACCAACGTGATGGCCACGTCGATCGGCCAGATCAATTCTGCGTACTCTTTGGACTGCGTGAGCCCGAGCGGGAGCGTGATCGCGGCAGACACAATGATCAACTGCCATCCCCAGAAGTGGATGCGCGACAGCGTGTCGTTGAACATCCTCGTCTTCAGAAGGCGCTGCATCGAGTGGCAGATGCCCGTGAAGCAGACGTTGCCTGCGAACGCGAAGACCACTGCGTTGGTATGCAGCGGGCGCAGTCGGCCGAAGGTCGTCCACGGCAGTCCGAGGTTCGCGGGCCACCAGGCGAGCTGGAGCGCGATGATCACGCCCAACAACATGCCCACTAGGGCCCACACCACCGTGGCCGTGAAGAACATCTTCACGATGTCCATGTCGTAGCCGAGGTCGGCATCGACTGGGATCGGTCTTGAAGTTATGGGTTCCATGATTCTCAGTTGCGTCGATTAATTGAGTCGAATCGGTCGGACGGAGGGACATGCTGGGACCACCATCACGCCCCCCCAGGCGACATCCCTGCTCACATGCCCGCCACGTCCATGCCCGCTCGTTGCACCACCACCCACAGCCCCGATACCAAGACGGCCCCGGCGAGCACCTTCCTCGCCCAAGGCCGTTCAGAGGTAAGCCGGCGCGCACCCAGCCCGAAGGCCGCCAGCGCCGGAACCGTGCCGAGTCCAAATACCGTCATCGTGAGCGCTCCTACTGCCGCGCTACCCGTCGCTACTGCCAATCCCAAGGCGGCGTAGACGAGCCCGCACGGGAGTAGGCCATTCGCCAGTCCAAAGACGTAACGAGAAGCCAGGTCGTCCTTGCGGGCCGTGCGCGTAGCCACAGCCTGCAGGCCAGGAACACGTAGCGTCGGCTCAGGCGCGAGGCCGGCCAACGCCGCCGAAAACCAGACCACGACTCCGGCGGACACGACCGTACCGACCCAAGTGGGCCCCGGGAGCACAGAACCGAAGGCGCCCGCGACCGCCCCGAGGAGCCCGTAGGTGGTGAGCTTTCCGCCGTGCCAGGCCGCCGTATGCGAGGCCCGGCCTCCGCACGCGAGTGCGAAAGGGCCGCACATGCCTACACAGTGTGGCGAGCCAAACAGGCCCGCGATGGCGGCAGCGCTGAGAGCTGAGAGCATCAAGACAGAGGGTCCGAGATGGCACAAAACGTCAGAACGAGCCAGGTACACCCAGTCCACCTGGCTGTCTTGGATATAAGGCTCGGCCTTTGGCGGTTTTTGCGATGTGGGGAGGCGGCGCACGTGGGAGTGGGGGAATTCCCCTGATCGAGAGGGTCTGTGGGCTCACCTAGCGCCAGCAACCAGCCGCTCACTACTGTGCGGGAGTCGATCGAGGCTCGAATCACAACGGAGACACCATGCGATACCTGACCCTGAGGCTGGCGTTCGTGGGAATGTTCCTGATCGCCGCTTCTGGATCGAGACTACAAGCTCAAGTCGTCTACGACCTCGTCATTACCGGTGGCAGGGTGATGGACCCCGAGACGGGACGCGACGAGATCGCCAACGTCGGCATTCGTGACGGGCGCATCGCAGCCATCAGCAGCGACGCCCTGAGCGGCCAAGAGACCATCGACGCGAGAGGGCAGATCGTGGCGCCCGGCTTCATCGATATCCTCTCCAGCATCAGCCGCAATCAGGACGCCCACAGATTCAAGATCGGGGACGGCGTGACGACGACCTTCGGCATGCACGGTGGCCCCCTGGACGTGCTCGGCTATCAAGCTGATCACGCAGCCGTCGGACCGCTCACCAACTTTGCCGCCACCGTCAGCCATTCGGGCCTCCGCGAAGCGGTGGGTGCTACGGATCGCTACGCACCGGCCACCCCCGAGCAGATCGAAGCGATGCGTCCACTCGCGGTGCAGGCGATCCGCGACGGCGCGGTCGGCATCGGCTTCGGCATCAACTACACCCCGGGCGCATCGTATGAAGAGATCTTCGCGCTCTTCGAAGTCGCGGCCGCCGAAGGTGTCCCGTGCCACCTACACGCACGCTACAAGGGCAATGTCTTTCCGCTGACGATGAGTTTGGCTGCGATGGAGGTCGTGGCCATCGCGGCCGCGACCGGCGCGCAAGCCGAAATTGCCCACCTGATTTCGTCCACGGTGGGCTCGGCACCGCTCTCGATCGCACTCCTCGAGGGGGCGCACGCCCGAGGCGTCGACGTCGGCTTCGACTTCCATGTGTGGACGAGGAACCAGACCACGCTCCAATCGGCGCTCTTCGACGAGGGCTGGCAGGAGCGCTTCGGCGGGGCTGACTTCTCGGACGTCTACGTCGCGAACACGCAGGAACGACTCACGGAAGCACGTTTCTACGAACTGCGCGCCCAGCCAGGGCAGCTAGAGGTCCAAACGGAGTTCATCCCTGAGGAAGAGATGATCATGGGCCTTCAAAGCCCAGTCGGCGTCGTCAGTTCGGATGGCGGTGGGCTCGACGCCGGACGTGGGCACCCCCGCAGTGTAGGGACGTTCGGCCGATTCCTAGGACGCTTCGTGCGTGACCTGGAAGTGGTGACTTGGATGGAGGGGATCAAGAAGATCACCCTCCTGCCGGCGCAGCGACTTCAACGGGCCGTGCCCCGCATGGCCATGAAGGGTCGACTGCAGGTCGGAATGGATGCGGACGTGACGGTCTTTGATCCCAACATGGTGCGAGAGCGCGCGACGTATGCGGAACCTGCCCAAATGACGGCCGGGATCTCGTACGTGATCGTGAACGGGACGCTGGTGCTCGACGATGGGGCGATCGTGGAGGGTGTGACGCCGGGTCAGTGGCTCAGGCATCCGCGACCGATTTCGTAGGGGACGACGAAGGGCTGGCCCGCAGGACTCGTTCCCGTCGCGCCATTCCTGCGCCCTGGGTCGGACTTGATTGTTCGGGTCCCCGCGGGGCGGACGCAGATTCGTCCCCGCCCCTTGTGTATATACAAATGCATATACAATCTTGCAATTCGAATGGGACCCTGCCCGTATCATCTCGGTCAGGAGGAGCAGCAAGCGTGAGCAAGAAGCCTATGAAGCACACCTATCCCAGTTACGCAGGTGAACTCAAGACCGACTGGGCACGTGTGGACTCGATGACGGATGCCGAGGTCCTTGCCACCTCTCCGCCCGAATTTGCCGATTTGCCGGACGACTTCTGGGACGCTGCGGTCATGGTTTCACCCAAAGAGGCGATCTCCATTCGGGTAGACAGCGACGTGCTCGTCTGGTTTCGAGACATCGGCCCCGGCTACCAAACCCGCATCAACGCGGTCCTGCGTAGCTACATGGACAAGATGCGCGCTGGCTGAAACGACGAAGGGCCCACCGTCTCCGGTGGGCCCTTCGCTTTTTCACCTAGGACTCCAGGATCAGCCTAGCTGATGATCCTCCGGATCGTGATCGGATCCAGCCCTTCCTCGCGCAGCAACTCGTTGAAGCGCGCCAGGTCCTGATCAATGATCAACTGCAAGCGCGTCATTTCCTCACCCAATAGTCCGTCCAGCCGCTGAAACACCTCACGCGACTGCTCGGTGGGCGGGAAGTCACCCTGCGACACGCCGTTCATGAGTGCGGCCAGCTTGTTGTTGATCTTGATGGGGAAATTGAGCGGATCCTGCGAACTCTCGTTCCTCACCTGATAGATCTCGGACTCGACCTCGCCCAGCTTGCCGGTCACCAGATCCCCCTGCTGGTGGATCTCGGGGTTAGTGGTTTGACCCTTCCTGTCCACGACCTCGCCCTTGATGGCACGGATGTCGATCACGGCCTGGTTCGCCTGGGTGACCTTGTCCCGCACTTCAAGCGCCAGATCGAGCTGGGCCTGAAGCTGGGCCATGGTCACCGGCTCATTACGGGGGTCCAGTTTGACGTCGAACGAGCGCGACTGAGTGTCACCGTTCGCGGTGAGACGCACCGTGTAGGTGCCCGGCAAGACGACCGGCCCCGAGTTCTGACCGGACCAGAAGATCATGCCCTCAAAGTCGACGTAGCCCGGATAGCGCAGGTCCCACATGAACGTGTGGGCGCCGGCCTGGCCGGAGGGCCTTGAACGTCCACCACCACCGAAGCGGCGGCGACCACCACCGGCCGCGGCGTCCACCACGGTCGAATCGCCCGAGTAGGTCTCGATCAGCACGCCCTCGTCGTCGAGGAACTCGAGGGTGATCTCGGCCGGTTCGTCGAGATAATACCGAACCTGCACGCCGTTGCTCACGCCGCGATATGTATCTACCGGGCCGTAGAGGTGCATGTCGGCCGCGGCGACCTGTGCGCTCATCTCACGCAATGGGGTAATATCGCGCATCACCCAGAACGCACGACCGTGGGTGCCGAGCACCACGTCGTCTTCCTTCACAACGAGGTCAGCAACCTGAACGTTCGGCAAATTCTGGGCCAACGACTGCCAGTTGGCGCCATCGTCCCACGACACGTAGACCGTGCTCTCCGAGCCCGCGAAGAGCAGTCCGGGCGTCTTGGGATCCTCGCGGACTGAGCGTACGAAGTCGTTCGCGCCGATGCCGTTGACGATCTTGGTCCAGGTCTGGCCGTAGTCCGTGGTACGCCACACGTATGGTGCGCGGTCGTTGTCTACGAGGTAACGGATACCCGCAACGTAGGCCTTACCCGGTGTGGTGGGCGAAGCCTCAATCGTATTGATGCGCAGAAAATCCGGCGCATCGGGAGGGGTGACGTTCGTCCACGTCGGCTCTGCGGCTGAGGCATTGCGCGTGACGTGTACGAAGCCGTCGTCCGAGCCCGCCCAGACGACGTTCGCGTCGTGATAGGACGGCGCAAGCGCGAAGACCGTCGCGTAGACTTCGACGCCGGTCTGGTCCTTGGTGATGGGCCCGCCGGACTCGATCATCGTCATCGGATCGGCCCGGGTGAGGTCACCGCTCAAGCGTCGGAAGCTCTGACCCTCGTTCGTGGTCACCCACACGGCCTGACTCGTGGTGTAGAGCACGTTCGAGTCGTGGTTGCTGAAGACGATCGGGAACGTCCACTGCGCGCGCTCGACGAGGGACGCAGACGACTGACCCATCGGGTTCTCAGGCCACACGTTGATCGCGCGCGTCTGGCCGTTCGCCTGGTTCTTCCGGGTCAACGTGCCGCCGTATGATCCCGCATAAAGGATGTCCGGACGGTCCGGGTTTACGGCGATGTATCCACTCTCACCGCCGCCTGCGTCGTAGAGATACGAATCGCCGTTATTGCCGCCGTAGAGGTGATCCCAACCACCGCTGGGGACACACGCCGTGGAGTTGTCTTGCTGCGCGCCGCAGATGTGATACGGGAAGTGATTGGTCGTGGTCACTCGGTAGAACTGGGCCGTGTAGAAGTCCTGATCGGTCCACGACTCGCCGCCGTTGACGGACACGTTGCCACCGCCGTCGTTGGCGTTCGCCATACGCGCAGGGTCATTCGGAGCGATCCACAGGTCGTGGTTGTCGCCGTGGGGCACCTGGACGCTGGACAGCGTCACGCCACCATCCGTCGACCGATACATACCTGTGTTGAGCGCATACAT
>ERZ890510.1510-NODE-1510-length-14953-cov-4.853873_pt1 | contig 14953 bp, 15 predicted proteins | sample MGYA00521265_ERZ890510 | MGnify/ENA primary metagenome ERZ890510 (study PRJEB32303, sample SAMEA104408624) | aquatic metagenome | biome: Brackish water; feature: Chemocline; material: water | place: Baltic Sea | collected 2014-10-26T21:54:00 | depth 110 m ...
CCCGTGCACATGGTAAATCGGTAGCGCGTGCAACAGGACGTCGCCCGGTACGAATCCCCAGATTTCGTGCAACGTGAGTGCGTTCGACGACAAATTGTCGTGGCTCAGCATCGCGCCCTTGGGTTTGCCTGTGGTGCCGCTGGTGTAGATGATCGAGGCGAGGTCGCTGCCCTCGACCGGGTGAATGCCGGACGCACCGCCGCCAAACCCCGCGCTGGCATCGATCAACGTGCCGGTGCCGTCGGCGTTCAACGTGTGCACCGGTGTGCTGCCAACGGCGTCGGCAATCTTCGGCCGCGCCGCGTCGGACGTGACGAACAAGCGCGGCTCGGCATCCGCGATAAAGTAGCGAACTTCTGTCGCCTCATAGCCCGTGTTCAACGGCAAATAGACCAGGCCCGCCTTGAGGCAGGCAAGATAAAGAAAAATGGCCTCGGGCGATTTGTCGACCTGCACCGCGATCCGGTCGCCCGGCGCCGCACCGCCCGCCCGCAGCATTTGGGCAAACCGGTCACTCCAAGCCGCGAGATCGGCGTAGGAAAATACGCCGCGTGTCGGGCTGTCGATAAAGACCGCCCCGCGGTCGGCAGGAAATCGGCTTTCAAATAATGCAAACAGGTTGCCGGTCACACAGGCTCCGCCGGTTGGTCATGAAAAGCGGCCGGCATGGTGGCATCTGGACCGCGGCGCGCCAAGCGCTGCCCGGATCGTGGGCCGCAAACGAGCAGGGCCCGTCGGGCGACATCGCAGCGCGCCACCTGCGCAAGTTCACCGAGGACGCTAGAATGGGCCTTCCTAACAGACCCAACCGCCTGGGTATGCCGCCCGCCGGGGAGACCCACCATCATGTATGTGCCTGCGCCGTTTGCATTTCCGCCGCACCAACGCGGCGCGCTCTTCGATATCATCGATACCCACCCCTTTGCGCTGATGACGGTGGCCACGGGCGGCACGCTGGACGCCGTTCATGTCCCGCTCTTGATCGATCGCGAACGCGGGGCATATGGCACCCTGCGCGGCCATGTCGCGCGCGCTAATCCGATCTGGCAGGCGTTTGGCGGCGACGCGCTGGTCGTATTCCACGGGCCGCACGCTTATGTGTCGCCAGATTGGTACACGACGCCGGGACTAGTACCGACTTGGAACTACGTCGCCGTGCACGCTTACGGCGTCCCGCAGGTGATCGCCGAACCCGACCGCGTGCTGGCACTCCTCGCCGATCTAAGTGCCACTGCCGAGGCAACATTGGCGCCCAAGCCGCCGTGGACGCTCGACAAGGTGCCCCCAGCGGCGCGCGATGCGCTCCTCGGCGGCATCGTCGCCTTTGAAATCGTGGTCACCCGGTTGGAAGGCAAACAAAAACTCAGCCAGAATCGTCAGCCGGCCGACATCGCCGGTGTCGAAACCGCCCTGCGCGCACGAGGCGACGAAGCGAACCGCGCGGTGGCGGACTTGATGGTAGCGACGAAGGCCTAACGCCGCGGTGCCCGTTAGGCCGATCTAGTTGCCGCGTTTGTCCATGCCATAGACAAACCGGTAGAGCCCGATTTGTGGCGCGCTCTCGACGCCGTACGCGTTGAGCGCCTCTGGTCCAAAGGCGTCGCGCGCCGCGGTGCGCACGATCTGATCGGTGCTGGCTTCGATCACCGCCAGCCATTCGACCTTTTCTAAAACCGGCATCGCCCCGCCCAGTGCGCGCGCCTTCGCGCCAGTGGCGTTGGCGGCTTCAAGAATGTTCTCCGCCAAGCAAACTCCAACGACGCCCTCAAGCTTGACCATCGGTGCAAAAACCGTATCGCGCAGATGGTCGCGCAGCTTCTTCTGACCGGCGTCGTCTTGCGGCGGAAAGAATCGAACCGCCGCCACCGCCCCACCGACGCCATGCATCATGTCGATGGTCAGTCGCGCCGTCATACGGTCGAGGACCGCCAGTTGCGGGATGACTTTACGGCTCCACTCGGTTTGGTTGCCGACCCGTTCGCCGTATCCTGCACCGGTCAGGACCGAATAGTTCTCGGTCTCATACGTCGCGAAGTATTCCACCTTGGCATCGACGGCGTCATAGAATCGCGCACGGTAAAATCCGGGCGTGTCCAACGCGCGTTCGTCGATATGCTCGCGGACAAACCACTCGCGCAGCTCCGTATCGAACGTTGGATTGGTTTCGGTCCACGAAACCAGCATGCCTTTGTCGTCAACCATTTCTACCTCTGCAACTCGACAAGTTCGTAGTGTGTCATCATGTAGCCCGTCACCGCGCCTTTGAGAAAGATATAGTCGCCGTCGGCGGTGCACCACATATCATAGGGCGGATGCGTTTCAGGCAACTGCCCATCCGTGCCGACGATGCGAAAATGCAAGGACGCGAAACTCCCGGCGGCCACCACGCATTTTTCCTCACCGACAAATTCTATCCCGAATCCCAATCGAAAGATGGTGGGCCCGGTCGCCCCGCGATGGTCGGGCGACGAGATCATCATGCCGTTCATGAATTGCGTGCCGGGCCCCTTACTCAGGTCATAGCAATTGAGCAGCCAGCCGTCCGACGCAATCGCGTGGTTGCCAAAGCCGCGCGGCTTCTCGGCAACCGCGACGCGCTGCTCTAACCGTCCTTCGGCTGCACTAAACGTCTGACATTCGGCCTCGGCATCAGAAAACCGAAACCAGCCCGAACCGACAAAATCACCGCCCACGGTCAGCCGCACCGACGAATCATTGGGTCGCCAATCCTGGCCAACAGTCACCGATACATCGCGGATCACCGCCGGCGCGTCATCAATTTCGCAATGCGCGGTCAGCGTGCGCGAACCGCCGCTGTGCTTGGTCATTGTGAACCATTCACGGCCCCGCTCCGCGTCCATCCGGTCCGGTTTCTTGCTGGTATAGCGGATCCGCCCGAAGGCCGTTTGCTGGGTCATAATATCTGCTTCCCCTCAATCCCCGACTGGCGTTGTGCCGCTAGCTTTGGTAGCACCTTGGGGACAGGCCCGCCAGTAGGGCGAAAGGTTGCACGATGCCCCCCGACGCGACGACCGCCGTCATGGTTGATCTTTTCATCTTCTTGATCGCCGCGGTGGTGATCGTGCCGATTTTTCATCGCCTCCGCGCAAGCCCCATCCTCGGCTATCTCGCAATCGGCGTGTTCATTGGCCCGCACGGCTTCGGCCTTATCGACGATGTCGAGAGCGTCGCGAGTTTGGCCGAACTCGGCGTGGTCTTCTTGCTGTTCACCATCGGTCTGGAACTCCCGCTGCGCCGTCTTTGGGCGATGCGCCGGCTGGTGTTCGGAATGGGGGCCGTACAGGTCCTAACCACCGCCGTTGTCATCGGTGGTGTCGCCTTCGCCTGGGGCAACACATTCAATGCCGCCGTGGTTCTCGGGCTGTGCCTCGCCTTATCGTCAACCGCCATTGTCGTCCAGCTGCTGGCCGAACGCGGTGAACTGGCGACGCCGGCCGGTCACGCCGCGTTCTCGGTTCTGCTCTTTCAGGACTTGGCCGTGGTGCCGATTTTGTTCCTGCTGCCGGTGTTGGGCGGCAATGCCGGTAACTTTGCCGTCGACCTGGCGGTGGCGCTCGGCACCGCAGTCGGCGCGGTGTTTTTGATCTACGTCGTGGGACGTCGCGCGTTGCGCCCCTTGTTTCGCGTCATTGCCGGCACCCGCAGCGCCGAGCTATTCGTTGCCACCACCTTGCTGGTCACGTTGGGCATTGCCACGCTCACCAACCTCGCCGGGCTGTCGATGGCGCTGGGCGCGTTCTTGGCGGGCCTCCTGTTGGCGGAGACCGAATTCCGTCATCAGGTTGAAACCGACATCCAGCCGTTCAAAGGGTTGCTGCTCGGCCTCTTCTTTATCTCGGTTGGCATGGGCGTCGACTTCGCCGCCGTCGCCGACCGTTTGCATTGGGTCGCAATTTCGGTGCTCGGCTTAATGACGCTCAAGGGCGTACTGGCGGCCGGTGCGGCGTTGGCCTTTCGCCAACCGCGCACGGTGGCTCTGCAGGTTGGTTTCTTGTTGTCGCAATCGGGCGAGTTCGCCTTCATCGTCGTGGGGGCCGCGCTTGCGCTTCGGATACTGCCCGGCGAGGTGGCGCAATTCATGATCATCGTCGCCGGCGTCACCATGATGGCAACACCGGTCGTCGTCGCGATCGGTCGTCGCGCCGTCTTGCTCATGGACCACCACGCGCTCGAAATCCGACCCAATGCCCAAATGGCCGCGCCGGATCTAGAAGATCACATCGTATTGGCCGGTTTCGGACGCGTCGGCCAGACCATCGGTCGCCTACTCGAAGCGCAAAAGGTGCCCTACATCGCGCTCGATCTGGATGCCCGTCGCCTCGGTGCGTGTCGCGCCCACGGTTTGCCGGTGTTCTACGGCGACGCCAGCCGCAAAGACGTTCTCGAACGCGCCCGCGCCGGCCATGCCGCCTGTATCGTCGTGACGATGGACGATCCGGCGCGGGCCGCGCTCACGCTTGCAACGATGCGACAGACTTGGCCGGGGGTGCCTGTTCTGGTGCGCGCCCGTGACCGCAAACACGCGACCGAACTCGAACACGCCGGCGCGGCGGGCACGGTGCCGGAAACCGTTGAAGCGAGCCTCCAGCTCGCCGCCAAAACCCTGCGCCTGCTCGGCATGCCGCACGAATCCGTCACCCCGCTCATCGAAACCGCCCGCGACGACGAATACGCCGCCCCAACACCCATTCTCGGCGAGCCGGCGGAGTCAAAGGCGGAGGAGAGTTCCTAACCCTTCGACCGGCCCGTCGCCATCAGGAACGGGAAGAAGTCGAGCGGCGGCACCTCTAGGCCCAATGCGGTCAGCATCGCGTGGACCTGCCCGCGGTGATGGGTTTGGTGATTGAACAGGTTGGCGACCATCAAGTTCGTCGCGATCGCCACGTCGTCGCCGTTGCGCGCCTTGAACCGAATTGGCGCCTTGAGGCCGGCGTCGTCCAATGCGTCTACCGCCGCAACAATGCGCGCATCTAGCGCCACCCGCGGGGCACGCGTGTCGGCAAACGTTTCGTATTGCACCGCGTCCAACCCGCTCGGTGCGTCGCCGGTGCCGTCGATCCGGTGCATCCAGATCAGGTCGGTCGTCACGATATGGTTTAGCGTCTTATGCACGGAGCCAAAAAACGCGCCCTTGTCGGCAAAATAATCAGCCTCGCTCAGCTGTGCCGCCACGTCGTACAGCCGCGCGTTGACCCACTGATTGTGTTCGGCGCGCAGCGTTAAATAGTGCTTCATCATCGTGTGGTCTCCCGCGTTATGGTTTGCGCGTGATAGCTGCGGCAAAGGTTGCCGCATCGACGTTGCCGCCGGACGCCACCACCACCACCGTCTTTCCCTTAAGATCGAGTTTGCCGGACAGCACCGCCGCCAACGCCACTGCGCCGCCCGGTTCGGTGACAACTTTCAAATGCTCGAACGCGGCGGCCATCGCATCGCGGACCTCGTCGTCGCTCACCGCGACCCCGCCCGAGAGAAGGGCAGCGTTCACGGCAAACGTCAGGACACCCGGCTCGGGCACCAGTAACGCATCACAGATCGAGTGCGCCCCCGGCTCATTGGCTACGCGCTCGCCCGCTACCAGCGATCGTGCCGTGTCGTCAAAGCCGACCGGTTCAACGCCGTACAGCGCCGCCGCCGGAAAATGCATCTTGATCGCTGTCGCGGTCCCGGCCATCAACCCGCCGCCGCCGCACGGCACCAACACCACGTCGGGCACGATGCCGCACGCCGTCAGGTCCTCCGCGATTTCCAAGCCGACGGTTCCCTGGCCTGCGATGACAAAGGGATCGTCGAACGGCGGCACCAACACCCGGCCCTCGGTTTTGGCCAGTTCGGTGGCGCGCGCCACCATGCTATGGCGGTCGCCCTCATGGAGGACCACCGTCGCGCCGAATGCGCGGCACCGTGCGACCTTCAGCGCGGGCGCCGTCGCCGGCATGACCACAATCGACGAGGTCCCGGCGAGCGTGGCGGAGGCGGCCACTGCCTGAGCATGATTGCCGGACGAGTAACACAGCACGCCGCGATTCTTTTCGGCTTCGCTCAACCGACTGATCCGGTTCCACGCGCCGCGCAACTTGAACGCCCCGGTTTTCTGCAGCATCTCCGCTTTGATAAAAACCCGCGCGCCGGCGCGTTCGTTCAGCAACGGGGCTTCCAGCAGCGGCGTGCGTGCCGCCACCCCTTTCAGGCGGCCCGCTGCCTCAACGATATCGTCGTATGTCGGTGGTTTAGTCACAGCGTCCATGCGTTGCCTCGTCTTGTTGCGGCGAACGGGCAGGGCAGGGGCGCTGCCTCGCGCCCAAAACCTGTCAGCCTCACGGCAAATCCTCGAAAAACGCGTCGATCGCCGCCAGCGATTCGGGCTCGTCCAGCAGCGGCGTATGACCCCGGTTCGGAATCGTCGCGGCTTGCAGGTCCGGTTTCACTTGGCGCATTGCCTCGACCGTTTCGGCCGTGAGGATGCCCGACCACTCGCCACGAATCGACAAGATCGGCTTGTCTTTTAGCGCGTCGAACTTCGCCCAACTATGCGGCGGGTTGGTCCGCCCGCGGTAGGCATCGCCCATCTTGGGGTCGAAATCGAACCGCACCCGGCCATCGCGGGTCTCGACGAATGTCGCCCGCGCGCGGTCCATCCATTGCGCATCACTTAGGTCCGGCGTGGTCTTTTCCGACCAGGCGCGAAACGCCGCACAGGCCGCGTCCCAATCGGGGTAGGCGTAGGGCAGGTCGAAATACTTGCCAACCTTGCTGCGTCCACCGCTGCGCACTGCTGGGCCGACATCGTTCAGCACGACCGCGGCAATCAAATCGGGCCGGTTCAGCGCCAAGGTCATCGTCACCAAACCGCCACGCGAGGTGCCGACGAAGATCGCTGCTTTGACGCTGGTGCCATCGAGTAGATCGACGACATCGGCCGCATCGTTGTCGACCTGATAGTTCATGTAATCCAAATCGCGGTCGGATCGTCCGCAGCCGCGATAATCCAGGCAAACAACCTGGCGCTCACCCGCAAGATGCGTGGCCAGGGCGTGAAAGTCGCGCGAATTACGCGTCAACCCGCTCAGGCACAAAACCGGTGTGCGCGCGCTCGCTTCCGGACCATAGCTGCGGAAATGAAGCGCGAGCCCGTTGCGGGTCTGATGGGTGTATTCGCGGTATTCGGCCACGGCGTCTCCTAGTCGGGCGCCGCGGACTCTATCGGCACAGATTGACGCGCGCTACCCGTGCGCTGTTTCCCGTCCATCGATGCGGGCGACAAAAGGATCCAGCGCCGCACGAACCTCGGGCTCGTCCAAAACGGGGTTGTGCCCACAATTGGGCACCGTCACCCGAATCAAATCGACCTTTGCGCCGGCCATTTTGTCAAACGTCGCCGCCGACAACACATCGGACAGATCGCCGCGGATAGCCAGGACGGGAACGTTGGCCAGGGCACCGAACAAAGCCCACAGGTCTGGAGGCGTCCCGCTCGGGCGTGCCTTGGCAATGCGAATATCGTAGTCGGGCACGATGAGACCGGCTTTCTCGACAAAGCTATCGTGAGTCAATTCGTTCCAGTCGGCATCTGACTTACCGGGGTGCGCAAGGCCGTAGCGGGTTTTGCATTCGGCAACCGCCTCGGCCCAACTGCCATACGACTCGTCCTTGCCGGCGTAGCTGCCGATCCGCGCAATCGCGGCCGCCGGAATTTCGGGCCCGATATCGTTCATCACCACCCCGGCAAGCAAGGTCGGCCGCGCAACCGCCAATCCCATCGCCACCAGTCCGCCCAGCGATGTACCGATGACAATGGCGCGGTGCACGCCGGTTACCGCCGCTAGATCGAGCACGTCGCGAACATAGGTCTCGGGCTGATAATTCTGCGGGTTTTGATCGTAGTCCGATCGCCCGCGTCCGCGATAATCTAGCGCGATGACCCGGCGCTCGGCCGCCATTCGCATCGCCAGCCGGTGAAAATCTTTGGAATTCCGGGTTAGACCCGACAGGCAAAAGACCGCCGTCTTAGTCGATAGGCGGTCGCCGTAGTCGCGGAAATAGAGTTGCGTGCCGTCGCCCACCGTAAAGGTGCGCGCGCGGTAGCCTGCTTCGGGCGCCGCCGCATTCATTGCCGGTCCTTTAGTTGGTTAGGTCTTGGCTGAGTCGTAAGGGCACTTCGTCGCCATCGGCAAGGCGGGTGCGATAGACCTGAAGATTGCCCATCACGCGCTGCACGTAGTCGCGTGTCTCAGTGAAAGGAATAAGTTCGATCCAATCGACCGCATCGACCGCGTCCGTGCGTGGGTCGCCGCTTTGGCGCATCCAGCGTCGTACCCGGCCGCCGCCGGCATTGTACGCGGCGACCGCCAATACATAGTTGCCGTCGAACGTCTCCAACAACTCTTTCAGATGCGCCGACCCCAACATGGCGTTGTAATCAGCATCGCTGGTCAATTTGTCCACGCTATAGCGCACGTTGATGTTCTTGGCCGTGCGCCGCGCGGTGGCGGGCATCAATTGCATCAGCCCGCGCGCGCCGGCATGGCTGATCGCCTCCGGGTCGAACGCGCTTTCTTGGCGCGACATCGCCAACAGAAGGGCGCTGTCTTGAACGTAGGTTTGGGGCATCTTGATGATGGGGTAGGCGCGGTTGGTCAGATAGACGCCGTCCTGTTCGGCGCTCTTGGCGACGCGGACCGAAAGGTCGCGGCGGCCAATCGCATCGGCTAGCACGGCAACCAAGACCCGCTCGCCGGCCGTGCGGACCTGCCCGTCGAGCTGCATGACGAAGGGATCGGCTTGGCGGCCTTCACCCAGATCTGCCAGCAGGCGGGACATCTGTGTCATTTCCCGTCCAGGGAACTCTTCTGCCTCCGCGATGGTCGGGGCCGGCTCGTCAGGCAGCTTCAAACTTGGCGCGGAACCCAATCGCTCGATCGCCAGCTGGCCGTGATAGGTCAGCGGATATACGGCCGCGTCGCTGTACCACTTCGCCGCCAATTCCGGATCGTCCAGTGCGTCGGCGGCGCGTCCCGCCCAATAGGCGGCCCGAGAAATGCTGACCGGAAAGAACACCGCACTATGAAGCCGCGCAAAATGATCCAAGGCCAGATCGGGCTGTTCCAGGAACCGAAGCGCGATCCAGCCCGCCAGCCACTCGGCCTCGGCATAGTCCGGACCGCCAGGCTCGAGATCGCTCAACGTCGCCACGACGTAGGCATCGGTGACGTCGCCTTCATAGAGCGCGTTGCGCACCTGAATGCGGCGTTCGCGCCACCATTTGTCGGCGCGTAATTCGCTCAACCGCGGCTCCAGCATGATTTCGCGCGCGCGATCGTCAAAGCCTTTGGTCCGGCGCCACCGGGCGCGCTCAAAAGCAAGTCCTGGGTTGTCCCGGTGTGCTTCGGGTACCCGATCGATCAGTGTGTCGACATTACCAGCCGATGCGATCAGCCCGATGCGCGCCAGACTCAGCGCGCGCAAATCCGGCGAGACCCTTGGCAACAGGCGCGTCGCGTCGGACCGGCGCCGATCCCACAGCAGTCGGTCGAGCCGGTCGGCGTGATCGTCGCGCGTCAAAAGCTGACGATGTCGGCGCAGCAGCGTCCGCTCGTCGCTGCGGGCGAAATTGCCTTCGATCCAGGCCTCGCGCAGCAGTTTATAGCCGGCGTCATGCAGACCGCCGCGCAGCTGGGCTTCAGCCAAGCGAACTTTGCCCGTCGTGCTAACCGGCTGGTGACGTTCGAACCAGTCCAGCACGAACGTATCGTCACTCTCGGGGCGATCTTGCAAAAGCGCTTCGGCATTGCGCAACATCCGCGCCACGTGCGGCCAATCGGGATGTTCGTCGATGAACGACGCAATTTCATTGAACGTCGGTGTCGCGCCCGGTTGAATGTAATAGCGCCAGCGAAAGTATGTGGTGGCCAGCGGGTCGCGGCCTTTTGCGGCGGCGTCGAGCGACGCGGACCATTGCCCTTTAGCAGCGGCGGCGAAGGCCTCGCCGTAAATCAGGCGGTCGCCCGGCGACACACCGCTGGCAGTCTGGGCGTTTGGTGCGCCCGTCCAGATACCCAAAGCAACGGTACCGGCGATGATCGACCCGAGTAGTCGGCCCATGGTCCTCTCACCTCATTCCGCGGCAACCATACACCACACTCGCTTGCGAGGGTGTTCCCATGGCGCTATGGTCGCGCGAATTTCACATTGTCTATATGGGGTTAGCCATGTTCAAGGGCTCCATCGTCGCGTTGGTCACACCATTCAACAATGGTGCCATCGACGAAAAAGCCTTTCAGGACCTCGTGGAGTGGCACATTTCCGAGGGCACCCACGGTATTGTCCCCGTCGGAACGACGGGGGAATCGCCGACGCTCACGCATGAAGAACACAAGCGTGTGACAGAGCTTTGCGTCGAGGCCGCGGCTGGCCGGGTTCCGGTCATCGCCGGCACCGGATCCAACGCAACCGCCGAGGCCATCGAATACACCCAGCATGCCCAGAAGGCGGGCGCCGATGCGGCGCTCATCGTGGCGCCTTATTACAACAAGCCGACGCAGGACGGCCTCTTCGCCCATTTCAAGGCGATCCACGATGCGACCGACATCCCAATCATTCTGTACAACGTCCCCTCCAGAACGGTCGCGGATATCGCGCAAGAAACGATCGTCCGGCTCGCCGATCTGCCGAACATTGTCGGCATCAAGGATGCGACGGCCAATCTTGCGCGGGTATCCTCGACGCGCTTGTTGCTCGGCCCGCAATTTTGCCAACTGTCGGGTGAAGACCCGACGGTCCTCGCCTTCATGGCCCATGGCGGGCACGGTTGTATCTCGGTGACAGCGAACATTGCGCCGCGCCTGTGCGCCGAATTCCAGAACGTCTGGGCAGAGGGGCGTCCGCTCGACGCGCTGGCGCTTCACGACCGATTGATGCCGCTGCATATCGCTTTGTTTCTTGAGACCAGCCCGGCGCCGGCCAAATACGCGCTTAGCCTGCTCGGCAAGTGCACCGACGAATTGCGTCTGCCACTTGTGGGCCTCGGCGATCAAACCAAGGAGCGCGTCCGGACGGCCATGAAGTCTGCCGGCTTGATCGAGTGACACCATGGCAGCAAAGCCGCCGCGGGTCGGCCACACCGTCGCGGTCAACCGGAAGGCGCGGCGCGACTATCATATTGAGGACACGCTCGAAGTCGGGATCATTCTAACCGGCAGCGAGGTCAAAAGCCTGCGCGCTGGCGGTGGCAGCATCGCCGAAGCCTATGCCGCCGAACGTGAGGGTGGTCTATGGCTCGTGAACGCGCACATCCCCGAGTTCAAAGCGGCCAATCGCAACAACCACGAACCGACGCGCCCGCGCAAACTGTTGCTGCACAAAAAACAGCTGGAGAAATATCTCGGCGAGGTTCGCCGCGGCGGCATGACCATCATCCCGCTCAAGATCTATTTCAACGCGCGCGGCATCGCCAAGCTCGAACTCGCCCTGGGTCAAGGCAAGAAGAATTACGACAAGCGCGCCGACATCAAAGCGCGCGATTGGAAGTTAAGTCAGGCCCGGCTCTTGCGCGGCCGCGTCTAACCGGCCGCAGAGCGCTTTCGCGTCTTGCGGGCGTGATAGGTCAGCGCCAGGGTGACGCACTGTGCGATCGCATCGCGGGGGATCGTCTCGCCGCACGAAAACAGAATCGCCCGGTTCCCCTCATACGACAGCTTATCGCCGTAAATGCTGCGAAACGTTTCGACCAGGCCGGTCTGGCAATGAAAAAACATGGCGTAACGATCCGGCGCATTCTTCATCGCGCCCAGCCGCACCGTCGTGCCGGTACCTTTGCTGGACGGCAGGTATGACGGTTGCCCCCATTTAAGGGTCTCGACCAATCCACCGACCTCCTCGGCGTCCGCGGCCGCCTCGAGAATGATCTCGCGAAGGTCCAGCAGCGCTTTGCGTATATCCGACGGGAAAGCGTCGAAGGCGGCTTTGACTTTGGGATCGCTGAATTTGGCCATCTCGCGAACGGTGCAAACGACGGGAAGGCCCAGTATCGCGCACGCGTTGCCGCTTGACGAATCCGAGGCCGCGTCCCAGCGTGTCACATGACGACCATCCAGCCCGGCCGCCCGCCGATCACAGTCCCGTATTTGATGATTGCGACCATGGTCTCGGTAGTCGCGTCGACGATCTACGTTCCATCGTTGCCGACCATTGCGGTTGATTTGAACACGACGGCGTCGATGGCGCAGTTTTCGCTGACGGCGTTCGTTCTGACATTCGGCCTTGTGCAGCTATGGCATGGTCCGGCGTCGGATCGTTTGGGCCGTTGGCGCGTCCTGGCGGGTAGCCTCATTCTCTTTATTGTCGGCACAGCCGCGTGTGCCGTGGCGCCCAGCATCGAAACGCTCATTGCTGGCCGCATTCTGCAGGGTCTCGGCGCCGCCGGCGTTGCCGTGTTGCCGCGAGCCATTGCGCGCGACAACTTTGGTCAAGCTGCGAGCGCCAGGGTCTTTACCTATTTGTCCATGGCCGCCTCGTTTGCCGCGACGGTCTCACCGCTCATCGGCGGCGGACTAGAAGGGCTCACCGGCAGTTGGCGCGTCAGTTTCATCGTGCTCGGTGTTCTCGCCATCTGGGTCCTCGTCCTGTCGTTTCGTCGCGCGCCGCATTTCTCGCAAGGCAGTGCTGAACGGCCAGGCGGATTTGCCGGCTACCTCGCCGACTATTTTTCCCTCATGCGGCGCGCGCCCTTTGCCTTCAATGTCATCGGCGGCGGTTTTTTGCGCGCGGGGTTTTACGCCTTCATCGTGTCCGTGCCGTTCGTCCTGACCAACGCTTTCGGTACCCGGGTCGAAAGCGTGGGCCTGATCATGATGTCGCTCACGTTTGCGTTTCTGGTCGCCAACTTCTTCGTGGTCCGTGTCGCTCATCGTTTTCGCCCCGAATCGTTGGTGGTCTTCGGCACCGCCGTCTCCATCTTTTCGCCGATCGCGCTTGGTGCGTTGGCGATGACCGACGTGGGACCCATCGTCGCGATCACCCTGCCCGTGGCCATCTTCGGGTTCGGCAATGGCTTTGCCATCCCGATGGCGAACGCGCTCGCGGTGGGCGCCGATCCGCGGATGGCGGGCGCGGGCTCGTCGTTGCTGGGGTTTTGGGCCTACACGATGGGCGCTGGTGGCGCCCTGGTCGCGGGGTTTCTCTCCCACCAGACCGCGATGCCCCTCGCCATTCTGCTCGCGGTCGTCACGTCGGCGGCGCTGGTTTGCTTCGTGCTGGCGCGATTGAGCGCCGCGCGCCCGGTCTAGGCGGCAAGCCGCCGCGCGACATCCCCCACGACATCCTCGAACATCGCCGTCGTCAGCCGCCCGGTGTTCGTGTTGTAGCGCGAGCAGTGATAGCTGTCGGCAAGCCACAAGCCGTTGGCCATCGCGTGCACCGCGCCGTGGGCGAACTTATGGGCCGACTGTTTTTCCACCAGCGTCGTCAACACCGCGTCGTGCGCCAGCTTACCCAAGGCGAGCACGCCCCTCAGCTTCGCCATGCCCGACATTTCGCTAACCAGGAATGGCCGACAGGTGCGTGCCTCGACGCCGGTCGGTTTGTTCTGCGGCGGCACGCAGCGCACCGCGTTGGTGATTCGGCAATTGACCAAATGCATCCCGTCATCGGCGCGTTCGTCATAGGGGCCGACGGCGAGCCCGAATTTCAGCAACGTCGGGTACAACAACTGCCCGGCATAGTCGCCCGTGAACGGTCGGCCGGTGCGGTTCGCGCCGCGCAAGCCAGGGGCGAGCCCGACGATCAGCAGCGCCGCATCGCTGCTGCCAAACGACGCCACCGGCGCATTGTGCCAATCAGGAAAGGCGGTGGTATTGGCTTCTCGAAACGCGGCGAGCCGCGGGCACAGCGAACAATCGGGGGTCGGGGCGTTCATGCCCCAACCTTACGGGTCAGGCGCTTTCGCGCAACGCTGGGGGCGTATCGGGTTCGTTGGCTGCGGTTTGCTGGTCGCGGTGAACCCGCGCGATCCGCGGCATCAAGTCGGCCAATTCGATGAACGCGTCGGCTTGTCGCCTCAGGTCGTCGGCGATCATCGGCGGGCTGGTGGCAATCGAGCTGACGACCGTCACCCGTACCGCCTTACGCTGGACCGATTCGACCAACCGCCGAAAGTCGCCGTCGCCCGAAAATAGGTAGACATGATCGAGATGCGGCGCCATTTCCATCAAATCGACGGCCAATTCGATGTCCATGTTGCCCTTGATCTTGCGCCGGCCGGCGTGATCGGTGAATTCCTTGGCCGGTTTGGTCACCAGCGTGTAACCGTTGTAGTCCAGCCAATCGACCAACGGACGGATCGGCGAGTATTCCTGATCCTCGATCAACGCGGTGTAATAGAGCGCGCGGACCACGCGGCCACGCTCACTGAAAACGTCCAGCAGGTTTTTGTAATCGATGTCGAATCCGAGGGCGCGCGCCGCGGCATATAGATTGGAGCCGTCGATGAACAGCGCGATGCGCTCAGCTGATAAAGCAGTCATTTCAAGCCTATCTGTGTGACCGCGGCGCCGGTCGTCGGCCTAGGGGCAGACGCCAAAACACGGTGGGTCGTACTATGATCGTTATGTAGCGTGTTACAAACCGCCCGCAAGGGCCGTTTCAGGGAAAGCACATCACCGTGATTTTGATCGGTTTGGGCGCCAATCTACCGCATCCACAACACGGACCGCCGGCGGCCACACTCAGCGCCGCGTTGCGGCACTTTCCGGCGGAAAAGCTCCGCGTTGTGGCCTGTTCGCGGCTTTTTGAAAGCGCGCCGGTCCCGGCCTCTGATCAGCCCTGGTTCGTCAATGCGGTGGCGCGGATCGAGACCGGCCTGGATCCTGCGGGCGTCTTAGCCGCGCTCCACCGCGTCGAGGCTGCTTTCGGCCGGATCCGGCACCAACGCTGGGAG
>ERZ890510.1514-NODE-1514-length-14918-cov-7.813900_pt1 | contig 14918 bp, 11 predicted proteins | sample MGYA00521265_ERZ890510 | MGnify/ENA primary metagenome ERZ890510 (study PRJEB32303, sample SAMEA104408624) | aquatic metagenome | biome: Brackish water; feature: Chemocline; material: water | place: Baltic Sea | collected 2014-10-26T21:54:00 | depth 110 m ...
CATGTCTATAATTCCTTGTTTGTTGGATTAATTCCAGCAAGTGATCCGAAGCTTGTTGTCGTGGTGATTATCAATGAGCCGAAGGGTAGTGAGCATTATGGTGGTCAGGTCGCGGCGCCGGTTTTTTCACGGGTAGCGTCGGGCGCAATGCGACTATTGAATATAGCGCCGGATGACGTCCCGGTAAATCAGGCAACCGAGTTAACTTTACTCTAAACATGAATACGGCTGAACAATTGAATTTAAACACTTGCTTGCTCGATTTAGTGAGCGGTCTGACTACATCGGACCCAAATGCTAAGGCGCTCAATGTCATTGTTACAGGTATCCAAATGGATAGTCGGTTGTTACGCAAGGGTGATTTGTTTCTTGCTTGCTTCGGGCACAATCATGATGCGCGTGAATATATCGATGAAGCCATCGACCTCGGTGTGGCTGCAGTTCTTGCGGAATCAGGTGGGCAGTGGCAAGGCACGAGAGTTATCAAGGATGTGCTGGTTATCGCTATCGATAATCTTTCGGCGAAGATAAGTGAAATAGCCGCTCGGTTCTACTCCAATCCCAGTAAGGAATTGCATGTGATCGGCATTACCGGAACTAATGGGAAAACCAGTTGCTGCCAATTTATTGCGCAAGCGCTGTCTTCGCTCGGATATCAATGCGGAACGATTGGCACACTTGGATACGGTGTGTATGGAAATTTAAGTGAAACTCAGCTAACAACTCCAGATGCAGTGTTTACTCAGATGGCGTTGGCTGAAATGGTGAGAGACCATGTCGATCCGGTAGTAATGGAAGTCTCATCGGTAGGCTTGCATCAAAAACGTGTTAAGGCGGTTAATTTTGACACCGCCATTTTTACCAACCTTAGTCGTGATCATCTCGACTACCATGAAAGCATGGAAGCTTATGCTGAAACCAAAAAGAAATTATTTGCCTCAGAGGGACTCAAGAGAGCGATCGTTAATCTGGATGATTCTTATGCGCTTTCAATTATTAATACCATAGCAAAAGACGTAGAAATTTCCACCTATAGCATAAAAAATTCGATGGCAACGGTTTATGCGGAAGAGTTGAATCTTACCAGGCGGGGATTTAACGCTCGCATAGTAACGCCCTTTGGAAAAGGCAAAGTCAGTGGAAGGCTTATTGGGTATTTTAATTTTAGCAACTTACTTGCAGTAATTGCGGCATTAACGAGTTACCTGTCTCGCATGGGAGAGGTTGATATAACAAAAGTGTGCGCGCACGTATCCGAGCTCAGTCCAGTAAACGGGCGTATGGAAATAATCGGAGAACACGAGGAAATAACGGCTGTAGTTGACTATGCGCACACACCTGATGGTTTGCACTGCGCCTTGGCCGGGCTAAGAGATCACTTTGGCGGGAAAATTTGGTGCGTATTTGGCTGCGGCGGAAATCGTGATAAAGGCAAGCGTCCAATGATGGGAGAAATAGCCGAGAAGTTTGCGGATAAGTTAATTGTCACCGATGACAATCCTCGAAACGAGGACGGAGATGAAATTGTCCAACATATTTTGAGTGGCATTAACGATCAGGCGGCGGTTGTTGTATTGAGAGACAGGGCTAGAGCAATCGCCTTTGCAATCGAGAATGCGGACGTCGGAGATGTCGTGCTGGTTGCTGGAAAAGGGCATGAAACCTATCAAGACATTGGCGGTAATAAATTAATTTTTAGTGATGCGAATCAAGTTCGTTTGGCGCTGCAAGCACGAAACGAAATTAATGGGGAATAAAAGGTTTGATCGGAACAATGACTCTATCATTACTTGCTGAAGAGCTAAAAACCGAATTTCATGAGCAAGACGTCATGTTTTCTCGGCTGTCTACCGATACTCGGTCGCTCGCCAAGGGTGATCTTTATCTTGCGCTGGTGGGACACAATTTTAATGGAAATGATTTTATTGCACAGGCTGAGAAAAAAGAGGCTTGTGCAGCTATTGTATCTGAAAATATTACCTCCAAGCTTCCCTTGCTACGAGTAGTTGACACGCATAAAGCGCTAGGAGTTATAGCGAGTCTTAATCGCAGGCGTAGCAAGGCAAAAGTAATAGCGCTTACGGGTAGCCAGGGGAAAACTACAGTTAAAGAAATGACAGGAGCAATTCTGAATGTTCGAGCGAACTGTTTGATAACAGAGGCTAATCTCAATAACACGATTGGGGTGCCGCTTACACTGCTGAAAATAAGTGAAGATCACGAGTTTGTAGTAGTTGAGATGGGAGCAAATTCGGCGGGTGAAATTTCTTATAGTGCAAAAATAACACAGCCAGACCTGGCTCTAATTACCAATGCAGGTGCTGCGCATGTCGAGGGGTTTGGATCCTTGCAGGGGATAGTTTCTGCCAAGGGAGAGATTATTGATGGCCTCTCAGATACGGGAGTGCTCATTCTCAATGGCGATGATGCGCATATTGCAGATTGGATGCGGCGCGCTGGCAGTAAACGAATTGTTCAGTTCAGTTATGCCAACGAGAAGGGGGATTCGGCCTACTATGCTAAAAATGTTGAGACATTGCCAGGAGGAATTACTCGATTTGATTTGTTTACACCCATAGGCGATAGAATTATTACAAGTAATTTTCTTGGCAAGCACAATGTAGTAAATGTGGTAGCTGCCGCCGCGGCGGCAATTGAGGTAGGTGCAAGTCTCGAAGAAGTTGCGTTGGGCTTGAATAACTTACCACCAGTGAAAGGACGTCTTTGTCCATTGGCGGGCATCAATGGAAGTATTTTGATTGACGATTCTTATAACGCCAGTCCGAACTCATTTAGAGCAGCCATAGATGTATTGATGTCCTTTCCTGGAAGGAAAATTTTGCTGGCTGGTGAAATGAAGGAACTGGGAAGCGATACCAATTCGGCTCACGTATCTGTCGGCGAGTATGCTGCCAATTTAGGAATCGATGAACTTTGGGCGACTGGCGAATTCTGTAGGCTTATGGTCGATGCCTTTGCAGGAAAGGGCAAATATTTTAGCAGCAAGACAGAGTTGATTAATGCAGCCAAGCTTGCTGCAAATACCGATATTGTTTTCCTGGTAAAGGGTTCTCGTGGAGCAAAAATGGACACGGTTGTGAATGCATTAACTGACGGTGAGGAAATCTAATGCTGGTTTGGCTTTCAAATTACTTAATCCAGTTTGACACTAGCTTTGCTGTTCTTCAGTACATTACGGTAAGGGGTATCTTTAGTGTGCTCACAGCGATGGGATTTTCGCTACTTATAGGTCCTTATATGATTCGTCGCCTGAACTATCATCAGATAGGACAAGTAGTACGCGACGACGGGCCAGAGTCTCATTTCAGCAAGGCTGGAACTCCGACGATGGGGGGAGCTTTGATTTTGGTAGCCATAACAATGAGTACATTGCTATGGGCAGATCTGAGTAATCACTATGTATGGATAGTACTGCTGGTAACAATGATGTTCGGAGCAATTGGCTGGGTTGATGATTATCGCAAGGTTTTTGAACAGGATCCGAAAGGGCTCTCGGCCCGATGGAAATTATTCTGGCAGACCCTAATCGGGTTGGCTGCCTCAATCGTTCTTTACTCTACGGCCTACAGCCCGGTTGAAACTCAGTACATTATCCCCTTCTTTAAAGATGTGGCCATTAGTTTGGGGGGGCTCTATATAGCCGTTAGCTGTTTCACGATTGTGGGATTCAGCAATGCGGTTAATCTCACCGATGGCCTGGACGGTTTGGCTATATTGCCGACGGTAATGGTTGGCGGCGCACTAGGGGTAATTGCCTATCTTACGGGGAATAGCGAATTTTCTGCTTATTTGAATATCCCTTATGTGGTTGGGGCGGGTGAAGTAGTAATTTTTGCTGGCGCCCTGCTAGGTGCCGGTCTTGGTTTCCTTTGGTTTAACACCTATCCCGCCCAAATATTTATGGGGGATGTAGGTGCTCTGGCTTTAGGGGCGGCTCTGGCAACAATGGCTATTATAGCTCGACACGAAATAGTTCTATTAATTATGGGTGGCATATTTGTTTTGGAGACAGCCTCCGTTATTTTGCAAGTCGCTTCTTTCAAATTGACGGGTAAACGAATCTTTAGAATGGCACCCTTACATCATCATTTTGAATTGAAAGGTTGGCCAGAGCCGAGAGTGATTGTTCGCTTTTGGATAATCACGGTAATGCTGGTTCTATTTGGGCTGGCAACACTGAAGCTTCGCTAAGAGTTGAGCGGAATGAGTGAGATGGAGATTGAATCAGAAGAGCGCATTATCGTTATTGTTGGTTTGGGTGGCACGGGGCTTTCCTGTGCGAAGTATTTTGCATCATTGGGCGAAAAATTTAAAATTGTTGATAGTAGGAAAAATCCTCCGGGCTTGCTTGAACTGAAGCAACTTATGCCAGATGTAGAGTGTGAGTTAGGGGAATTTTCCGCTCAAACTTTTTTGCAGGCGAAGCAGTTGATAGTCAGCCCAGGTGTGAGTGTTCAGACTAAGGAAATTGTTGCAGCGCAAAGTGCTGGAGTGCCGATAACCGGCGATATCGATATTTTTTCGAAACGAGTCGGTGCTCCAATAATTGCTGTAACTGGTTCCAATGGGAAAAGTACCGTAGTAGCGATATTGGCGGAGATATTGAAAAAAGCTGGAATAAATTTCGGTTTGGGCGGAAATCTAGATGGAGAAAATTTCAAGCCGGCTTTGGATTTCCTGAATGAAGAAAAAAAAGATTTATATGTGTTGGAATTGTCAAGCTTTCAATTGGAAACCACAGAGAATTTGGGTGCGGAAGTAGTTTCAATTCTAAACCTTAGTGAAGATCACATGGATCGATATGACAGTCTGGAAGAGTACCATCAAGCAAAACAAAGAATTTTTATGGGATGCAAGAAGCTGGTGATTAACCGAGATGAGCAATATAGCTATCCGAGTAGTGAGTTGAATGTTCCGGTGCTGGACTTTGGGTTTTCTCGCCCAGGAATCAACGGGTTTGGCTTGCTAGATGACGGTGGTGATCAATACTTGACGTATCAGTATGAAAAGATCGTTTCGGTAACGGAGTTGAAGGTATTTGGCCGGCACGATATTTCAAACGTGCTTGCCGCTATCGCATTAGCAACGGCTGTAGGCGTGAATCTAAAATACATAAAAAGTGCCATTACCGAATTTTCCGGATTGCCTCATCGCTGTCAGTGGGTAGCAAATATAGCGGGTGTAGAGTTCTATAACGACTCTAAAGGTACTAATGTCGGTGCAACCGTCGCGGCGATTGAAGGACTGGGTCAGCGAATAGAAGGGCATATTATTTTGATCGCTGGCGGAGTCGGAAAAGGTGCGGATTTCTCTCCCTTGGTTCCTGCAATAAACAAGTGGGGGAAGGAAGTCGTACTGATTGGGGAAGATGCAGAAAAAATAGCTGCATATTTTGACTCGGATACCAAGATTTACTTTGCCAATGATATGCAGGATGCCGTGACGATTTCCCTGCAGCATGCAGTGGCGGGCGATGTTGTATTGCTGTCACCAGCTTGCGCCAGTTTCGATATGTTCGATAATTTTCAACACCGCGGTTATTCATTTATTCAATCTGTGGAGATGCTGCAATGAGGATGGCGAGAGCCTTAAGTGGCAATGGCAGAATGGTGGGATCCGAAAGTGCTCAATCACTTAATACGGTTCTATTACTCGCCATGCTTTTATTGGTTGTGGGTTTGCTTATGATGACATCTGCCTCGGTAGAGATCGCAAGCAGCCAGTATAGCGATCCTTTTTATCATCTTAAGCGGCAATCGATATTTGCGCTAATGGGCCTGCTGGTTGCGTTCCTTACTCTGTGCGTCCCGGTTAGTTTTTGGCAAAAATCCAGTTGGTTCTTACTGATGGGTTCATTTGCATTGTTGCTGTTGGTATTGGTGCCGGGCATTGGAAAAAATGTAAACGGAAGCTCCCGCTGGATTAATATTGGTTTGTTTAATGTTCAACCTTCTGAATTAGCTAAGGTGTTCATCATGATCTACCTGGCGTCTTTTCTGCAAAGGCATTTGCTTGAAGTGCGTGAAAATTGGTCAGGTTTTTTCAAACCGTTGCTGGTAATAGCGGCGGCCGTAGTGTTATTGCATTTTGAGCCTGACCACGGGGCGATGGTAATTCTAATGCTTACGGCATTTTGCATGATCTTTCTCGCCGGCGCCAAACTATACCGTTTTCTTTTGATGTTGATTCTTTGTGTTGGAGCCATCGTGGTTCTTGCGATTACTAAACCTTATGTGATTGTCAGGTTTTCCTCTTTTTTAAATCCATGGGCCGCCGAAAATGTGTATGGAGGGGGGTACCAACTCACCCAGGCGCTTATCGCTTTTGGTCGTGGCGAATGGTTCGGGGTTGGCTTGGGCAACAGTATACAGAAGCTCTATTTTTTACCCGAGGCGCATAATGATTTCGTGCTGGCAATTATCGGCGAAGAATTAGGTCTGCTAGGAGTCACTGTTATTGTCGTTTTATTTTGTATTCTTGTGTTAAAGGCTTTTTCAATTGGAAAGCTTGCTGAATCGAGGAATAGTTTATTCGCCGCGTTTTTCGCCTATGGTTTGGGCTTGCTGTTTGCAGGCCAGGCGATGATCAACATCGGCGTAAACATTGGTTTGTTGCCCACCAAGGGTTTGACCTTGCCATTTCTAAGTTATGGGGGTGCCAGTCTCATTGTCAGCTGCTTCATGATCGCACTCCTCGTTCGAATTCAATATGAGACTGAGAGTCTTGTGGACGAAGTGACTGGAGAGGGCCGGTAGAGATGGTAACGGAAGGTACAACCATACTAATTATGGCAGCAGGCACAGGGGGGCATGTATTTCCGGCATTGTGTATTGCGCAAAAACTTCGCGAGCAGGGAGTGAGGACTGAATGGCTGGGAACACGACAGGGAATGGAAAATAGATTGCTGGAAAACTCGGGCATCAAGATCCATCCAATCTCGGCGAAGGGTTTAAAGGGCAAGGGTGTGGTCAGGCTGATAATGTCGCCTTTCATGTTAATAGTGGCACTGTTTCAATCGATGCAAATCATTTTCCGGGTAAACCCTGATTGCGTTTTGGGTATGGGCGGTTTCGTTTCAGGGCCTGGTGGTGTGGCAGCCAAATTGATGGGTAGACATCTAGTCATTCATGAGCAAAATGCAGTGTCAGGATTTACCAATCGCGTATTGGCAAGAATTTCAGATCGGGTATTCGAAGCCTTTTCTGGCACTTTTAAGCCAAGCGCAAAAGTTATTTACACAGGAAATCCATTGCGTGAAGAAATAGTCGCCTTGAACCAATTGACGCGTTCTGTTTCAGATAGAGATCGGCCGTTACGCTTATTGGTGTTGGGCGGCAGTCAGGGAGCCTTGGCTATTAACCAGGCTATTCCGCAGTTGATTGCTAAACTGCCACAGTCAACGAGGCCTGTCGTAGTGCATCAAACCGGCGAAGGCACTTTTGAGCAAACAAAATTGTTTTACCAATCTCTTGCTATTGAATTATCGGAGCAAATACGACTCGAAGCATTTATTGAAGATATGCCAGCGGCTTATTCCTGGGCAGATCTGGTTATTTGTCGATCGGGTGCGAGTACCGTTAGCGAGTTGGCGGCAGTTGGCCTGCCCTCAATCCTGGTGCCATATCCCCATCATAGTGATCGTCAACAAACTCACAACGCGAGGTGGTTGGCTGACGGGGATGCCGCGTATTTAGTCGAGCAATCCGACCTGCTTGCAGAAACATTGCTAGAAATTTTGGTCGACTTACAAGCAAACAGGGAAAAGCTGCAAGCTATGAGCGTTCGAGCAAAGTCCCTTGCTATCTGTAACGCCAGTGAAATTATTGCGGCCGAATGTCTGGGAGTTGCGCATGGTTAACCCTGGGAAAATGCATTTTATTCCGGAGATGCGTCGGATAAGCACTATTCACTTTGTCGGTATTGGTGGCGCGGGGATGTGTGGCATAGCAGAAGTTTTGCTAAATCAAGGCTATGGAATTACTGGCTCAGACTTAAAAGAATCTTCTAACACAAAAAGACTGTCGAGAATGGGGGCCACGGTTTTTATTGGTCATAAATCCGGTAACGTAAAAGACGCCGATGTTGTGGTCTACTCCAGTGCAATTGATCAGAAGAATCCGGAAATAAAAGCAGCTATCGCCCAATCGAAACCACTAATAGCCAGGGCTGAAATGTTGGCCGAACTTATGCGTTACAGGCATTCCATAGCGATAGCTGGAACGCATGGAAAAACAACTACAACCAGTATCGTAGCATCTGTGTTAGCCGAAGCAGGACTTGATCCAACCTTTGTGATCGGCGGTTTGTTGAATAGCGCGGGAACAAATGCGAGGTTGGGCGAGAGTCGATATCTCGTAGCTGAAGCTGACGAGAGTGACGCTTCATTCATGCACCTTCAGCCAATGGTGGCAGTTGTCACAAATATTGAGGCTGACCATATGAGTACTTATGGTGGGGATTTTGAGAATCTCAAAAAATATTTTGTGGATTTCTTGCACAACTTGCCATTCTACGGCCTGGCAGTGCTTTGTATTGATGACCCTGTAGTGAGGGAAATATTGCCGCTTATTTCCCGGCCGAAAATTACCTATGGTTTTTCCTCGGATGCGGATTTCAGGATAGATAATCTGGTGCAGAAAGAGAGAACTGTTGAATTCGAAATATTCCGACCGGAGTCAAAGGAAAGCTTGCCAATAGTCCTCAATATGCCCGGAAAACATAATGCGCTCAATGCAACAGCAGCGGTTGTTATTGCGAGTGACGAAGGGCTTAAGGATCAGGATATAAGGAATGGTATTCAAAAATTTGCTGGCGTTGGAAGACGTTTCGATGTGCAGGGAGAATTTGAAGTTGCTGGTGGCAAAGTCTTGCTTATCGACGACTATGGCCATCACCCGACAGAAGTAGCTGTCACCTTGCGCGCATTGCGAGACGGATGGCCGGAAAACCGACTGGTGATGATATATCAACCGCACCGCTACAGCAGGACCAAGGATCTGTACGAAGATTTTGTTGACGTGCTAGGTGAGGCGGATGTCTTGTTATTGCTTAAGGTCTATTCAGCAGGGGAAAAGAAAATCGCTGGTGCCGATTCAAGGAGCCTCTGCAGGAGCATTAGACTGCGCGGTAAAGTCGATCCTGTGTATGTAAAACATGAGGCCGACGTACACGCCATCCTGTGCGATTTGATCAAGCCTGGAGACATCATTCTTACTCAGGGGGCGGGCAGCGTCGGCTCTTTGGCTAAGCAATTGGCCGATTTGGGCTTTATTAGATAATTAATTGATTTTAATAGAAGAAATTTGCTTTTAGCAGTCAAGAAAAAGAGAAATGAGAACGATAAATAGAGAAATAATAGTCGCTAAATCGGGGCACGTTGTCGTCTTGAAAGGCGGCACGTCCGCCGAACGTGAAATTTCTCTGCTGAGTGGTGAGGCAGTGTTTCAAGGACTGCAGAGATTGGGTGTCAATTCGACGGTATTGGATGTCACCGATGACTTGGTAGCCGACCTGAACAGATTAAGCCCGGATTTGGTTTTCATCATGCTACATGGTCCGGGTGGAGAAGATGGGGTGACTCAGGGCCTGCTGGAGGCAATGAAAATTCCTTACACCGGTAGTGGTGTACTGGCTTCAGCGCTGGCGATGGACAAGATAAAAACCAAGCTGATCTGGCGGCAGCTGGGATTAAAAACTGCTGATTTTTTGTTATTGGATGCCGCTACTGATTGGCAGAAGGTGATAGCCGATTTCGGTAAAGTAGTTGTGAAACCAGTTAACGGGGGGTCAAGCCTCGGGATAGCAATAGTGAATGATGCAGAATCATTGCAGCAACAATACAAAATAGCGAGCACATTTGATTCCGTTGTAATGGCAGAGAAATGCATTGTTGGCAATGAGTACTCTGTTGGCATTCTTCAGGATCAAATACTGCCGACAGTGCAATTACATACCAATAGGCAGTTTTTCGATTTTGATGCCAAATATGTAGATGAGGGTACGGAAATTATTTGTCCACCTGATTTAAGTGAAGTCAAGCAACTCGAGTTAAATGAATTGGTTCGGGCAGCTTTCGAAAGCCTGGGTTGCAAAGGCTTGGCGAGAGTGGATGTGATGCAAGATGAAAACGAAGAATTTTATTTGCTTGAATTGAATACTATCCCGGGAATGACCAGCCATAGTTTTGTTCCCGTGGCTGCAAAAAAATCGGGCATTGATTTCGATGAATTGTTGTTACGAATTCTTGATGTAGAGTTGGCGTTGAATTAATTATGCTTACTGTGAATAGAACTATTAAAACAGGGAATGGTATTCATGCCACTCGGAGAACTCCGCTATCGGGCAATCAGCCTTTGAAGCCGAAGTTTTCGCCCAGGCGTAGTTTGATATTGATGCTGGCATTTTCATTCAGTTTGACTTTGTTAGTACAACAAAACCGGGAAGATATTTTCATGTTTCTCAACCGGCCCGTTAGTAAAGTAAGAATCGAAAATCAGTGGCAGAGGATTAGTGATAGCGAGGTCAGAATATTGTTGTCTTCGTTTATGGGGAATGGCTTCTTCGATTTTGATGTTGAGGGAGTAAAGGAAAAACTGAAACAGCATCCATGGGTTTTAGAGGCTTCGGTAAAGCGAGTTTGGCCAGATACCTTATCCCTGCAGTTGACTGAGCAGGTGGCGATAGCCAGATGGGGAGGCAATCAATTGCTCAATCAATATGGCGAAATATTCGAGCCGTTGGGGGCAGAAAGCCTATTAACGTTACCCTTGTTAACAGGGCCGGATCAGTTACAGCGGGAGGTGATGCAGCAATATCAAAAACTTAGCCAAATTCTATTCCCCTCTGGATTGAGACTGTCGGGCCTGAGTTTAAGCCGGCGAGGAAGTTGGGAGCTGACGTTAAATGAAGCAATGCAAGTTGTCGCAGGTCGAAATAATGTAATTGAGAAGGTGCAGCGGTTTGTTGATTTTTATGACATGCAGTCTCTTGCTCAATCGTCGAGGTTTCACGCTGTCGACTTAAGATACGGCAACGGTATAGCAATAAAAAGCAGGGAACAGGATTTAACAGGAGTAGCAGGAGTAGCAGTAAGGTGAATCTAGTGCATCACGCAAATACAAAATCCAACGGGCGATCGCTACCCGGAGAGTTCTGCTTATGAATACATCAGCAGGCGCGAATATGATAGTGGGATTAGACATTGGGACATCGAAGGTAGTCGCTATTGTTGGTGAAATCAATGCTAACGGCGGTCTCGACATAGTAGGAATTGGAAGCCATCGCTCACGTGGACTGAAGAAAGGGACGGTGGTGAATATTGAGTCCACTGTCGAATCTATTCAGCGAGCGATCGAAGAGGCAGAGCTAATGGCCGGCTGCCAAATACATTCGGTCTTTGCTGGAATTGCGGGAAGCCACATTCGCAGCATGAACTCTCATGGAATTGTTGCGATCCGTGATGGCGAGGTGATGAAGGCGGACATCGAAAGAGTTATCGATGCCGCACAGGCGGTTGCCATTCCCGCAGATCAAAAAGTTTTACACATACTTCCTCAGGAATACATTATCGACTCTCAAGAGGGGGTTAAAGAGCCTTTGGGAATGTCTGGTGTCAGGCTGGAAGCGAAAGTACATCTGGTGACCTGCGCAATTAACGCCGTACAAAATATCGAGAAGTGCATCAAACGATGCGGGCTGGTGACTGAAGAAATAATTCTCGAGCAATTGGCGTCAAGTTACGCAGTGCTAACCGAAGATGAGAAAGAGTTGGGGGTGTGCCTTGTCGACATAGGGGGCGGCACTACAGATATTGCTATTTTCACAGACGGCGCAATTCGTCACACCGGTGTAATACCGATTGCCGGAGACCAGGTTACCAATGATATAGCCATGGCGTTGCGCACTCCGACTGAAAATGCCGAAGAGATAAAGATCAAGTATGCATGCGCGCTTACCCAGTTAGCGAGCGCGGATGAAAGCATTAGGGTTCCCAGCGTGGGAGACCGGCCGTCTAGAGAACTTTCCAGACAAGCCCTGGCAGAAGTGGTGGAACCTCGCTACGACGAATTATTCACTTTGGTGCAGGCCGAGCTCCAGCGTAGCGGTTTTGAAAACTTGCTCGCCGCCGGCATAGTTCTCACTGGAGGAACGAGCAAGATGGAAGGTGTCATTGATCTGGCTGAAGAGATATTTCATGCGCCGGTGCGGATAGGAGCGCCTCATAATGTCACTGGATTAGCCGATATTGTAAGAAACCCGATTTATTCTACCGGCGTTGGCTTATTGCTATATGGTTTAAAACAGTTTCAGGAAAGGGGCGGAATAGATTCAAGTCGCGAAGCAAAAATACATATCGTAGATAGGGTAAAGAACTGGTTCCGGGGTAATTTCTAATTCACGGTTAAAAACAAAATCCAATACAAGTTAAAGAATTTTAAATAATAAGGGAGGCTATATGTTTGAATTAGTCGAGAACGTAGCACAAAGCGCTGAAATAAAAGTCATAGGCGTTGGAGGAGGTGGCGGCAATGCTGTTCGTCACATGATTAATAACAAGGTTGAAGGGGTGGAATTCATTTGTGCAAACACAGATGCCCAAGCTCTGAATAATCTGAGTGCAAAGACTATTTTGCAGATGGGCAGTAATATCACCAAAGGTCTGGGTGCAGGAGCCGATCCTGAGATTGGTAGACAGGCAGCGCTGGAGGATCGGGATGAAATTGCCGAGATCTTATCCGGTGCGGATATGGTGTTCATCACGGCAGGAATGGGTGGAGGCACAGGAACAGGTGCGGCGCCAATAGTGGCCGAGGTCGCAAGAGAAATGGGTATTTTAACGGTGGCAATAGTGACTCGACCTTTTCCTTTCGAAGGAAAGAAGAGGGCAGCTGTCGCGGAAGAAGGGATCAGACTACTGAGTCAACATGTCGATTCGTTGATCACCATTCCCAATGAAAAACTGTTAGACGTTCTGGGTAAGGACGCCACTTTATTAGAGGCCTTCAAGGCAGCGAACGATGTCTTGTTGGGTGCGGTTAAAGGTATCGCCGATCTGATCATGAATCCCGGAATGATTAATGTGGATTTCGCCGATGTGAAAACCGTCATGTCTGAGATGGGTATGGCGATGATGGGTACTGGCACTGCATCTGGGCCGGATCGTGCCCGTGAGGCGGCCGAAGCGGCTATTCGGAGCCCACTGCTGGAGGATGTGAATATACAAGGAGCGCGGGGTATTCTGGTGAATATTACGGCGGGAGAAAATCTGTCTCTTGGAGAGTTCTCAGAAGTTGGTGACACCATCGAAGAGTTTGCTTCCGATGATGCAACCGTAGTTATAGGCACCGTGATCGATCCAAGCCTGGAAAGTGAAATAAGAGTGACTGTGGTCGCCACAGGCTTGGGCTCTGAACATGCCAGGCCCACAAAAGTTGTGGACAATACCGATAGAGGGCTCAGAACAGATTATCGGCAACTCGATAAGCCTGCCATTATGCGAAATCGTCAGAGTTCCTTGCGGGCGCCGCTGGTCGCGAAGGCAGTGGGCGGAGAGATTGACATGGACTATCTCGATATCCCGGCGTTCTTACGCAAACAGGCTGATTAGACTGTAAAGGAGAGTTGGACAAGAATGCGTCGCAGGCCCGGTTTCTTCCGGGCGCTGTAGAGAGGAGTCGGGTAGACCGGCAGATTCAAATATTCTGTTGACAGATGCATTGCTTATATTGGGTTATTCATTCATTTTTGTTACTATGCGTCAGCTTTGCTAAAGCGTAGGATTTTTTATTGTGACTTGAAAGTAATTCGCTTGCTGGCCTGTCCCATCCAGAGGGATATCAGCTCGGTAGCCCGAGTAAAAGACTGGAAGTGGCGCGCAATCTGAATGACCTTACAGCGCGGCAGATGGCACCAAATTCCCTGACTCCAGCCGGTGTTGAGGAATATACCCACCCAATACTTAGTACAGAAGACGCAGAGCGAAGACCTATGCTAAAACAAAGAACGCTAAAAAATGTAATTCGAGCCACCGGAGTCGGATTGCATACAGGCGAGAAAGTGTATCTTACCCTGCGACCTGCGCCAGTAAACACCGGCATCGTTTTTACCCGTATAGATCTGGCTATTCCCGTATCGATAGCGGCACGTGCCTCTAATGTAGGTGAAACCACTCTCTCTACGGCGCTGGTCAAAGGCGATGTGAAAATATCCACCATTGAACACCTTATGTCGGCGATGTCAGGTCTGGGGATAGATAATGCTTACGTGGATGTGAGCGCCCCGGAAGTACCCATTATGGATGGCAGCGCGGGCCCCTTCGTATTTCTCATTCAGTCAGCAGGCATTGAAGAGCAGCCAGCGCCGAAAAAATTTATCAAGATCAAGAAGCCATTGTATATAAAGCAAGGTGATAAGGCGGTAAGTCTTGAGCCCTTCGATGGTTTTAAGGTGAGTTACACATTACTGTACGATCACCCGGTCTATAAGAAGCACACCAAGAGCGCCACCATAGACTTCTCCAGCACATCGTTCGTGAAGGAAATCAGCCGAGCGAGAACCTTTGGTTTTATGCACGAATTTGAAGAACTGCGGAATCGAAATCTGGCCCTTGGCGCGAGCATGGATAATGCCGTTGCTGTAGGCGATTATAAGGTCCTCAATGAGGATGGATTGAGGTATGAAGACGAATTCGTCAAGCATAAAATTCTCGATGCAATAGGCGATTTGTATCTTCTGGGTAACAGTTTGATAGGTGAGTTCAAGGGATATAAATCCGGGCATGCCCTCAATAATGAATTGTTAAGAAAGCTCGAATTAAATACAGATGCCTGGGAAATTGTCAGTTTCGATAAAGAAATAAATGTGCCGATATCCTATATGAAACCGGTGCTGGCGGCCTA
>ERZ890510.1515-NODE-1515-length-14917-cov-10.165792_pt1 | contig 14917 bp, 12 predicted proteins | sample MGYA00521265_ERZ890510 | MGnify/ENA primary metagenome ERZ890510 (study PRJEB32303, sample SAMEA104408624) | aquatic metagenome | biome: Brackish water; feature: Chemocline; material: water | place: Baltic Sea | collected 2014-10-26T21:54:00 | depth 110 m ...
AAATACCTTTGGAAGTCTTAAACAGAGACCCAGTTATTTTGACACTCCCCATTTTTGAAAAAATTTGAAATAGAATACAATGATAATTATTTGTTTGAATGGGTAGAATAAATTCTCCTGCACTAAGATGTTGCACCTGCGGTGCTAGTTGGTATAGAGGTGATATACGTTTTTCGAAGATTCTGCTCCTCTGGAGCCAATCGGTGCTGAGTTGTTGGACGTTACAATGGTAGAGCTCCTATGGAGCTAGTAGGGTTTCAGTTGATATACGTTTTACGAAGATATTGCTCCTATGGAGCTAATCGGTGTTGGGTCGATTAACGTTTATGAAGATATTGCTCCTATGGAGCTTGTAGAGTTTCAGTTGATAAGTGTTTTACTAAGGTAACGCTCCTCTGGAGCTAAGCGGTAATGAGTCGATTAACGTTTACGAAGATGTTGCACCTACGGTGCTAATAGGGATTGAGTTGATTGACGTTTACGAAGATAGAGCTCCTATGGAGCTAGTCAGTATTAAGTTGATGGACGTTACAAAGATGTTGCACCTACGGTGCTTATAACCTTTAGGTATAAGATTACAAATAATTGAAAACAGTCTGATTTTGGTTTTGACAATCTTAGAGCGGGTGAGGGGAATCGAACCCCCGCCATCAGCTTGGGAAGCTGGGACACTACCACTATGCGACACCCGCTGTAAAGAACGCCCCAACCTTATTTAGTTAGCAATGATATTGCAAGGACAATGTCTTTCATTCATAAATATTTTTCAAAGAATTCACTTTCTACTAGCATAGACATTTTTGCTTTCTATATTGCCTACATGAGAATGAGTCTTAATTAAATAAATAAAAAGGAATACTGTAATGGCTTTAACAAAATTTAAAGGAAATGATGTCTCAACAGTTGGCGATATTGCGAATGTTGGAGATACTGTCAAAGATTTTACACTGGTAGCAGGTGATTTATCAGAAAAATCTCTCAAAGATTTTGCTGGAAAACGCAAAGTATTAAATATTGTCCCAAGTTTAGACACAGGTGTTTGCGCAGCTTCTGCTCGTAAATTTAATGTCGAAGCTACAAATCTTGAGAATACAGTCGTTTTAACAATTTCGGCCGATTTACCCTTCGCTCAAAGTCGCTTTTGCGAAGTCGAAGGCATCAATAATGTTGTCACGCTTTCAACATTCCGCTCTTCATTTGCAGATGACTATGGCGTAAAGCTTGCCGGTTCCCCATTGGCTGGACTCGCCGCGCGGGTGGTTCTTGTTTTGAACGAATCCAATACGGTTATCTATAAAGAAGTTGTTCCAGAAATTACAACCGAACCAAATTACGAAGCAGCACTTAACAGCTTAAAATAAGCTTCTCCTCACAAACAAAAAAGGCTCCATTCGGAGCCTTTTTTTATGTCATTAATTTTAAAGAATGTTGAAAAACGTACCTTAAGCCTTTGGTGGCTCATGAAGCCCAATCGTATTCCCATCTATATCTTTGATAAGTGAGGTAAAACCAATATCATCTGTGATTTTTGTCTTCACTAAAACAATCGAACCACCAGCGGCTTCTACTTTCGAAAGCACAAAGTCGATGCCAATATGCTCAACATCGAGATAAATGGTGACACCAAGTTTCCCTGGTTCACCTTCGTCAATAACAGCGCCTGAGGTGCCACCGTCAGACGGAAACATACCCATGTTGAAATTATTAATTTTCATTTCCTGGAGTTGTGTATCGAGGATAGTGTTGTAAAAAACGATGGAATCCGCCGTATTTTTAACCGGTATTTCGAACCATGCTATGGATGATGTTGGGTTTTTTGCTGACATAATGCCTCCTTATACTCAGATTATTATGGTCTAAAGCTATCCTTCGCTAGTTGAAGAAAATCTTGAGGTGAAAGTTTTTCGGGACGCAATGAAAAATCAAAATTTGGGACATCTTTTTCGTCAATGATGTCTTTTAGGGAATTTCGAAGGGTTTTCCGACGTTTTCCAAATGATTTGCGAACGATGTTTCGGAAATGCTTATCCAGTTCGTCGGAGATTTCGAGTGCGTGATTTGGTATAAAGTGCCAAACGGAGGAATCAACAGTTGGAGCAGGGTAAAAAATATTTTTACTCATGTCAAAAAGGCGAATTGATTCTCCATAGATTTGCGAGAAAATCGATAATATTCCATACTCTTTGCTTTTGCCATCATGCTGGGCGGACAGCCTTTGGGCGACCTCTTTTTGCATTAAAAAATGGACGTCTTGTAACGCGTCTCGATGTTCAAATCCCAAAATAACGAGAGGTGATGTAATGTTATAAGGAATGTTTCCCATGAGTCGAATTGGATGATCGTATTGAGGCCATTCCCATTTTAAAAAGTCGGCGATTTCCCAGCTAAAGTTAGGGTGTTTGGATGCAATGCGTTCCAATTCGGGGATGAGTCGCTCATCAATTTCAATAGCATGGACATGTTTTGCCTTCTCAAGTAAATAGCGTGTTAATGCGCCCTTACCAGGTCCAATTTCAACGAAATAATCGTCGGGCTGTGGATTGATGCGTTGAATAATTTTACGCAGAATATTCGCATCTGAAATAAAATTCTGACCCCATTTTTTATAAGGCGAGTGGTCTGTATAGGTCATAGTTTAAGTCCAAAAAGTTGTTGAGCATTTGCACTTGTCTGGTCGTCAATATCTGGTCGAGACAAATCTCGCAAGGCAGCCACTTTATCAGCGACAAAAGGCAAATATTTGGGTTCATTCGGCTTAATACCGCGATGGGGAGTTGGTGTTAAAAATGGGGAATCCGTTTCCAGCATGAGGCGATCAAGGGGCATTCGACTTACGACATCTTGAACCAATACATTCTTCTTAAATGTCACTGTCCCCGTGATGGAAATATGATAGCCTTTATGTAGAAAGGCATCGGCTAAATCCCATCCACTGGGCCAGCAATGAAATACCCCCGACGTATTTGGATGGCTTAAAATAATGTCTTTCATCATGTCGTCGGCGTCGCGATTATGAATGATAATAGGAAGATGACGTTCTATGGCTAGATCCAGGTGTTGAAGAAAAAATGTTTTTTGAATTTCGGGAGGTGCGTCATCCCAGTAAAAATCGAGACCCGATTCGCCAATGGCAACGACTTTAGGATGTCGAGACATGTCATCAATGATATTTAGCCAATTTTTCGGTGCTTTTAAGACATCATTGGGATGAATGCCAACGGCGGCATAGACGGAATCGTATTTATCGGCGAGTTCAATGGCTTTTTCTGATGTGGGGATATCGATGCCTGGCACAATAAATGTCGATACGCCCGCTTCCATAGCGTTGTCAATCACGCGATTCATATCGTCATAAGAGTCTGTTAAATTGAGGTGACAGTGTGTATCAATAAGAGGCATTATTTTGCTCCAGATGAGTAAAAACGACGATAAAATTTAATGGCGGTCTTGGAGGAATTGATAAACTTAACGAATCTTAGCGCCAGGTTTCATTTCTTTAAAAGGAGCCAATGGTGCAACATTGCTACCATCGTCCGCCGCGAGAATCATTCCTTGAGAAAGCTCGCCACGAATTTTAACGGGCTTGAGATTCGCAATAATGGAAACTTGCTTGCCGATAAGTTCGTCGGGAGAATAAAACTCTGCGATACCAGCAATAATTTGTCGTTCCTCATCGCCTAAAGAGACCTGTAACTTGAGTAATTTATCCGCATTGGGGTGTTTTTCCACTTTCAAAATCGTTGCTACACGAATGTCTATTTTCTGAAATTCTTCAAATGTGACGGTTGGAACTTGCGCTTTCTTAGGTTTAGGCGCAGGCTGTTGCTTTTGCTCCAGCTCAATGCGAGGAAAAAGTCCAGGCGTCTCTCCCAACACTGTGTTGTCAGCAAGAAAATTCCATTGATACCAGCGTGGATTGCTTAACATGTCCTTACTTGATGTCCCAAGTATTTCTAAAAGAGCTGATATTTTTTCAGGCATCACGGCGTAGAGTTCGCCAGCTGCGAGTCTTAATGTTTCCGTTGCAGTATAAACAACAGCACCAGCTCGCTCTGGATTTTGCTTCGCGATTTTCCAAGGCGCTTCCGCTTCCATATAGCGATTAATTTCCCGCAACAAACTCATGACATTGTCAATAGCATGATTGACGCGAAGTTTTTCGAAAGCCTCGATATTGAGCTTATTTAATGCCAATGCTTTATCGGCGAGTTCTTCGTCTTCGGCGCTGGGCTGTTTATTAAGAGGCAGTTTGTGGTCAAAGAAGCGACCCACGAGTTTGGTAATCCGATTAACTAGATTGCCTAAATCGTTGGCTAAATCACTATTATAGCGATTAATAAAAATATCGAGCGTAAAGCTAGAATCTTGGCCTGGCGTCATCTCGCGCATTAGAAAATAGCGTAAAGCATCAATGCCATATTTGTTGGCTAAATCAAGAGGTCGCACAATATTGCCAAGGGATTTTGACATTTTCATATCACCCATGAGCCACCAACCATGCGCAAAAATCGTTTTTGGTAATGGGATGCCAGCAGCCATCAACATCGTTGGCCAATAAACGGCATGGGTTGTGAGGATGTCTTTTCCGATCAAATGATAATTAGCCGGCCACCATTTATTAAAGTTGTCCATGTCGTGAGGATAACCAATGGCAGAAATGTAATTGGTCAATGCATCAAACCAGACATAGGTAACATAATCTGTATCAAACGGCAATTCGATGCCCCAAGACAGTCGAGATTTGGGTCGAGAAATACAGAGGTCACCGAGAGGATTATTTAAAAATCCCAGGACTTCGTTTTTTCGAAAATCAGGCTGAATAAATTCTGGATTGTCATGAATATATCGGATGAGGTCGTTTTGGTATTGGGACATTTTGAAATAATAATTGGTCTCGGAAAGGCGTTTTACGTCTCGCCATTCACCTTCTTCATATTCTTTATCTGTTAAAAAACGCTCTTCGGCGACAGAATACCAGCCCTCATATTCATCCTTATAAATGAGCTTTTTGTCCCACAAATCTTGTAAAAGGTGAGTGACGGATTTTTTATGCGACGCTTGGGTTGTGCGAATAAATTGATCGTATTGGATGTTTAGTGTCGTCCATCTATCTTTAAATCGTTGCATGTATTCATCACAATGCGCTTGAGGAGAAACGCCGCGTAATTCCGCCGCTTGCTGAATTTTTTGTCCATGTTCATCAACACCTGTTAAAAAATAGGTGTCAATTTTCGAATTCCGACTTTGACGTGTTAAGACATCCGCTAAAATGGTTGTATAGGCATGGCCAATATGGGGTTCATCATTAACATAATAAATAGGCGTTGTGAGATAGAATTTTTTAGACATGGAGCATTAACCTTTTTCAGCCAGTTTTTCATCCATTCGTTTCAAGATGGATTTTACATTTTGTAGAGGATGGATTTCATGTGTTCCATTTTCAAGCATAATTTGAACTTGATTTGTCAAATAATCATTAGCGCAAATAACGCCAACACCTGTTGGAAGCTCAACGGGGAGACCTATTTGAGGAAAATCCTTTTGCGCCTCATTGTAAAAATTCCATTCATATTTTAAGCAGCATTTCAATTTCCCGCAAGCACCACTCAATTTGGATGGATTAATCGCTAGATTTTGATCTTTGGCGTATTGTGTACTGACAGGCGTAAATTCGTCGAGGAATCGGCTACAGCAATATTCTTGTCCACAAGGTCCAATGCCGCTGATGCGTTTTGCATGGTCTCGGACGCCGATTTGGCGCATTTCGATACGTGTTTTAAACGTATAAGCTAAATCTTTGACAAGCTGACGAAAATCGACTCGTTCATCGGCGACATAAAAAAAAGTGACCTTCTTTTGATCGAATTGATACTCCACATCAACAAGTTTCATACTGAGGCGATTCTGTTTAATGAGCTTTAAGGCATCCATAAAAACAGTGTCTTCAAGTCGGCGATTCTCGAAAAGTTGTTGAATTTCTTCGTTAGTTCCTTTGCGCATTATGGGACGGAAACCATCGTCATTATCCGCTTGATCTACAGGAATATGTTTTAAACCGCAGACACCCTTCGTACAGGCTTTTACATTGCAACTTTTTGTCGCAATAATCCCCATATCAATGCCGTTTTCTGATTCAACGAGAGCGTAATCACCTGGCATGAGGGGGAGTGATGATGGATTGATAAATGTTTCTCGACGATTTCCCTTAAATGTCAGTTTGACATAGGTTGTTAAGTCATGTGATTTATCAGTGGAGTGTGTATGATTCATATACATAAATTATTTAGTTCCTTATTCAGTTTTGCTCGCAACATCTCTTCCCCTTAAGGCATCAGAAAGGCCTAGAAATAGATTTGTGAAAGCTAAAGGCAAATAAACCTTTCTAGCTAATCCGTCAATGGTTTTCTCAACTAAAGAGATGGCATCATTCCATCTAAAATCAGGAAAACATTCGTTGGTTTCTTTCGCTAATTGGTTCCAAATTGAGAGACGTTCACCGTCATTCCCGACAGCCACATCGCGAAAAAATAAGATAAGAAAATGGAGATAGAGATTGCGTGTCGCGTCGGTAATTTTCTTTTCTTTCCAGTATTCACTCAAATTTATCATGGCGACGGGTTTGTCCTGCGTCAGAACTTTGACGGTGTTTTCAATATGTTCGAACCAGACATTAATGTTTTCTTTAGCAAGACGATTTGCTAAGGGCAAGTTGCCCTGAGAGACGTGAGCCAAAAGCGCCCCTTGAGACTCATCAATACTATGCTTTGAAACCAGGTATTCGCTTAAATCTTGAGGAGCGATAGGCTGAATGACATGTTGTTGGCATCGCGAACGAATCGTAATTGGAAGGCGCTCAGGAAAATCTGTCGTTAAGAAAAAAACCGTGCCTTCAGGCGGCTCTTCCAAGATTTTTAGGAGCGCATTGGCGGAAGGGTCATTCAAGCGATGCGCTTCAGAAATGAGAATAATCTTCGTGAGTCCATTCTCTGATTTTAAGGTAACATCCCGTCGAAGCTGACGAATCGTACTGATGCGAATTTCATTGGCGCTGGGAATATTAATGCGATGATAGGGAAGTTTCGCTTTCTTTGCAATTTCTTTATGGACGAGTTCTAAATCAGACTCTTTAAATGGGTCGCTTGTTTCACTTTTGCCCTCTTTCTTTGCAGGTGTGGGAAATATAAGAGAAAGCGCCGTATGTTGCAATTGCCGCATCTGTAAACAAGAAGGACATTTTCCACAGGGACCCGTTTTGGGATTACTGCAGTTAATATAGGCCGCTAAATTTAGGGTGAGACTATCTTTCCCGATTCCTTCATTTCCATAAAAAATATGGGCATGACCCAGTCGATTCGAATCCTTGAGTGCGTATAATCTTTGAAGTTGCATTTGTTGACCAACAAGGGGGAAAATTGTTTTGATTATTTCAGCCATAGAAGAGGGTCCAGTTTTTCTTTTTGATTCCAGATTTCAAAGTGAAGCTTAAAACCATCGAAGGAGCCAGAATCTCCCACGGTTCCGATTTTACTGCTGGCTTCGACAAATTCGTTCATCTCGACGATTATGTCATCTAAATGAGCATAGACACTATAATATCCATTACCATGGTCAATAATAATCGTGTTCCCAAAAGAAGGAATCCAAGTAATATTGGCCACAATTCCATCCATAACGGCCGAAATCGTTGCACCTTCTGGCGCAACAATATCGATACCAGGATTTTGTGTTACCGTACCGAGGCGCGTATTTTTTTGTAAGCCGAATTTTGCCGTTACCTTACCTTTTACAGGCCAAACGAGAGAGCCTTTCTTTTTTATAAATGCTTTAGAAGCTTCCCTCGTCGTGATGTTTTTTCGCTTGGCATATTCGGCGAGACGAGCCTTTTTCTCTTTCTCTAAACCATCGATGAGGCGCGATATTTTCTTTACGTCTTCCTGTTTGGTTTTGAGGCGAGACTCAAGTTCTTTTCGATCTCGTTTGATGCTTTGTAGCGCAGCGGCTTTTTCTCTTTTTCGCTGATCTTTAAGGGTTTGCCCATGTCGCTCCTCGCCAATACTGATTTCAATTTCTTCCAATCGTTCCGATAGCTTTTGTTGCTGATTATCCGTTTCTAAGATGAGTTCTTTTAAACGCAGGAGCTCTTTTTTTTCGGCGGTACTAATAGTATTGAGATAGAGGGATCGTCGTAATGCCTCCCCAGGATTTTCAGCCATGAGCAAAAGCTCCCAATCGCGATTCATGCCTTTTTTGTAGGTCTGTCGTACACGACGGGCATAACGTCGCTTCATAATCTCGATTTTCTTTAAATTGCCCGCAATCGTTTCATTGAGTATTTGAGCTTGCGCTTCCTTTAAAGAACGCTCTGACTTTAATTCACGAATATAGTCTTTAATGAGCGCAATTTGTTTATCAAGATTTTGCAAGGTCGCGATTGTTGATTGTTCGGATTTCTTTTTAGAATTGATTGTCTTTGAAATAGTAGAAATTTCTGATTTTAATTTTTCAAGTTCTTTACTCTGATTTTTAATACGCTTATCGTAGTCTCCTACTTGGGCGAAAGACGTATGAACAAGCAAAAAAGCTGTGAGAAGAAAGACAGTGAATTTCATGGCTGTAAATATCTGATGTTTTGAGAGTGAAGCTAAGGTTTTTTGGTAAAAAATTATAAATAGAGAAATGAATAAATTGCCTCTGGAATAGAAGTCTCATTATATCAGAATAAAGAAATAGAGGTAAATGAGCCAAGGGTAAATAATAAGTTATACGTCTAACATGATTTTTAAGAATTATTTCAGGATTCTAATTACCCTAAAAACAATTCCTTGCCTTTTGAATTGAATCAAATAGTTTACATACCGACCAGTCGGTCTGTTTGAAATATAAGGGGAATCATTTGACTGAAAACAGAACAAAAGCAGAGCGGAAAGTAGAGATACTTGAAGCGGCGCTGAATATTTTTGTAAAAAAAGGGTATGCTGAAACACGGATGGACGACATTGTTCAAGAATCTGGTTTGAGCAAGGGAGCCATCTATTGGCATTATAAGAATAAGCGAGAGCTCTTTTTATCACTCATTGATCATTGGCTGGATCAATTTGCACCCATAATGAGTCCTGGTTATCATGCTGGGAAAAAAGCCGAAGTAATTTTAAAAGACATTGCTCGGTTTACGGTGCGTATCTTTAACAGAAATCGAAATTGGTTTTTAGCCGAGATTGAATTTTGGGCCATGGCTTCCCGCGATGAGGAAGTCCGAGAAAAAGGCATAGCACTCTATAATGGCATCATTAGTGAAATTGAATCCGTATTGAGAAAAGGCATTCGAAAAGGCGAATTCCTTGAAATCGATACACGCCAAACAGCACTGATGCTTATGAATAATCTCCAAGGTATTATTTGGTTTGTGCTGTTTAAAGATGAAACTTTTTCTGTTGATGATTACATCAAAGGAAGTATGGAAATGATGCTGAGAGGCATTGTAAAGTCGTGAAAAATATTACCGAAAGGATACAATTATGAATAGGGGTGGATCATTTCTCATCACACCGTTGGATGAGTATAAGATTTTAACACCAGAGCATTTTACCGAAGATCATCGCGATTTTCGGGAAGCTGTTTTGGATTTTGCCCAAGAAACCATTAAGCCGCGTGCGAATGATATTGAAAAATTAGACGAATCCCTCACACGCAATCTTTTTGAGCAAATGGGAGAAATGGGGATGTTGGGTGTTGATATTCCAGAAGAATTTGGCGGCCTAGGCTTAGACAAAACCGCTGCAGCTTTGGTTGTCGAAGCGCTGGCATATTCTGGCTCGGGTTCATTGTTAGTGACATATTCTGATCATACGGGTATTGCGTTATTTCCCATTTTATGGTACGGTAATCAGGCACAACGAAAGAAATATATTCCCGAAATGATGTCGGGGAAAAGCCTTGGCTCATATGCTTTAACGGAGCCCGGTGCTGGATCGGATGCCCTCAATAGTAATACGTCAGCTGTCCTTAGTGATGACGGCAAATATTATATTTTGAATGGCACGAAACAATTTATTACCAATGGTTCATGGGCAGATATTGGTGTCGTTTTTGCCAAAGTTGACGGAACGAAATTTACGGCATTTATTCTTGATAGAACGATGGAAGGTTGGAAACGCGGCCCTGAAGAACATAAAATTGGTATCAAAGGTTCTTCCACAACGACCTATATTATGGATAATTGCAAAATTCCCGTAGAAAACGTAATTGGGAAAGTAGGATCGGGAGCAGGCGTTGCGTTTAACGTTTTATACATCGGCCGCCTTAAGCTCGGTGCTGTTACAATGGGCGCTGGGAAAGCTATGATAAAAGAAGCCCTGGATTATGCTAAAGAACGGAAACAATTTGCCCAATCGATTTCTAATTTCGGGATGCTTCAATCCAAATTTGCCGAAATGATTGTCGGCTCTTTCGAAGCAGAAACCGTCACTTACGCCACAACTGGCGCTCTCGATGCCAACATTGAAAAGCTGGCAGATGGACACCCAGACTATTACATTCAACTCCAGCAAATCGTCGAAGACCATGCCATCGAGACCAGTATTAACAAAGTTCTGTCCTCCGAAGTATTGTTCCACAATGTCGATGAAGGTTTGCAGGTTTTAGGTGGCTACGGTTATACAGAAGAATATCCTTTTGCACGGTATTATCGTGATGAGCGAATCAATCGTATTTTTGAAGGGACCAACGAGATCAATCGCTTAATCATTGGTGGCACCATGCTTAAAAAAGCCATCATGGAAGAAATTCCACTTCGCGATGCCATTTCAAAAATAGGCGATTCCTGGGTTCAACAGCATGAAAATAAAGATGCCATGCGCATTGATTTAGCACGCACAATTTTATTGGTCACCTTGAATGATTTAATCTTGAAATACGGTCAGGATTTTAAAAGTCGTCAATGGATGATCAAACCTTTCGCAGACATCGTCATTGCTTTTCAGGTTATGACGGCTGTTTATGCTCGAAAAGTTGCAGCAGACGGGTCGTCTTCAAAATCAATTATTGATGACATTGCAACGGCATCGATTGACAAACGATTTATAGAAATAACCAATAGTGCAGATATTATTTGGCGTCATATTCTCTGCAGTGATGACATCAAAAAACGCAAAAAATCACTCAATGATGCATTAGATGCGATGGATTATTTCCCAGATGTCGTGACATTGCGTCAAAATATTTTCAACGATTTAATGGAAAAAGGCGAATATAACTTTGGTTAATCACCAAGTTATTCAGAATTAAGGAGTTAATAAAATGGATAAACGAACAAGTGTAATTTTAGATGCCGTCAGAAGCCCCATCGGGATTAAAGGCGGAAATATGGTTGGTATGCGTCCTGACGAATTGGCCGCACAAATAATAGTAGCATTGCTAAAACGAAATCCAAAAGTAAGCCCCGAATTGATTGAAGATGTTGTGCTGGGATGCGCGTTTCCCGAGGCGAGTCAAGGTATGTTGATGGCGCGCGGTGTCTCGTTACTTGCGGGTTTGCTCACAACCGCAACGGCAAAAGTTGTTAATCGATTCTGTGGTAGTTCCATGGATTCCGTGCATCAAATTTCAACTGCAATTATGGCTGGCGATCAAAATTTTGGCATCGCAGCCGGCGTTGAGGATATGTTTGGTGTCCCCATGGGCGGTTACAATCCTGATTTTAATCCAAAATTATATATGGATGGCTATTACGTCGGGATGGGTGAAACGGCGGAAAATTTAGCCAAAGAGTTGAATATTAGCCGAGACGACCAAGAAGCTTTCGCCATTGAATCTCATAAAAAGGCGCTAGCGGCATCGGCAGCGGGACGTTTTGATAATGAAATTATTGCCATTGAAGCAAATGGAAAAACAGTGTCGAAAGATGAAGGCCCGCGTGAACCCAATATTGAAAAAATTAAATCGTTAAAACCGGCTTTCCTTCTAGACGGAACCATTACAGCTGCCACATCCAGTCCTGTTTCAATGGGTGCTTCCGCCATTTTATTATCGTCTTTAGAACAAGCCGAAGCTTTAGGCATCAAACCAAGAGCACGTATTGTAAGCCGTGCGATAGCAGGTGTAGAACCAGGTTTAATGGGAAAAGGCCCATTGCCTGCGACGGAAAAAGCATTGAAGAATGCAGGGATGACCATGGCGGATATTGACGTCATTGAGCTGAACGAAGCCTTCGGAGCGCAATCACTTTACGTGATTCGTCAAGGCGGTTGGGACATAAACAAAATCAATCTTAACGGTGGCGCCATCGCTTTAGGACATCCACTTGGATGCTCGGGAGCCCGTATTTTAACCACGCTTCTAAATGTAATGGAACAGCAAGATGCCAAGACAGGTCTCGCCACAATGTGCATTGGTACAGGGCAAGGAATTGCAACCATTATTGAGAGAATTTAACAGCTCTGGAAGGATAGAATGATGTCTAAAAAAATAGAAAAAGTCGCCATTCTCGGTGCCGGTGTTATGGGGGCTCAGATAGCAGCCCATCTTTCTAATGCAGGTATTTCGAGTTTGGTATTTGATATGAGCCAAGAACTGGCGGAAAAAGGTGTCGCTGCGGCTGCAAAACTAAAACCCGCCGCCTTTTATAATCCAAAAACCATCAAATTGATGACGCCATGCAATTATGAAGAACATTTGGGAAAATTGTCCGAAGTGGATTGGGTTGTAGAAGTCATTGCCGAACGATTGGATTGGAAACAAGACCTTTACAAAAAAATTATTCCCCATCTTAAAAAAGAGGCTGTTTTAACGAGCAATACATCGGGAATTGCGGTTAAAGATTTAAGTGCATCATTAAGTGATGACGTAAAGCGTCGATTTTTTATTACACATTTCTTTAATCCACCTCGCTATATGAAATTGGTGGAGTTTATTCCCGGCGAAAAAACAGACGAAAAAGTCATCAAAAATATGGCTCTTTTTATGGAGGATGTCTTAGGAAAAGGCGTCGTTTATGCGAAAGACACGCCCAATTTTGTTGCCAATCGCATTGGTGTCATGGGGATGATGCTGACGCTGAAACTTGCCCAAAAATACCGACTGAATGTCTCTGAAGTCGATAGCCTCACAGGCGGTCTCATTGGGCATCCTAAGAGTGCAACATTTCGGACGGCTGATGTCGTTGGTCTTGATACCCTTGCGTTTGTCTCCAATACAGCGTTTGAAAAGTGCGAAACCGACGAGGTAAGAGATTTATTCGAAGTACCATCTTATCTTACGACATTAATCGCGGAAAAACGCCTCGGACAAAAGACGGGTGCGGGATTTTATAAGAAAGTCTCGAAAGGTACGATTCACGCTTTAAATCTGGAAACCTTAGAATATGAAGATCAGGCAAAACGACGTTTTGATGCTGTTCGTGTTGCAAAATCTGAAACCTATCTTCCTGGCAAACTCAAAGCACTCGTCAAAATGGATGATGTTGCGGGCAAGTTTTCTTGGGAACTCCTGGCGGGTATTCTCAACTATTCGGCGAATCGCATCCCCGAAATCGCAGACGACATTGTTAATATCGACCGTGCGATGCGCTGGGGTTTTGGCTGGACCTTAGGACCATTTGAAACGTGGGACGCCATCGGCATAGCTGAATCTGTGGAAAAAATGAAATCTCAAAACATGAAGATCCCGGCTTGGGTAAGTGATATGCTCAGAGCTGGATTTGAAACCTTTTATGGTTTTGAAAACGGCTTGGTAACGTATTATGACCCTGCTAGTAAGTCGATGAAAGCCATGTCTAAAAGCGAAAAAGAACTGTCATTTAATATTTTGAAAAAGTCTGGAAATGTCATCAAAAAAGGCTGGTCCGCAAGCTTGATTGACCTGAATGATGGAGTCGCAGGTGTTCAGATTCATTCGGTTTTACAGCCTGATTTTAATCCACTTGATGGCTCTGTCATTGAAATGTATGACTACGCCGTGAATTGGGTGAAAGACAATGGCTACAAAGGTCTCGTCATTGGATCAGAGGCGATGCATTTTACAGCAGGCGCGAATCTTAATCTCATATTGAATTCATCCGAACGTAAGGCATGGGATGAAATTGAAATCATGTCAAAAGCCATGCAAGACGCTTTGCAAGGATTCCACCTAGCACCGTTTCCCGTCGTTGCAGCACCTCATAATTTGGCCCTTGGTGGTGGATATGAAACCATTGGCGCTGCGGATAGAATTGTCGCATCGGCTGAACTTTATACGGGTTTAGTAGAAGTTGGTGTTGGACTTATTCCTGGCGCTGGCGGCAATCTACGGATGATTTTGAAACTTATGGAAAAATTCGAGGGTGGACGTCCAGGCCCCTTCCCGCTTGCCATGAAAGCATTTGAGGCCATTGGATTTGCGAAAGTATCGACATCGGCGAAAGAAGCCGTCGCCATAGGATATCTGACGAAATCGGACAAAATTATCGTCAACGCAGATTATCGTTTTTACGAAGCAAAAGCTGAAGTTTTGGTAATGGCGGAAAATTATGCTACACCTGTTGAGCACGACGATATTTTTCTTCCTGGCGCCGGCGGACGTTTCGCCATGGAAGGCTCCATTACCGACTTTGTTAAGGCTGGGAAAATATCAGAACACGATGGACTTATTGCGAAAAAATTAGCAATGGTCTTGAGCGGTGGCGAAAAGGCATCACCGACGTCTCCTGTTAGCGAGCAATATTTACTGGATATCGAACGTGAAGCATTTATTTCACTTTGTGGCGAAGCGAAAAGTTTGGCCCGCATTGAGTATATGTTGAAAAAAGGAAAACCGTTAAGAAACTAGAAAACTTCTCTCTCCTTTTCTAGTGAAAAAGGCTGGCCCGAAAGGGTCGGCCTTTTTTTAAACTAGTCGACGCTGAAAATGTATCTAACATAATAAGTAACAATATGTTGCATGTGTT
>ERZ890510.1516-NODE-1516-length-14912-cov-7.756344_pt1 | contig 14912 bp, 15 predicted proteins | sample MGYA00521265_ERZ890510 | MGnify/ENA primary metagenome ERZ890510 (study PRJEB32303, sample SAMEA104408624) | aquatic metagenome | biome: Brackish water; feature: Chemocline; material: water | place: Baltic Sea | collected 2014-10-26T21:54:00 | depth 110 m ...
CTTCCTGCCGCTGCCGGTGATCCCGCACCTCAGGATCACCGACAAGGGCCTGGTCGACGTCGACAGATTCGAACTGGTCGGCTGATCTTCAGCGTATCATCGCCCGGAGCTTGGACGAGATCAGATCGGTCACGAGCACGAGGGCCAGAATCACGATCACGCAGGCCGCCGTGTCTTCGTAGGCGAAGAGCTTCATGGAGCTGATCAGCTCGAAGCCGATGCCGCCCGCACCCACCATGCCGAGCACGGTGGAGACCCGGATGTTGGTCTCGAAGCGATAGAGGACCACACCGATCCAGGTCGGGAGGACCTGCGGCAGCACACCGAACACGATGCGTTGCAAGGTGCCGGCACCGGCGGCGCGCAGCGCGTCGAGTGGCCCTTCGTCGATCTCCTCGATCGCCTCGGCGAAAAACTTGCCCAGCATGCCGGCGCCGTGCAGGGCGATGGCGAGCACGCCGGCGAACGGGCCGAGGCCGACGGCGGCCACGAAGATCAGGGCCAGGATGATCTCGTTGATGCCGCGCATCACGTTCAGCACCTGGCGCAGGCTGTGGAACACCCAGGCGTAGGGCGAGAGGTTGCGGGCAGCGAAGAAGCAGACCGGCAGCGCCAGCACGATGCCCAGCAGCGTGCCCCAGAGCGCGATCTGCACCGTTTCGACCGCGGGCTTCACCAGCTTCTGCATGAAGGCGAAGTTGGGTGGCAGCATGCGGCTGATGAAGTCGCCGATCCAAGGCAGGCCGTCGATAAAGCCCGAGACACTGAGATGCGTACCGTCGGCCGACCACCACAGTACGGCCAGCGCAATGCCGCCGACGGGAAGCAGGATCCACCAGCCGAGCGGCCCGCCCGGCTTGTTGACGACGAATTGCAGGGAACCGATCGACATGGTCAGGCCCTCTCCTCGGCCGCCGAGGCGATGATGGCGTCGGCCGCCGCGCGGCGGCGCTCGGTGAGGCGTTGGGCGGCGTCGAGCACGTTGGGATCGTCGAGGCCGGGGTAGATGGCGCGGATCACGTCGCCGCTTACGCCCGAGGGCGGGCCGTCATAGACGACCCGGCCGGCCGACAGACCGACGACGCGCTCGGCGAACTCCAGCGCATAGTCGATCTGGTGGAGATTGCAGAGCACGGCGATGTTCGATTCCTTGCAGCTCTTCTTGAGATAGGTGAGGACGGTCCGCGAAGTCTTGGGATCGAGGCTCGCCACCGGTTCGTCGGCCAGCATGAACTTCGGCTGTTGCGCCAGCGCCCGTGCGATGCCGACCCGCTGCTGCTCGCCGCCCGACAGCGCATCGGCGCGGCTCTTCGCCTTGTGCGACATGGCGACCTGCTCGAGGCAATGCAGCGCGATCCTGACGTCGGCCTCGGGGAAGAGCTGCAGGCAGCTGAGGATGGGCGAAAGATCGGCCATGCGGCCGACCAGCACGTTCTTCAGCACGCTCAGGCGTTTCACGAGGTTGTGCTGCTGGAAGATCATGGCGACGTTGCGCCGGAGCAGGCGAAGGTCGCGGCGGTTGGACGAGAGCGACGTGCCATCGACCACGATGTCGCCGGCCGAGGGCTCGATCAGGCGGTTGATGCAACGCAGCAGCGTCGACTTGCCGGCACCCGACGGGCCCAGCACGACGACGAACTCGCCGGGCCGGATCGAGAGGTCGATATTCCGCAGCGCCTGGAGCTCGCCGTAGGATTTCGCCAGGCCCTTGATTTCGATCACGAGCTGATCTCCATGGCGGCCTATTTCTGTTTCTTGAGGTCGATGTTGGCGAGCTTGGCGGTCTCGCGCACGACGTCGTAGGCTTGGTCGTTGGTTTCCTTGAAGCCGTTCAACTTGCCCTGGTCGGACCAGTTGAGGTCCTTGATGCCAAGGAAGGCGGCCTTCACCTTGGCTTTCATTTCGGGCGACAGGTCCTTGCGCCATACCATCGGCGATTCGGGGATCGGCGCCGACTCCCAGACCACCTGGATCTGGTCGGCCTTGATGTGGCCCTTGGCGATGGCGGCGTCGAGGATGCGATCGGCGATGGTCGCGGCATCGACCTTGCCGTTGGCCACGGCCAGCGCATTGGCATCGTGGGCGCCGGTGAAGATCACCGTCTTGAAGTCGCGCTTGGGCTCGATGCCGGCCTTCATCAGGCCGGCAAGCGGGAAGGCGTAGCCCGAGGTCGAGGCGGGATCGACGAAAGCGAAGTTCTTGCCCTTGAGGTCCTCGAGCGTCTTTATGCCGCTCGACTTAAGCGCGATGATCTTGCTGTGATAATAGGTGCGGCCGCGCTTGGCGGTCTCGGCGATGGCGAAGGCTTCGACCGGCGTTACCGTGGTGGCCAGCACATAGGAGAACGGCCCGAGATAGGCGATGTCGAGGTGCTTGGAGCGCAGCGCTTCGATGACGCCGTTGTAGTCGGTGGCGACGAAACCCTGGACCTTGTAACCGGAGTTCTTCTCGACGGCATCGAGGATGTCCTTGCTCTGGGCCAGCATGGCCCGCGAGTCCTCGGAGGGGATCAGCCCGACCCTGAGAACCTGCTGGGCATGGGCGGCACCGGCGCCGAGCAGCAGGGAGCCGGCCGTGAGAAGTCCGAAATCGCGACGCGTAATCCTGGTCATTTCTTCCTCCGTTGTTCGTCTCTTCTTGGTTAAGCGGCCATTTCGGCCAACAGCGTCTCCCGTCGTCCGATGAAATTGCGCCCGCGCTCGCCGGCCAGCGCGCTGTCGACCAGCTCCGCCCAGTCGCGCGCGGCGATGCCGTGGGTAGTGGCGTCGGGCGAGACGCCGAGCTTCTTCAGGAAGGATTCGAGCCGTGCCGCGCCCGCCGCGAGGTCGGGGCCGAAGATGCGGCGCAACGCGGCGTCGCAGGTGGGATCGCAGCCGGCGACGGCGCGCATCACCATGGGCAGGCTGAAGGAGCAGGCGATGCCATGCGGCACGCCATGATGGAGCGTGAGATGATAGGACAGGGCGTGAGCCAGCGCGGTGCGGGTGTTGGAGAAGGCGAGCCCGGCGAACAGGCTGGCACGGGCGAGCCGCGTGCGCAGCGCCGCGTTCCCGAGGTCGTCGGCCAGCAGCGGCAGGGCGTCGATCACCTCGCGGGCGGCGACCTCGGCCAGTGCGCTCGACACCGGGTTGGCGTTGACGTTCCAGATGCTTTCGAGCGCATGGCTGAGCGCATCGAGGCCGGTGCTGATCGTGACGGCTTGTGGCAGGCCGGTCGTGAGCAGCGGATCGACCAGCGCGACCTCCGGATGGAGGGTGTCGCGGGACAGCGAGTACTTCTTCATCGCCTCGGTGTCCCACACCGTGGCCCACGAGGTGACCTCGCTGCCGGTGCCGGCGGTCGTGGGCACGGCGATGATCGGGGTGCGGCCGAGGTCGTTGCCGCCGTCGCCGGTCAGCAGGTGCCGCCGCACCCTCTCGAAGTCGCCCGACGCGGCGGCGAGTACCTTGGCGGCATCCATGACCGAGCCGCCGCCCAGTGCCACGATCGCCTCGACCGGCCGGGCCGATGTCGCGTAGGTGCGGCAGGAGTCGGCAAGGTCGGTGAAATCCGGATTGGGTCCGATGTTGCACACCGTGACCGCAGGAGCACCGGCCAGGGCAACGACGCGCCGCGTCAGCTCGGCGAAGACGCCGCCGCCGTTGGCGTCGTCGTAGGTGACAAGGCAGTAGGCCCGGCCGGCCACGGCGCTGCCCAGCGTCTCGAACACGCCGGCACCGAACCTCACATCCACCGGATTGCGGTAGCGCCACATCCGCGCCTCTCTCCCAAGACTCTGTTGCTCTTTTGTGGACAATCCTCGGGCCGCAATTCACATTTATCCAATTCAAACATTCTCGAATTCGCATTGAGAAAATCAATATGAGACATACCCAGCTTCGGTCATTCCATGCCGTTGCCCAGCGCCAGAGTTTCACCGCCGCGGCTCGCGAACTCGGCGTCAGCCAGCCCACCATCACGACCCAGGTGAAGTCGCTGGAGCAGGAGTTCGGTGTCGAGCTGTTCGTGCGGCGCGGTCGGCGCATCGAGCTCACGGAAACCGGCGGCGGCCTGCTTGCGATCACGCGCCGGCTGTTCGCCGATGAGAAGGAGGCCGCCGATTTCCTGAACGAGACGCGCGGCCTCAGGACCGGTCACCTGCGCGTCGGCGCCGTCGGGCCCTATCACGTCACCGACATGCTGGCGGCTTTCAATGCGCGCCATCCCGGGCTCTATGTCTCGGTGACGGTGGCCAACTCGCGCGACACGCTGCGCGACCTGCTGGACTACAGGACCGACGTGGCAGTGTTGGCCCATGTCGATCCCGATCCACGGCTGGTGGCGATCCCCTACCGCCGCCACCGGGTGGTGGCCTTCTGCCATGTCGATCATCCCTTCGCGCGCCGTCGCGGTATCCGGGCGCGCGACATGGAGGGCCAACGGCTGATCGTGCGCGAAGCCGGGTCGACGACGCGGCTGGCCTTCGAGCAGGCGATGACTCAGGCCGGCGTGCGGCCGAAGGTGGTGATGGAGATTGGCAGCCGCGAATCGATCCGCGAGGCGGTGGCCAAGGGAATCGGGCTGGGGGTAGTGTCGGAGGCCGAGTTCATTCCCGATCCGCGCATTCGCGCCCTGCCGGTGACGGACGCGGAGATCTACACCTATGCCCATGTGGTCCATCTGCGCGAACGTCAGAACGCGCGGCTGGTGCGGGCTTTCCTCGATGTGCTGGCGGGCCTGCTGCCGGTCGGTTCGCCATCCAGCCGCCGACGACCCTCAAGTTCTCGCCGGTGATGAAGTACGACGGATGACAGCATTCTGCCGGCACCGGCTGTCTCGAACGACTACAGCTTGTGGTTGCAAGTTCAGCAGGTCCCGGCCTATATTTCCGCTATCGTCGCACGAGGCCTGTCTCAAAGGGCCGAGCCGCCCTCCCTTCGCCCCGGGCGAGGCAATCCCCGCCCCTTGGGCTCCCTCGGGGAAGAACGAATTGTCAGACAGGCCCGCGATTTGCGCCGTCGTTGAAAAGAATCGTCCGGTTCAGGCCGGCCGGCGATTTGTGAATTTTCAGACAGACACATCTCGGACAACTCGCGTCCGAAAAATCGCCGTCCTCAGCCGCGCCGCACGCTCGCACCGCCGTCGACCGGCAGGGTGACGCCGGTGATGAAGCTCGCCTCGTCGGAGGCCAGGAACAGGGCGGCGTTGGCGACATCCCAGCCGGTGCCCATCTTCTGACGCAGCGGCACCTTGGAATCGCGTTCGGCCTCGACCTCGGCGCGGGTCTTCTTGAAGGTGCGGGCCCGCGTGTCGACCGCCATCGGCGTGTTCATCAGGCCGGGCAGGATGACGTTGGCGCGGATGCCGTACTGGGCGTTCTGGTAGGCGAGCTGTTCGGTGAAAGCGACCATCGCCGCCTTGGTCGCCTTGTAGGCGACATAGGGATAGGTGGTGATCACCGCCATCGACGAGATGTTGATGATGGCGCCGCTCTGCTGGGCGCGCATGATCGGGATCACGTGCTTGGCGGCCAGGATGCAGCTCTTGAGGTTGATCGCCACGCAGCGGTCGAACGCCTCCTCGGTGATCTCGAGCAGCTCGGCGTCGCCGCCGGAGATCGAAACGCCGACATTGTTATGCAGGATGTCGATGCGGCCCCAGCGGGCGTGGGTCTCGGCCACCATCGACTTGATGTCGGCCTCCCTGGTGACGTCGGCCTTGAAGGCCATCGCCGTGCCCTGGTTGGCGCCGATCAGGTCGACCGTCTCCTGGGCCGATTGCAGATTGTGGTCGACGCACAGTACCTTGGCGCCTTCGCGCGCGAAGGTGAGGGCGGTCGCCCGGCCGTTGCCCATGCCTTCGCCAGGGCTCTGGCCGGCGCCGACGACGATGGCGACGCGATCTTTGAGGCGCATGTCAGGACACTCCCGGTATCGGATACTGCTTCAGCACTTCCTTGTACTGCGGCTCGTTGTCGATCTTCATGGTGGCGAGCACGCGCACGACGGCGCAGTAGAAGGCGATGGTGAGCACCAGGTCGGTCATGTGCTCGTTGGAGAGATCCTTCTTGATCTCGGCGAAGGTGGCGTCGGACATGGCGAGGTCCTTTACCATCTCGCGGGCGCCTTTCAGGATCGCCTTGACCAGCGGTTCGAGCGTGCTGGGCTTGCCGGCGGTTTCGGCGAACAGGCCCTCGATGTCGGCGTCGGTGACGCCGAACTCCTTGCCGATCTTCACGTGGTGGGTGAATTCGTACTCCGACTTCTCCAGCCAGCCGACCTGCAGGATCGCCAGCTCGCGCAGGCGTGGGTCGAGCTTGCTCTTGAAGCGGATGAAATTGCCGATGCCGTTGAAGGCCTTGGCCATGTCGGGCGAATTGACCAGCAGCTTGTGCAGGTTGGTGTTGCGCTTGAGCATGTCGCGGTACTCGGGTGCGACCTGGTCGGGCTCGAGATAGGGCAGGCGGGCCATCTAGGCTTTCCTCCTTTTTTCCACCCAATCCATGGGAGGGGGAAACGTAGCGTGCGAGGCAGCGAAGTAAATCGACCAAACAGCGGCTGCCGCAAAGCAGACCGCGCCGAAGTATTGCACGATCCACGTGATTGCTATGGGAAATAGGTGGGGACCTATAAGGAACGCTCCCGTCAACGCGGGAAGCACGACCGCTAGACAGGGGATGAGGAGCGTGAGCGTAACCGTGCGAGCGATCTTGCCGCGAATCGGATGTGTCCAAGTGTAAGCGGACCAGCCGGCAATAAATATCGCAATGGCGGACGGTGCCAGAAGCGAGGCATCGTCCATCAGCAGCTGCCGGCCCCAATCCACTTTTGCGACGTCGTAGCTCACTCGTTGCAGCGTCCGAAAGATAAGCATACCTTCAAGACCAACGGCGAAAACCGCGGTCAATCCGAGGCTGAAATGGACTCGCGTCGTCTTCTGCTGTTCTCTGGCGGCCACTATCCCTCCGAATCTCTCTCCGGGCCCTGCAGCGTGACGCCGCCGTCGACCACCAGCACATGGCCGGTGATGTAGCGGGCGTGGTTGCTCATCAAGAAGCGCACGGCATGGCCGATATCCCAGCCGGTGCCCTCGATCTTCAGCACCGAGGCCTTGGCGCGCTGGGCGCGGTTGGCCTCGCTCATGCCGTTGCCGCGATTGACCATCGGCGTGTACATCGGGCCGGGGCAGATGCAGTTGACCCGGATATGGTCGCGGCCGTGGTCGACCGCCATCGCCTGGGTGAGGCCGATCACGGCGGCCTTCGACGTGGTGTAGGTGGTGAGGCCGCGCGGCCTGAGTGCCGAGATCGACGAGATGTTGACGATGGCGCCGCCCTTGGCGGTCTTGATCATGGCCGGGATCGCATGTTTGGACAGCAGGAACATGGTCTCGACGTTGACCTGCATCACCCGGCGGTATTCCTCGGGCGTCTCGTCGACCACGCTGGCGCGGCTGCCGATGCCGACATTGTTGTCGAGGAAATCGAGGCGGCCCCAGCGGTCGACCGCAGCATCGACCAGCCGCTTGCACTCGGCTTCCTGGGTCATGTCGCCGGCATGCGCCGCCGCCGCGCCACCTTCGGCCTTGATCATTTCGGCGGTGCGCTCGGCCAGCTTGAGATCGAGATCGGCCACCAGAACCTTGGTGCCGGCGCGGGCCAGCAGGATCGCGGCCGCCCGGCCGTTGCCGATGCCGTCGCCGGCGGCACCACCGCCGCTGATGATCGCCACCTTGCCCGATAGTCCGGGATCGTCCTCTGGACCTTTCATCTTCGTCTCCTATTGCCGGTCCCAGTCGATGCGGAAGCTGTCGCCTTGCGGCTTGATGAAGCCCGCATTGGCGCCGGGGAAGTGGGCGGGGCAGAGCAGGGCATTGCTCTCGACACAGTCCTCGAGGAGTTCCCGCCTCGATTGCGCCGACATGTCCTGGTCCCAGCAGAACTGGCTCGACCAGTCGGGATGATAGACCTGGATCGGGTGATGCATGATGTCGCCCGAGAAGCAGGCCTGTTTGCCGTCGTCTTTCAGGTTGATGGCGATCGAGCCCGGGGTGTGGCCGGGATAGTTCTTTATGGTGAGCATCGGATCGGGCTGGTGGTCGCTCTCGATCATGACGGCCTTGCCAGCCTCGACGATCGGCAGCACGGAATCGTCGAACGAGCCGTCGTTGACGCCTTCCTTGTTCCTGCGTTCGTTCTCCCAGTGCGCGTACTCGCGCTTGGCGAAGAGATAGCGGGCATTGGGGAAGGTCGGTACCCAGCGGCCGTCGATGAGCTGGGTGTTCCAGCCGACATGGTCGACGTGAAGATGCGTGCACATCACGAAGTCGACCGATTCAGGCGGGCAGCCGCAGGCACGCAGGCGATTCAGGAACGGCGTGTCGAGCTTGTTCCACGCCGCGTTGTGGCGCTGCTTGTCATTGCCGAGGCAGGTGTCGATCAGGATGGTGTGGCGGCCCGTCTTCACGACCCAGGTGTGAACGGATCCAACCAGACGGTCGGAGCCGGCCTCGACATGGTCGGGTAGCATCCAGCTTTTCTCGGCGTCGAACGCGGCCTGGTCGAACCTGGGGAACATGCGGTTGGGCCTGAAACCCGCAGCGCAGAGTTCCTCGACCTTCTCGATGGTGGCGCCACCGATCTTGCGAACCGTCATGGCGCTTCCCCCTAGAACGTTACGACGCTGCGGATCGATTCACCGCGATGCATCAGGTCGAAGGCATCGTTGATCTTTTCGACCGGCATGGTGTGGGTGATCAGCGAATCGATGTCGATCTTGCCGTCCATGTACCAGTCGACGATCCTCGGCACGTCGCGGCGGCCTTTGGCGCCACCGAACGCCGTACCCATCCAGGTGCGGCCGGTGACAAGCTGGAACGGCCGCGTCGCGATCTCCTGGCCGGAGCCGGCGACGCCGATGATCACCGACTTGCCCCAGCCGCGGTGGCAGCATTCCAGCGCCTGGCGCATCAGCGTCGTGTTGCCGACGCATTCGAAACTGTAGTCGGCGCCGCCGTCGGTGAGTTCGACGAGATGGGCCACCAGATCCTTGCCGCCGATGTCCTTGGGATTGACGAAATGCGTCATGCCGAATTTGCGGCCGAGCGCCTCGCGCGCGGGATTGAGGTCGACGCCCACGATCATGTTGGCGCCGACCAGGCGCGCGCCCTGTACGACGTTGAGGCCGATGCCGCCCAGGCCGAAGACCACGACGTTGGCGCCGGGTTCGACCTTGGCGGTGTTGATCACGGCGCCGATGCCGGTGGTGACGCCACAGCCGATGTAGCAGACCTTGTCGAACGGCGCGTCGGGCCGGATCTTCGCCAGCGCGATCTCGGGCAGCACTGTGTAGTTCGAGAAAGTCGAGCAGCCCATGTAGTGGTGGATTTTCCTGCCCTTGATCGAGAAGCGCGAGGAGCCGTCGGGCATCACGCCCTGGCCCTGGGTGGCGCGGATCGAGGTGCAGAGGTTGGTCTTGCCCGAAAGGCACGACTTACATTGACGGCATTCCGGCGTGTAGAGCGGGATGACGTGGTCGCCCTTCTTCAACGACACGATGCCGGGTCCGACATCGACCACCACGCCGGCACCCTCGTGGCCGAAGATCACCGGGAACAGGCCTTCGGGATCGCCGCCGGAGCGCGTGAACTCGTCGGTGTGGCAGACGCCCGATGCCTTGATCTCGACCAGCACCTCGCCGAACTTCGGCCCGTCGAGGTCGACGGTCTCGATTTCGAGTGTCTTGCCGGCCTCGTAGCAGACCGCTGCCTTTGTCTTCACTGCGCTTCCCCTGTTCGTTCCTGCGGGAGCCTAGAGCAGGGATGCGGTTGCAGTCTACGCCGCGACGGTCCCTGCGAACGTGCGTGCCATTTCAGACTTCGCCTCGCGATACTGTGCGATCAGCCGTCGGCAGAGTTCGGCCGCGGCGGGAATGTCGTCGATGTTTCCCACGCCGTGGCCGGCCGTATAGATGTCTTTCCAGCGCTTCTTGTTCTCCTGTGCCGCCACGATCTTACCCGGAAGAGTCGTGCGCAGCACGTCGAGGTCGACGCCGGCGGCGACGAGGCTCGGTGTCAGCCAGTTGGCCGGTGCGCCGTCGATCGAGGCGGTGAGAAAGACGTCGGTGGCGCGGGTCTTCAGGATCATGTCCTTGTGCGCGGCGGCGGCCATCGCCTCGCGGGTGGCGATGAAGCGTGTGCCGATATAGGCGAGGTCGGCGCCCATCGCTTCGGCGGCCAACACGTCGCGGCCGGTGGTCTGGCCGCCGGCCAGCACGATGGCGAAGTGATCGCCGAGCTGGCGCACCTCGTTCATCAGCGCGAAGGGATTGATCGTGCCGGTGTGGCCGCCGGCGCCGCCGGCCACGGCGATCACGCCATCGACGCCGGCTTCGAGGGCCTTCTCGGCATGGCGGCGGTTGGCGATGTCGTGCAGTGCCACCGCCCCCCAGCCATGGATGCGCTCTATGGCGTCGCCCGGCGCGCCCTTGGAAGTGAGCACCACCGGCACCTTGTACTTCTCGACCAACTCCAGATCGCCGGGATAGCGCGGGTTAGAGGCGTGAACGACGAGATTGACGGCCCACGGCGCCGGCTTCCGGCCGGAATCCTCCAGCCGTTTCATGCCGTCCACCATCTCGTCGAGCCAGGCGTGAAATTCCTCGCGGCTGCGCGTGCCATGGGCAGGAAAGCTGCCCATCAGACCTTCGGCGCAACAGGCCAGGGTGAGTGCGGGGTTTGAGACCAGGAACATCGGTGCGGCAATGGCGGGGATCGCCATGCGCTCCATCAGTTTCTTCACCTCGGCGCGTGCCATGACTCAAACCTCTCCGATTGCCGGCGTCGTCGAGGTGACCCCCGCCTCGGCCAGCTTCTTCAATTGTGCGTCGTCGTAGCCCAACAGTTCGCGCAGCACTTCGCTGGTGTGCTGGCCGAGATCGGGTCCGGCGCGTTCGATGTCGATGCCCTTGCCGCCGAGACGGTAGGGCAGGCCCTTCACCAGACCGCCACGACCGTCGCGAGCAAGAGTGACGCCCTGCAATGCCGTGTCGCGCAGCAGATCGCTGCCGTCGTTGCAGACCGCCGCCGCGATTCCCCGTGCCAGCAGCGCCGCAACGGCGGTGGCACTGTCGTGGCCGGCGCAGAAGGTTTCAAGAGCAGCATCCAGGGTGTCGAGGGTGACCGCGATCCAGCGCCCGTCCCTGCAGCGATAGGCATCCTGCTGTGACACGCCCTCTTCGCGGTTGCCGCGCCGGCCGCTGGGTCGTGCCGGATCGGCTGAGGCGGCGAGAATCTCCTCGCCCAGGGTGAAGGACGCCACTTCGCGCTGCGAGAAATCGAGGAACGCGCCCTGGCCGGTGCGGCGCGCTTCCATGACAGCGGTGATCACGATGCCGGTGGCGAACAGCGACACGATCTGGTCGGGGTAGTTCACGTCCATTCCCGAGATTCGCGGCTCCTCGCCCTCATAGCCGGTCAGCGAGGCGATGCCCGAGGTGGCGTCGAGCGTCGATCCGAACGAGACGTTCATGCGCTCCGGCCCGGTGTCGCCCTGACTGGAGATGGCGGCGAAGACGAGCCGCGGGTTGGCGGCGCTGAGGTCCTTGTAACCAAGGCCGGCGCGGTCGAGCACGCCGCGGCGAAAGTTTTCGACGACGACATCGCAATGCTTCGCGAGATCGCGGATGATCCGTTGGCCCTCGGGGTCCTTGAGATTGAGCGCCAGGCCGCGCTTGTTGCGGTTGGTGAAGCGGAACTGCGGCGAGCGGTTCCACCAGCCGTCCTCGTTGTCGGGTTTGCCGACGACGCGGAAGGGATCGAGATAGGCGCCCGACTCGATCTTGATCACGTCGGCGCCGAGATCGGCCAGCATGGCCGAGGTGTTGGCGCCGGCCGTCAGCAGGCCGAAGTCGAGGACGCGGACCCTGGCGAGCGGACGGGCGCTCACGCCGTCAACTCCGAGGCCAGTGCTGGCGCCGGTCTCGGTGCAAACGAACGACCGTTCCATTGCACCGGCAGTTGCGGCAGCCGCAAAGCGCCGAGCGTCGGGTGATCCATATTGGCCAGGAAACTCCGCGCGACATACTGCTCGGTTTGCAGCAGCTCGGCGGGTGAGAAGATCGGGCCGAACGGCACACCCTTGGCCTGTGCGGTCTTCTGGATCTCAGTGCGGGTCCTGCCGGCGAACCACGGCGAAATGATCTCATACAGCTTGGCGATATGCAGACGGCGGCCGGCACGGGTCGCGAACTTCGGATCGCCAAGGCGGGGGTCGCCAAACAGATCGCGTGTCGCCGGCCACTGCGTGGCCGTGTAGACGACCGCCACATGACCGTCCCGGCAGGGTACGATCTGGAATTCCGAAAATTTGCCTTCGCGGCCAGGCGAGATGCCGCTGGCGTCCGCGCCGGATGCGGCCTTCCAGTTCACCCACTGCATCACTTCTGCCAGCGACACGCGGACATCCGGCGCCGTCTGACCGGCGTCGCGGGCAGCAAGCGCTGCGGCAAGGCCGGTGAAGGCGGTGAGGCCCGCGGCGTAGGAGGCCTGATGGCCACCCAGCCGAAGCGGCTTGCGTTCGGGTTCGCCTACCATGTGCAGCAGGCCGCCCAGCGCCAGAATGGTGAATTCGCTGACCGGGCGGGCAGCGGCGTCCATCCCGGCCGGAAACGCCGCAATCTCGACCGGCGTCGCGCGCGAAGCACGCAGCAGCGCCGCGACGGGTGCCGGTTCCTCGAACAGCACGGCGTCGGCCTTGTCGAGCAGATCAGCCAACGTTGCGCGGCCGGCACCTGATTCGAGATCGAGCACCAGCGAACGCTTGGACGTATTGAGAAACTGGAACAGCGCGCTTTCGCCCTGCGGCAGCAACGGCGGCTCCCGCCGCACCGGATCGCCGCCGGGTGGTTCGATCTTGAGCACATTGGCGCCGAGATCGGCCGCGATCTTGGCCGCCAGCGACGTTGCCAGACGCAGACAGAGCGGCACCTTTGCGTCATTCACTTCGATGATCGTGAAACGCTGAAGCGGCAGATCGTCGGTTGCGGCCATTCGCCGATGATCGGCGCAAGCCGTGCCTTCGGTCAACGCCGGCAGCATGCTAACGTCGATGGCTACGGAGGAATTCATGGCACAGACCGGCAATCACAAGGGACTCTCATTCGGCATCTTCCTGGCGCCGTTCCACCGCGTCGGCGAGAACCCGACGCTCGGCATGGCGCGCGATATGGAACTGATCGAATGGATCGACGAGCTGGGTTACGACGAGGCCTGGATCGGCGAGCATCATTCCGCCGGCTGGGAGACCATCGCCTCGCCGGAGGTCTTCATCGGTGCCGCCATCGAGCGCACGCGATACATCCGCCTCGGTTCCGGCGTGACCAGCCTGCCCTATCACCACCCGCTGATGGTCGCGAACCGCTTCGTGCAGCTCGACCACATGTCGCGTGGGCGGACCATGCTGGGCTGCGGCCCGGGCGCGCTGCCGTCCGACGCCTACATGATGGGCATCGAACCCACGACCCAGCGGCCGCGCATGGAGGAGGCGCTGGCCGCCATCATGGCGCTGCTGAAATGCGAGGAGCCGGTCACGATGAAGACCGACTGGTTCGAGCTCAAGGAGGCGCGCCTGCATCTGGCGCCCTACAGCTATCCGCATTTCCCGATTGCCTGCGCCAGCACCATCACGCCCTCGGGCATGATCGCGGCCGGCAAGCATGGCCTGGGCGTGCTGTCGATTGGCGCCGGCATCCCGGGCGGGCCGGAGATGCTGGGCAAGCAGTGGGGCATCTACGAGGAGACCGCGGCCAAGCATGGCCACAAGGCCGATCGGTCCAAGTGGCGCGTGGTCGTGAACGCGCACGTGGCCGAGGACGACGAGCAGGCGCTGCGCGAGGTCAATGCTGGCGAACGCCGTGAGACCGTGACCTATTTCGAGGACACGCTGGGCCGCCCGCCGGGTCGCGCCGACGACCCGCTGCGCGAGGGCGTTAAGATGGGCACGACACTGGTCGGCAATCCCGACACCGTGGCCAAGGGCATCGAACGGCTGCTCGGCTATTCCAACGGCGGCTTTGGCGGCGTGCTGTTCCGGGCCCACGAATGGGCGAGCCGCGAAAGCATCCTGCGTTCCTACGAACTTTTCGCGCGTTACGTGATGCCGCGTTTCCAGGGTTCGCTCGACACCATCGTCAACTCCAACCAGTGGGCCAGGGACAACCGCAAGGGCATCTTCGGGCCGAACGTGGCGGCGGTGAAGAAGGCCTTTACCGACGCCGGCCGCGAAGCACCCGAGGAATTCCGGGCGCGGACGCCGGGCGCACGCGACGTCGCGGGTGACTAGAAGGTCTTCTTGGTCCCCGGCTCCGCATCGATCACCTGGATCGAGGTCTGGCCCAGTGCCGCCTTGTATTCCGCCGGCGTGCCCTTGAGGAACGGGTTGCTGGCGTAGTGCATGGGCCACGCCATCTTGGGCTTGATCAGCTCCTTGGTCGCGTAGGCGGCGTCCTTGGGGTCCAGAACGTAGTGGCCGCCGATCGGCACCAGAAGCAGGTCGGGCTTGTAGCGCTCGCCGATCATCTTCATGTCGCCGAACAGGCCGGTGTCGCCCATATGGTAGATCTTGAAGCCGTTCTCGAGTTCGATGATGTAGCCGACCGGCTCACCGGCGGCATAGCTGGTGTTCTTGCCGGTCACCGGATCCTTCAGGATCATTTCCGATGAATGTTCGGCACGGACCTGGGTGATTTTTACGCCGGGGAAGGGCTCGATGGTGCCCGACTTGTTCATGCGCGGCACCAGGTTGCCCGGCATCAGGCCGAGCGTCGCCAAGGTCTGGTTCAGGCCGGCCGGCGCCCACATCGGTACATTGTTGGTCTTGGAAATCTCCATGGCATCGCCCAGGTGATCGCCGTGGCCGTGGGTGACCAGGACCAGGT
>ERZ890510.1518-NODE-1518-length-14898-cov-4.637540_pt1 | contig 14898 bp, 16 predicted proteins | sample MGYA00521265_ERZ890510 | MGnify/ENA primary metagenome ERZ890510 (study PRJEB32303, sample SAMEA104408624) | aquatic metagenome | biome: Brackish water; feature: Chemocline; material: water | place: Baltic Sea | collected 2014-10-26T21:54:00 | depth 110 m ...
CGTTTCGCCGCCTTCCTGATCTTCGGCGGCCTGATCTTTCTCGTTGTGGGCTTGCGCTTCGTCTTTGGCGGGCCGAATACACTGGCAGAACTACGAGGCGATCCGAAGTATCTGGAGGGTTCCGTGGCCATGCCCTTTCTCATCGGGCCGGGCACGGTGAGCGCGAGCATCTTCGCCGGTCTGCGGCAGGAGGCCCTGCCCGCCGTCGGCTCCGTGGTGCTCGCAACTTTTCTGGCACTGGCTTCCCTGGTGGCGTTCAAGGTCCTGTACGACTACCTGGCGCACCGCCATGAAGCGATCGTGCAGCGCTACGTTGAGTCCGTCGGTCGTATCATGGCCCTTGTGATCGGGTCCATCGCCGTCGAGATGATTCTGCAGGGCGTAGAAGCCTGGCTGGCCCTCAAAGTTGAGGCCCCTGGATGAAGTCGGCGGAAGGCGCATCTGGTCGCTGCACGTGGGCGCAAGGCCGTGTGTCGTGGGCTCGGGGTCGGTTGCCGAAATGCATTTTGTTGAGACGAACCAGACTTGAGCAGAACGAGCCAGACGCCAAGGCCATCAGTTGCCACCCGACGCGATCACGGTGTCTGCAGAAGCTTGGTGAGATCGCAATTCACAGATGCACGACCAATCAAGCGATACATCTGCTCATCGACAGCACAGGGATCAGGACCAATGCCGGTCTGGCCCGGCTATGAGTCAGCACACACCGATGCCTACGACTAAGGGCCCATCCTGATTGCTCTCAGGACGGGCCCTCCAGATGCTACCGAGCGCTCTCAGCCAGACTCGACGGCTCGCTGTCAGCAGACCGTCAGGTCGTACGGGGGATGATCAGTTCCAGGACCCGGGCCCCTCGGAGGAAGGCGACCACTTGTAGCAACCGCCGCCAGATGCGCCGCCGCCCGACTGGCTGCACGAGTCGAGGTTCTTGCACTGGCTCTCGCTCGATGCCCAGGTTGCAGGCTCCCAGCACCATTCGCCGACGGAGCCGTTAAAGCCCAACCAATAGCAGTCGGTGCCCCCGTAGACTGGGCAGTTCGAGGTCGGCGCGCAGTCCTCGTCGATGCTGCCGTCGCTGTCGTTGTCTATGCCATCGCCGCAGACCTCCGGCGCGTTGGGATTGACCGACGCGTCAGCGTCGTCCGTGTCGCCGTTGTTGTCGATGAGCCCGGCCCCCGGGCACGAAACCGCGTCACTGCCGCCGGCACCGAAGCCGTCGCCGTCCCCATCGACGTACCAGGCGCCAGGGTAGACGTCGCCGTGGTTGTCGAGGTGCGCGTTCAGGGCGTTGCTGCTGATGTTAATCAGGGAGAACGTCTCTGTGTCGCCATCGAAGTGGCAGATGTTGGCCTTCGGCGCCGGGCCCTTGCCTGCATCAGCCGAACCTACGAAGTAGAACGAGCCAACGAGGGCGACGCCGCCCGTGATGGCCACTGCATTGAGGATCCGCATGGTCTCTCCCCTATCACAATCATTAGTTCTGCAAAACCACCGACCGAGTTGGCAACCCGTTTGGGCGACCCGGATCGGAGGTACGCAGGGTCGCCTCCAAAGAATGCAAACATTGTGCCATGCACGGGACACAGCGAGCGGCGGGCGTCCACCGCGCGAAGGGCAACCGCCATCAGACCAACGACAACTCCCTAATTGGCTTAAAAAACCACAAGTTACCTGACAGATTCGGCCAACTTCGGCTCCTGTCTGCCGCCGCGATCGCCTACGAGGTGGGGGCGACCTTTCTCGAGGACTATTGGTGATATTGGTGATTCTATCAGCGGACGCCAATAGGGCGCCAATAGAACGCCAATAAAGCGGCTTGACCTGCAAGCCTGCCGCCGAGGTAGACACCTGCTCCAAGGCCAGTTGCGTAGCGGGTGTAGTTCGCTTGGAAATCCTCGTCAGGGCCACAGGTGGTCCCCAGAATTCGGACACTGTGTTACGCTGGACTCCGCCCACACACGGAAGGACCTGGAGTCATGAGTCGCCGTAGACCGGATGAGTCCCACACGAACCCTTCCGTCAACGCGAACGACGACGCGCAGCATGGCAACCAATTGCAGCCTGCCATGCTCCCACTCCTCATCCTCCCGACCTCCTGCTACGGACGACCTCACGGATGCCATTGGCACAAATCACCCGCGGGTGGCATCACCGTTGGCGTCCTCTCTGCCCAAGGCCTGACCTGCTCCAACTGTGATCCCAGTCTGAAGAGGGTAGCCTCGTCGCCAAGGCGCGCTGCGAAGTGCACCCCGATTGGCGTGCCACCAGTGGTCCAATGCAACGGTACAGACATAGCGGGTTGACCAGTCATGTTCTGCATGCGTGTGAAGGCGCCGTATGACTTGACCTGTATCAGCCATCTGTCGGGGTCCTCCGGAGGCCATCGCAGGTCGCCGAGTTCCGTTGGTGGAATCCGCATTGTCGGGGGACAGCAGAAGGTCGTAGCCGCCATCGTGATACCATCGGGCGATCTTCCTGGTGCATCGCTGGATCTCCTCGACAGCGACCACATACTCGGGACCCGGAATCTTGCGGGCCGTCTGATAACTGGCCCAGGTCAGCGGTTCCAGCTCATCTTCGCGAATCTGCTTCCCTAGCTCTCTCTCCCAGTTCGCCACCGCCTGACCTATGTAGCAGTTGAATACGCATCTGAAGGCATCTGCGATGCCCGGGTGGGACAACGCCGACGGGGAGATCTCTTCCACATTGTGGCCCAGTCGGTCACACAGCTGCGCTGCATCGCGCACTGCATCTGCACAGGCCGGTGCGAATTCTGCTATGTCCTGCCAGCCCTCTGGGACTGCGTTGAGGAAGCCGATCCTGAGACACCCAACATCCCGAGCTACCTCCTCCAGGAATGGACGCTCCTTCGGTGGTGCGAAGTACGGATCGCCAATATCCGGCCCGGACGTCGCATCCAGGAGAGCTGCCGAGTCACGGACAGTCAGGGTGAGACCTTGTTCCTGCACAATGCCGCTGCCGATGTCTCCGCAGAGGGGGCCCAACGGATTGCGCCCCCGACTTGGCTCGAGGCCGAAGATCCCACAACACGATGCGGGTGTCCGAATTGATCCGCCACCATCATTCCCGTGAGCCATCGGTACGACTCTGGCGGCAACCGCCGCAGCAGATCCCCCACTTGCCCCCGCTGGAGTAAGCGAGGGATTCCATGGATTCACTGTCGGGCCATACAGAAGGGGCTCCGTAGTGGGCATTGCCCCGAATTCCGACGTATTGGTCTTGCCGACAATGACGAGGCCGCTGGCCTTCTGACGCCTGACCAGTTCGCTATCCAGCTTGGAGACATATCCAGTGACAGCTCGACATCCTTCCACAAAGGGAACGCCGCAGAACACCGCATCGCCCGCTGTGCCGGCCTGTATCTGAGAAGTCCAGTCGGTGGCCGTCTCAGAGGCCTGGTCATATAGCCTGTGTATGACAGAGTTGAGCTTGGGGTTGACTTGCTCGATCCGGCCCATCGTGGCCTCGGGGTCGGTGGTCGAAATGCATTCTCGTGAACCGAGCCATGCACCAACGCGGGTCTGGCCCCGCTATGGCGCGACGGCTATCCTATGGTCGTGAATCATCACCTCCGTCTCCTGCCCCTCCTGTTCACGGTGAGCCTGACAGCGTGCGCCGCCGCCGCCGTCGAGAGGCCCGCTGTCACCACGGTACGCGCCGTGGATCTGGCGCGCTACGCTGGCGTCTGGCACGAGATCGCCAGGATCCCCAACCGCTTCCAGCGGCAGTGTGTGCGCGGCACAACAGCCACCTACTCCCTGCGCCAGGACGGCGACATCGACGTCGTGAACCACTGTGGTGTCGAGGACGGCGGCGTCGACGAAGCCCGGGGTGTGGCCAGAATCGTTGACCTGATGAGCCGCGCGAAGCTGCAGGTGAGCTTCGTGAGCTTCTTCGGCTGGCGGCCGTTCTGGGGCGACTACTGGGTGATCGGATTGGACGAGGACTACCGCTGGGCGATCGTCGGCCACCCCGACCGCGGCTACGGCTGGGTGCTGGCGCGGACGCCGACGCTGGCGGACGATGCCCTCAACGAGGTCTTCGTCATCCTTGAGCGCAACGGCTACGCGCGGAGCGCCTTCGAGATGAGCCGGCCCTAGCAGCCCGACATGCCTGGGGCGCAGAAGCGGCCGAGTCCCCGATCAACAGAAGAACCGTCAATCTGCAGCTACCGTGTGGGAACGAGCCAAGGACTTCGGATTTCGCCCCCTCGGGCAGGCGGCCGATGCGAGGCTTCGGTCGCCAGGCTGACAAAGATGGTCTCGGCAACCTGAGATTGTGGTTCGATCCATTCATTCCCTATGCCGGGCAGAGGTCAGTTTGCGATCAATCATATCAAGGGCGTCAACCCCTGGCCGCGTCGACCATCCTGGTCGTTGCTGGCAACTGCGCCAGAGCTGCTGAATCCTCTCAGCTGATCGCAGCCCTTACACGGTCGATGACGATGTCGATTTCGTCGTCGACGAGGTGGGCGACGGCGATGCGCAGCCGATTCGCCTGACCCTTGGTCCAGATGCTGGGGTCACCGGCCTTCAGCCTCTGCACGACATCAGCCGCCGTCTTGCCGAGAGCGTCGGTGTCGAGCGTCAGCATGACACCGTTGCTGAGGCTGTTGTCCTCGACATGGCGCTGAGCCTGCACGTGTGGGAGCGCACTCAGCGCAGTGATGATCTTTTCTGCCCTGACCCAGTGCTCGGCGATACGGGCGTCGTGATCGAGTGCGAGCCACTCCTTCAGGGCAACAACAACAGCGACAACTTCCTGGCGATCCACCTTCAGGGGCCGGCCGAGGGTTTCATAGCCGCCCGTTTCGAAGCCGATGAAACTGTGCATGAAGGCCGCTTCGATGAGTTCCTTCTTGCCGGCGAGGATCCCCGTCGAATTGCAGGCACCGAGGTACTTGGTGCCGAAACCGACGAAACTCGCCCCCGACTGCGTGTAGTAGGCGAAACGGTCCAGTGGGAACACTTGATAGGCGGCGTCGACGATCACCGGGATACCGTGGCGGTCGCCGATCGCCACCAGTTCCTCCAGCTCCAGGATGCTCGAATCCTCGTCGCCGGAGGCGAAGTAGTGGATGCCCGCCGTGTTGTCACCGATCGCCGCTTCCAGTTGAGCGGCCGTCGTGCCGTCGCTGTCCCCCACCAGACGCAGGTTGCCGCCGAAAATCGTCAGGCAGCGCTCGTAGTGGTAGTGCTGCCGGGCCTGGAACAGGAAATCGTTGGGGATACCCGTGGTGTCAGGCAACTGCTCCATGCGGGCGGGGTTGCCCACCGACATACACGCCGCCGCCGACAATGCCAGGGCGGCACCACAACCAGGGGTGACGAAAGCGGCTTCGGCGCCCACCAGGTCGGCGATGATCTCACCGGTTCGCAGCTGGAGTTCCTTCATGTCGACGTAGTGCCGGTTGGCGTCGATCATGGCCTGCTGCACGGCCGGTGACAGTCGAGAGCCACCGATGACGGTCTGGTTGCCGGCAGCATTGATGACGGGAATACATCCGAGATCGCGATACAGCTGGCTGGGATCCATGAGGCCTCTTCGGTTGTGGTGACGGGGCGTTCCGCTAGGGCGTACGAAAGCGATCATCGGGACGTACCTGGCCGCGGCTTGGCCTGTACGTTTTTGGCGCGTTCCCCCTCCGGTCTTGTCTGTGGTTGCCTGGAAAATCAGTGGTATGAGATAACATTGGATCACAGCGCACTGGAGGTTTCGTTCCCGCCCAGCAGGTTTCTTCAGTTATTTCAACTATATGCCGTTCTTGGATGGACACCATGTGGGTGGGCGGTGTGAACGTTGATGGCGACGAATCACGGCGGCCTCAAAGCTGTTTCTCTTCCTTCGGCCAGGGCCGTAGGCCAAGAAGAATCTCTGCGCGTTCGGTAAGCGGCCTGGCCGCCACTTCCTCGTGTGTGAACTCGGCGAGCTGCTCGACAACCAGAGCGTAGACCCTCTGCCTGTCCTGGCTGGTATCTACCTCGATGCACTTGCCCTCACCCTTGAAGAACTCAACGGTAGGAAGCGTCTGGGCCTTGAAGGTGTCGAACCTCGATTTCATGCTGTCCACGTTGTCGTCGCTTCTGCCCGAGTACTTCGCCCGACCCAGAATGCGCTGTTCGAGCACCGGATAGGGGCACTCGAAGTACAACATCTTCGGGAGCTCAGCTTCCCGGCCGAAGACCTCGTGCCAGCCTTCCATGTTGTTCAACGAGCGCGGGAATCCGTCCAGCAGGAAATTGTTCTTGCCCGTTGTCCGGGTGATCCACTCCATCGAGTCCTTGAGCAACCGCACCATGATCTCGTTCGGCACCAACTGCCCGGCCGTGATGAACTGGTCGATGACAGCCGCCGTCTCGCCGCCCTTGGCTTGCTCGGCTCTGAGCAGATCTCCCATGGACAGGTGCGTCCAACCCAACTGCGACTCCGCCAGTTCGCACATCGTGCCCTTTCCTGCCCCTGGGCCACCCAGCACGAAGATTACGTTCGGCGCAGGGCAAGGCTGTCTCGGGTCGTAATGATGAATCACGACCTTGGGTGCAGGTGCGACCCCCTTCTTGTAGACGTGCCATTCCCGGTCCGTCGGCGGCATATCCACGTCGAAGGTCGCGTCGTAGGCAAGATGCCCGTCGAGACGACAGATCCGCCAGGATGAGTAACTGCTGGAGTACGAGAGTGCCGGGCTTCTCGCCGATTTTCCGTCGGCTCGGTCCCACGCCATCCTGCCGTTCCAGTAACCAGGGCTGGATACGGTTCCAGATTCGGATTCAGTGGGCGGCGCTGTCGAGGGGACGTAGAGTCCATCGCATTCGGCGAGGCCCGAGCCGGAGACTTCGATGAAGAAGGTGTTTGGCGCGGGGGCGTTCGTATCGCTCATTTCTGGCTCTGCTTCCAGGTGGTTACTTGAGGGCGGGTGCGGGTCAGCAATGTGACACCAATGGCCCCTTTCGGGAAGTCACGCGGCCGGCACTTCAACGGGGACGGGATCAGAGTGTGTGACAATACTCGCCACAAGTATCATGATTGGAGCAACTGTAAGGAGAAGCCATGGCCAGATCCATCAATCGGGACGTTGAACTGTCAACACTAGTACGACGCTGCTCAACCTATATTGTGCCGCAAATGTCCTTCCCTCGTGTACGGAGAGCGCAACCGTGGCTTCGAATGACGGCTCAGATACGCAGACCGGTCCCGGCAAGCCCAACATCGTGTATGTCCTGGCGGACCAGTGGCGGGCTCAGGCATTTGGCTATGCTGGTGATCCCAATGTGAAGACGCCCAACATTGATGCACTCGCGGCGCGGAGCGTCAACTTCGTCAACACGGTTTCGGTCTGCCCCGTCTGCACACCGCACCGTGCAGCGCTGCTGACGGGGCGTTATCCCACCAGCACAGGAATGTTCCTGAACGATCTCTACCTGCCGAGCGAAGAACTCTGCATGGCGGAGATCTTCAAGAGTGCCGGCTACGAGACCGGCTACATCGGCAAGTGGCATCTCGACGGGCATGGGCGCGACGCCTACATCCCGCCTGAGCGTCGCCAGGGCTTTGACTACTGGAAGGTGCTGGAGTGCACCCATGACTATAACGAGTCGTACTACTACGCCGGTGATGATCCCACCAAACGCAAGTGGGAGGGGTATGACGCCTATCCCCAGACGGAGGATGCCAAGGCCTACATCCGGGAGCACGCAGGTGCTGAGAAGCCATTTCTCCTGTTCATCGGTTATGGCGGCCCGCACTTTCCCCACAACAACGCGCCGGAGGAACTGGCCGCCCTCTATCCCGCTGATGGGATCGAACTGAGGTGCAATGTACCTGAGGAGATGGCCGCCAAGGCTCGCGAGGAGTTGCAGGGATACTACGCCCACTGCACGGCGATCGACAGTTGTGTCGGAGCTCTGTATCAGACGCTTGTGGAAAGCGGCGAAGAGGAGAATACCATCTTCGTTTTCGCCTCCGACCACGGCGACATGTTCGGCTCCCAGGGCAAGCGGCCCTGGCGAAAGCAGGTGCCCTGGGATGAGTCCGTGCGGGTGCCCTTCCTGCTGCATTACCCGGCCATCCACGACACGGGTCGCACGGTGCAGACGCCGCTCAATACACCGGACATCCTGCCAAGCTTGCTGGCACTGGCAGGCGTTGCCATACCCGACACGATCGAAGGTGAGGATCTTTCGCGGCTCTGCAGAGGCGGCGACGGCGAGCCGGAGCGTGCCGCGCTCTTCATGTCCGTCGCTCCCTTCGGGGCGGATGACTTCAAGGCCTACCGGGGTGTACGGACGGCTCGCTATTCCTACGTCCGCGATTCGGCCGGTCCCTGGCTGCTGTACGACAATCACGCCGACCCCTGTCAGCTGACGAACCTGATCGATGACCCTGAGTATGCTGGTCAGCGTGCTGCCCTCGAGGCCGAACTCCGATCCCAGCTCACACGCAACGGCGACACCTTTCCCACCGGCCAGGAGGCAGTCGCCCAGTGGGGATTTACGGTGGATGACAAAGGCAACACCCCATACCGAGGCGAGTTCAGAGTGCAGAGCCCGGGGCGTGAGCAAGGTGAAGTGTGTCGTTTCTGACGCTGGACAACAGCCAGTCTCCGCAGACCGCCCCTGCCCTCCATCCCTGGAAGAGCATACGGCTCGACGCAGAATGCGGCGGCCAGTGGGTCGTCGCAGGAGATGTCGATGGCGACGGTGAAGTCGAGATCATCAGCGCCCAGAACGTCAACGACGCGGACATCCACTACACCAGCGCCGTTGCTGCCCAGCGACTGGACGGGTCGCTCTTGTGGCGCTGGGGTGCACCGAATCTGGGTCGACGCACATGGCACCACGATGTGGCCTGCCAGATTCACGATTGGGATGGCGACGGCTGTCAGGAAGTCATCCTCTGCGCGCAGGGCGAGCTGGTCGAACTCGATGGTGCCACGGGCCAGGAACGGCGCCGTTTTCCCATACCAGAAGAGGCCACCGACTGCCTCGTCTTCTGCGATCTGTCCGGTAAGGGGCGCCCAGGTGATGTGCTGGTCAAGGATCGTTACTGGAACATCTACGCCTACAACCAGCAGGGCGATTTGCTCTGGCATGTGAAGGAACCCGGTGGCTACAAGACGGCCCACCAGCCCCTGGTCGTGGATATCGACAACGATGGCCGCGATGAGATCATGGCCGGATACGCCCTGCTCAATCCGGACGGCGACCTTCGCTGGGTCTACAGCTCAGAGGCCGTCGACATCGGCAGGGGTCACCTGGATTGCTGCCGCGTCTACCGCCCCGGCACGAAGCCGGCGGATGTGCAGCTTGTGATGACCTGCTGCGGCGCCAACGCCATCGTCATGCTCAACGGTGACGGCCAGGTGATCTGGGAAATCACTGGAGAACACTTCGAGTCCGTCGATGTGGGTCGGGTACTGCCGGGCAGCACCGATCCCCAACTGGTCGTCGACATCGACCATGTCGCCGACGCCGGACCCGTCTGCGTCTTCAGTGGCGAAGGTGAGCACCTGGGCCGGCTGCTGACGGACTATGCGCGGCACCACGTGTTGCTGGATTGGGATGGCGACGGATTGGACGAGATCTTCGTCGGCGACAGCTGTGGCATCTACTCCGGGCAGGGTGAGCGCATCTTCACACTGCAGTTGCCAGAGAAAGGGTTTCCTGCCGAACAACCCCACGAGCGTGCCCTCGTGCCGGCAAACATCGCGGGCAACAAACGTGGCGATGTCGTCATCACATCACCCCAGGCGGCCCATGTCTTTCGCAATGACAAGGGCTCCACAGACGTGGCATTCAGCGAGCTTGGCAGCGAGCGCAACTTCACCCTGTACTGAGCAGACACAGATGACCGCAGAGGGCGGTCGGCGCCGGCGCTGAAACTCGTCGCTGAAAGGTCCATAAGCCATGCCACCCAACATCCTGCTCATCCTCCCCGAAGATACCGGACTCGAACTCTCCTGTTACGGTGATCCCAACGTTCGGACTCCACATATTGACCGGCTGGCGTCGGATGGATGTCGTTTCACCAGGGCCTACGTTACCCAGTCGGTTTGTTCACCTGGGCGTGCCAGCATCCTGACCGGCCTGTACCCACACGAGTGCGGACAGATCGGCCTGGCGAGTCACAAGTTTTCCATGTACCGACAATGGCCGAGCATTCCCACGCTCCTGAAGCAGGCCGGCTACCGTAGCGGTCGCCTCGGCAAGCTGCACGTGCTGCCTGAATCGGCCTTCGCCTTCGATCACGTCTGGACCAGTCCGGCAGCCAACAGCTTCGGCAGCCGTGACGTGGCCGAGGTCGCCCGTGAAGCGGGTGCCTTCATCAACGGCGGCGATGAGCCGTTCTTTCTGATGGTCTGCTACGCGGACGCCCATCTTCCGTGGTTGCCACAGGAAGCAGGACTGCCGTGTGTCCCGTTGACTGCCAGCGATGTGCGCGTACCTGCCGCCGTTGGCTGTGATTCGCCGCGGCTGCGCGAGCACACTGCCGACTACTACAACTGCGTCTCACGATTGGACAGTGGCATCGGGCAACTGCTCGCCGAACTCGACGCCTCCGGAAAGGCCGACGAGACGCTGGTTATCTACGTGAGCGACCACGGCCCGCAGTTCTCCCGCGGCAAGTGCTGCGTTACCGAACTGGCTCTCCGAGCCCCATTGATCATTCGTTGGCCCGGCGTCTCCACGCCAGGCACGGTGGCCGATCCGCTGTCATCACAGGTTGATGTACTGCCGACGATTCTCGACGCTGCGGGCCTCGAGCCGCCCACGCACCGATCGGGTGTGTCGCTGCGGCCCTGCCTCGATGGTGGCTCGGCGGCACAATGGCGGACGCACCTCTTCGCAGAATGGAACGTGAGCCACGCCTTGAAGCTCGATGGGGGTCTGTTCTACCCATCCCGTACCGTTCGCGACGATCGCTACAAACTCGTGCACAACCTGCTGAGCGGAGAGCCCAACCCCACGGAGCGCTACTACACGCAGTGGCAGCGTATCGAGATGGGCTGCACACAAGCCGAGATCGATGCGGCGCCGCACCATGTGCGCGAAACCTATCGCCGCTGGCGGCACCCGCCGGAGTTCGAGCTGTACGACCTCCACACCGACCCGTACGAATGGCACGACCTCGCCGAAGACCCGGCCATGGCCGGTATCCGCGCCGGGCTTGCGGATCATCTGTTGGCATGGCGGCAGAATACGCAGGACCCCTTTCTCGACCCTGGAAAGCTCGCCGACTTCCGCAATCATCACGACGCTGTCTGCCTTGAGGATCGCAATGTGGGGAAGGACCCAGATTTTGCGTGGCCCTATGTCAGGTCCTTCGCGCCGGAACTGTGAGAGGGACGAGCCTAATAGGGCACCAGTACCTGACCCAGCATGGGGTAATGTCGCCGGTTGAGCGTCGCCAGCCGGGCGTCGACACTGGCCGCTGCCGCCGCGATGATACCGTCCACCAGGCCGGTCCCGTGGACCGGTCCACAGTCTCGTCGGTACAGCCCGCCGGCACGGGCGATCTCCTCAGACACAGACACGATTCGAAAGGCTGACAGGAAGGCCTGCAGATCGCCGCGCTCTTCGTCTCGAACGCCTGCGTACAATTCAGCGACGGACGCGGCGCAGACAAAGGGTCGCGCGTCCTGGTCCTGCAGGAAGCTCAGGGCCTGACTGCGGCCTCGCAGACAGTCGATGAGTATGTCCGTGTCGACCAGCAGTGGCTCAGCCATGCGAGTACCGATCGAACTCGCCGCGCAGGCTGTCGAAGTCGGGGAGATCCGCTCGATCGCGCCAGAGCCCGACACCGTGCTGGATGAGATCACCGTAGTCGAGGCTCGCCCCGCGAGTCACATACTGGTCGATGGCCTCTCGGATGAGCTCGCTCTGCTTGCGCCCGGTCCGACCCGCCAGTTCCCGCAGGGTTCGCTGCTGTTCTTCTGTGAGATAGATCTGGGTTCGCACCATTGTCCGCCTCGCGATGTATAAGGTCGATGTATACATCAACAGTATACATCGTCAATCTCTGAGGCAAAGGATGTTGGCGCTGGAGCGATGGGATCGACGCCGGCGGTCCCGTTCGACCCGATAACCATACCGGCTGGATCGCCCTGGCCACCGGCGATGTCACAGACCCCGTCGTCAGACGCCACCATCAACGCAGGCGGGCGATATCACGCCCGTCGCTGTACGCATGGCCTTCGATACGACCTCGATGGCACGCTGCTGCTTTTTCGAGTCTCGACCATCGTTCGCGTACACAATGATGTTCGTGTCGAGGAAGACCCTGCGCATGTCAGCCAGACTGCTCTGTTCGCAGGTGGGCCTCATCCCGGTTGAAGCGATGGTCCTCTGAGGATCTGCCGATGTCTCGAACTGCAGGCCTCGGCGTCCGACGGTAGGGTGTCTCTCACGCGAAGGAGTTGTCGAGCGAGATCTCATCGATCGACAGGCGTTGCGGTCTAGGCCAGGGCGGCTCGTCAATGCCCTTCCCGATGGCCACCATCGCTCCCATCACGTGATCCTCCGGCAGGCAAATCAGTCGGGCAACGGCATCGGCATCGAATCCAATCATGGGGCAGGACTGGTAGCCGAGATCATGGGCAGCCAGCATGAGAGTCTGCATCGCCATGCCGATGGAGCGCTGCGCCTCGTCGCGCTGGAACCGGGCGTCCCGGTTCTGATGGAACCGCACCATGCCCTTCGACATCTGCTCGCGGACGTCGTCGGGCGCCCCCCGCCAGTACCTTTCCGGACTTTTGTGCCAGGCTTTGGTGTCGGCGGTGAACAGTACGAGGAGGGAGGCATCCGTAACCTGTGCCTGTCCACCGGCGTAGTCGACTCGTATGCGGTGCCGCAGATCCGGATCACGGAGCATGACCAGACGCCAGTGCTGGATGTTGAAGCTGCTCGGAGCCTGCGTGGCGGCCTCAAGCAGTCGATGCTCTTCGGCATCGGTGAGTGAGTGGGCCTTGTCGTAGTGCTTGATCGAACGTCGACCGTAGATCGCATCTACCGTGTTCACTGTCAGCCTCGTTGGGTTATGGAACTTGCTTCCGTTCTGGTCGCCATGGGGGCTATCCTGAATTTGCGACCGTCAAAGTATAGAAAATTCAGGGCCTCATTATCACGAGCGGTCCCGCTCACGATCCGCCGAGTAGACGCCGTCAGGCGTGAAACGATCCCATCCGGGTTGTGATCGAAGCTGCGCACACCCACGTACAGAGCTTCCTCATCATAGGCAACCTGGAACACCGTACGCTCGGAGCCTGCAACACCCTCGGTCGGGTCGCTCTGCACGAAGTGTTCGTACGTCGTCACCTGGCGCCAGATCGGATCGTCCAGGCGCCCGTCGATACGGGGGGGCGTCTTCCGACACGCGGAAAGCAGCGGCTGAGCGAGTGTCGCTCCCATCCATGTCGTTGGCCGCCGCAGGAGATCGTTGGGTCAGGATCAGCGCGCACAGTAGCAAGGGGTGAAGCGAGATGTTGGGCAGCAGCGATGGTTCTGACATGGCGAGGCAGGAGCACCTTTCTTTGAGAAATTGAACTGACCGGTCCGTTCAATAAGTAAGGACCCCACTTTCCTGCCGGAATGCAGAACATGAAACCCATCCACTCTTGTGCGTCACGTGTCTGCTGAGCTTCAGTGTAGCGACACGTGGTGCAGCGCTCTGATGGCGACCCCACGACGGCCGTTCCGGGGATTCACGCAGGAGCCAGAGCGCACCCAGGCAACTTGACCTGCGACGGCTATCGCTGTTTGTACACCATAGACGGCCACGCCAACACAGGGGCATTCGGCAATGGGCAACGTACATGCAGATCTGAGAATCCTGCGACCTCTGGCTGAGCGCTACAGCGAGATCGCGCACCTGGACGTGCAGGCGGAGCGGGTCGAGCGCTATCACCAGACGATCAACCTGGAACAGATCCGGCCCGTGGTCCTTATCGACGAAGTTCCATGGGGCGAAATCCACGATCCTGCCCTCGTGAACCAGTGCCAGTACGAGGAGCACTTGTGGCTCGAGGGACTGTTGCGGCGTTCCCTCTACCAATGGCAGCACTTCCAGGTCGACAAGGTCCTTCTGCCTGTCTTCCAGATACCCAGACAGATCCACTCTTCCGGCATCGGCATCGAGGTGCGGGACACCCAGATCAAGGGCGACACGGGTGCCTACATCGCCTCCCACGAGTACGAGGATCAGCTGCAGACCGAAGAAGATCTGGCCAGGCTGCAACTGCCCGTCATCACCTATGACGGGGAGGGTACGGAAAGGGCCGCTGAACTGGCAGCCGATGTGTTTGCTGGGCTGCTCAAGATCGAGATCGTCGGCACCGTGTTCCAGTACAATATCTGGGATCAGATATCCTGCTACCGCGGCGTCGAGAAGCTGTTGCTGGATCTGGCCGTGCGCCCGGGCTTCATGCACCAGACCGCCAGAAGATTCATGGAGATCGGCGCGGCCATCGCTGCCCAGTACCAGGAACTGGGCCTGCTGCACACGAATCCCGTCCTGTTGCACTGCACGCCAGCCTGTACTCGCGAATTGCCGGCCCCCGATTTCGACGGCACACCAGGACCTGAAGACGTCTGGGGCAGATGCTCGGCGCAGATATTCTCCGCTGTCTCGCCGGCAATGCACGATGAGTTCGACCTCGAGTACAATCAGGATCTCTTCGGTGACTATGGCCTGCTCTACTACGGGTGCTGCGAGCCCCTGGACACGAAGATCGACATCCTGAGCAAGCGTTTCGCCAACCTCCGCAAGATCTCCATAACGCCCTGGGCAGATCCTGAGATCGCCGCGCAAGGCATGGGTGACCGCTACGTCATGTCCGCCAAGACGAATCCCGCCTTCGTTGCCGGCCAGGCCTTCGACCCTGCG
>ERZ890510.1519-NODE-1519-length-14890-cov-5.981665_pt1 | contig 14890 bp, 15 predicted proteins | sample MGYA00521265_ERZ890510 | MGnify/ENA primary metagenome ERZ890510 (study PRJEB32303, sample SAMEA104408624) | aquatic metagenome | biome: Brackish water; feature: Chemocline; material: water | place: Baltic Sea | collected 2014-10-26T21:54:00 | depth 110 m ...
TATTATACTCATCTTTAAGTTTTTTGTTTTGTGACTCAATACATTGTTGGAATATTTTAATTTTTATATTTTCTTCAATACATTGCTTAAATATTTTGGGTAAAGATTCACCGAATGATTTTGCTGCTTGGCTACCTCCTAAAACTAAAATACTTAATTCTTCTGACAAATATTTTTTTTTATTAAAATTTAATATTTCTTCTCTAATTATATTTCCTGTAGTAACTACTTTATGTTTAAATTTTTCTTTAATACCTTCAACATCTTCATAGGCAAGAAAAACTTTAGAGGCTAAAGATATTAAATATCTATTACTTTTTCCTAACAGAAGGTTATTTTCATAAATGATAAAAGGTATATTAAATGTTTTTGCAGCTAGACAAAAAGGAAATGAGGCATGCCCCCCCATGCCAAAAACTAACGAGGGTTTAGCTCTGTATAAAATGAATAAAGATTTCAAATATGAAAAACAAATAATAAAAATTGAGAAAATAATATTAATAATTTTTTTCTTAAATATTGTTGTAGAATTATTTATAATAAATTTCAAATCTTTGTAATTTTCTAAAGATTTAAAAACTCTTTGATGTGTTACAAGTTCTACTTCATAGTTATTTTTAATTAAATTTCTTGCCAAACTACAGGCCGGAAATACATGTCCTCCTGTACCGCCAGTTGCAATTAATATTTTATTATTTTTAAAAGTTTTCATTATTAATTTTTTTTTTTGTCAAATTTATAATGATTCCAGCAAGCATAGCACTACCAAACATTGAAGATCCTCCGTAACTTAAAAAAGGTAATGTCATACCAGTTGTTGGTAATAAGCTTGTGTTTACTCCAATATGAATAAAAGTTTGAAAAATTAAAAGACTCGAAAGTCCGCAAAGAGAAATCTTTATAAACTTATCATCTTCTTGCAGGGCAAATTTGATGACCCTAAATACAATATATAAGAAAATACAAACTAAAAGTATTGATATGATCGAGCCAAATTCCTCAGCAATAACAGATATAATATAATCTGTGTGGGCTTCGGGTACCTTATATTTAAGAATTCCTTCTCCCATTCCCTGGCCGGTTAGGCCACCTTCTTTAATTGCTTCTAGAGCTTTATCAGATTGACCACTGTCACCTTTTGATGGATCGAAGAAGACTTCCACTCTTTTAAAAACGTAAGCAAATTTATCTGGAAAAGTAAATAACAGGCTCGCGATAGAAAAAAAGGCTATGCCAAAAAGACTAAATATATAAATTAATTTTATTCCTGAGACAAAAACTATAGTAGACCAAGACAAAACTAGTAAAATAGTTTGACCCACATCTGGTTGATTTAATAAAATTACACAAGGTATAATTAAACATAGAAAACTAAAAGAATAAGAAGTGTTAGTGGTAACCAAATTTTCTTTAGATAAAATTTTTGCAATTATTACAATAAAAAAAGGTTTTAAAAACTCTATGGGTTGAAATCTAAAAAAAAATAAATTTAACCATCTTTTTGAACCTTTAACCTCCACGCCGACAAACAATACTAAAAATAATGTAATTAATAATACTAAAAAAATAGGAATTAAAATTTTTTTTATAAAATTAAGTTGAAAGCAAGAAATTGAAATCATTAAAAAAATAGAGGAAATGGAAAATATTAAATGCTTAGAGAAGAAAAAATAATACTCTTTGTTTAACCTTTCGCCTGCTAATGAAGATGTGGAAGCAAAAGAAAAAAAAATTCCTAAAATAAATAGTAATAAAAAACTTAAAAAAATAGTTTTGTCTATTTCTTTCCAATAATTTTTGAAATAACTATTAAAATTTTCTAGCATATTTTAATGTTAATTTTTTAAATTGATTTCCTCTTTCAATAAAATTATTAAATTGGTCGTAGGAAGCACCGGCAGGGCTTAGAAGAACGGTGGCTTTTATTTTCTTATGCAATCGCAGTTCCTTAAAAATATCTTCTAATGCTTTTTTTAAATTAAAAGATATTTTACATTCTACTGATCTTCCTATTTGTTTTTTAAAGTAATTTGTGTATTTACCAATAACATATGATTTTATAATATTTTTTCTTACACTTTTAAGATTAAATTTGTCACCTAATTTAGGAAGCCCACCTACTATCCAAAAAATATTTTTATTATTTTTTAAAACATGCTGGGACGCTTCAAAACTAGTAGCTTTAGAGTCATTAATGAATGTTATCCCTCGTTTTTGGTAAAAAATCTCATTTCTGTGTGGGAGACCTTTAAATGTATTAAATGCTTTTAAAATAATATTTTTTTTAATCTTAAAAATAGTTGCTAGTTTGTAAACATAAGATACGTTTTCTAGATTGGGTTTAGAAAGTAAATATTTATTTTTTATATATTTTTCTAAAATATTCCCTTGTATTTTTTTTAATTTACATAAAAAATGTTTTTTTCTAAATTGTTTAATAAGTTCTTGATTGTTCAATAAAGCGTAATCTTGATTGTCTTGTTTTGAAAATATATTAAATTTTGAATTTTTATAATTTTCAATAGTTCCGTGCCAATCTAAATGATCTTTAGTAATGTTTAAAATTGCTGCAAATGTAGGTTTTATAAACTTTGTATAAAATAATTGAAATGAAGAAGCTTCAATTATCACAACCGTTTTTTTTTTTATTTTTAAATCTAAAATAGGTTTTCCAATATTGCCACCAAGTTGAGCATCTAATTTATTTGTTTTTAAAACGTGCTGAATTAACTTACAAGTTGTTGACTTTCCATTAGTTCCTGTAACAACAATTGATTTTATTGGAAGATTCTGCATGTAAAATAAATCTAAATCAGTAATTATTTTTTTTCTATTTTTAGACAAAATAGACTTAAATCTTGTCATTTTGATATTAATTCCTGGACTTATAACAATATAATCAACGTTATTAAGTGCGTTATGGAACAAATTAAATTTCTTTTTATTTTTAGAATTATTTTTATCATCCCAGATGTAAATTTTTTTAACTTTCTTTTTTTTTAAAAATTTATGTACTGAGGTGCCTGATAAACCAAGTCCATAAATAGCGTATGAATTTTCTTTTATTGTTTTTCTTGTTTCCATTAATTATCTTAGTTTTAATGTAGCTAAACCAACTAACGCTAAAATAATTGCTATAATCCAAAATCTTATTACCACTGTAGACTCCGGCCATCCCTTTTTTTCAAAATGATGGTGTATAGGGGCCATTCTAAAAATTCGCTTACCGGTTAATTTAAATGACACGACTTGTATAATAACAGACATTGTTTCAAGAACAAAAAGACCACCTATTATTGCAAGAACAATTTCGTGTTTAACTATAATTGCAACTGCAGCTAAAGAGCCACCTAAAGAAAGTGAACCTGTGTCTCCCATAAATATTTTTGCTGGAGGGGCATTGTACCAAAGAAAACCTAAACAAGATCCAAAAATTGCTCCGCAAAAAATACTTAATTCACCTACGTTAGGGATATAAGGAATTTTTAAATACTCAGCAAAAATTGCGTTACCTACAATATAACTTATTAAAATAAAAGATAAAGCAACTAGCATAACAGGCACAGTTGCTAAGCCATCTAATCCATCGGTCAGATTAACTGCGTTAGATGAACCTACGATTACTAAAAGTGAAAAAGGTACAAAAAATATACCCATCGGCAAAACTATATTTTTAAAAAAAGGGAAGTATAAATTACTTAAATATTGATGATCAGAATACTGAGATAAAATAAAAATAGCAAATAATGTAATAAAAATTTGTCCTAAAAATTTTAATTTTGAGTTTAAACCTCTTGAGTTATTAAGTTTAATTTTCAATAAATCATCGATAAATCCTAGTAGCCCCAGACTTAAAGAGACAAAAATTACAGTTAAGATGTATATATTTTTTAAATCTGCCCACAAAATAGTTCCTAAAAATATACCAAGTATAATAATTAAACCTCCCATAGTCGGTGTGCCTGATTTTTTGATAATATGATCAATTGGACCATCTTGACGGATAGGTCCTGATATTTGTTTACGTTTAAATATTTTTATTAAAGGTTCTCCAATTAAAAAAACAATTATGAAAGAAGTAACTACGGATAGAGCTATTCTAACAGTTATGTATTTAAAAACATTTAAAAAAGAATAATTTTCTATAAGTGATGTAAAAAAACTATAAAGCATGTTTGTCTCCAGTAATAATTATTTTCGATAAATTATTTAAGCCTGTAGCATTTGAACCTTTAATCATCAAATAATCATTTTTTTTTATTAGTTTAGAAAAAATTTCATCGAAATCATTTATATTTTGTAAAATATTTCCTCGCTTAGCTTTATAAGTTTTTTGATAAGTTTTAAATGCATTTTTCCCATATATAAACAACTGGTCAATATCACTTCTATTGATAAAACGTGATAAATTTTTATGATAAATATCTGATTTTTTTCCTAACTCTAACATGTCGCCAAGTAATAAATATTTTTTTGAATTATTTTTTTTTATATTGGAAAAATTGTAAATTGCATTTTTTACTGAAGAAGGATTCGCATTATAGCTTTCGTCGATAAAATTAAATTTTTTTTTATACCTTGATACAGTGTGTGTTTTCCCTCTGCCTTCGACTAATTGAAAAAGATTAGTTAGGTTTTCTATTTTTGACAAATTTAGATTTAAAATGGACAAAACTAGTAAACTGGATAATATATTAAGTACTGTTAAAGAATTAATATTTTTAACTTTTAAAAAAACATTTTTATTTAAAATTTTTAAATAAAGCAAGTTGTAATTATTGAAAGATTTTTTTTTAATTAAAGTGGCATCAGCTTTTTTTGACATACCAAAAGACAAAACTTTAATTTTTTTTTTTTTGCAATTTTTGACAAAAAACTAAAATATTTGTCATCTTTGTTAAGAATTAAAAAACCATTTTTATTTATATTTTCAATAATTTCTGATTTTGCTTTTGCGATGCTGTTTAAATTATTAAAATTTTCTATGTGGGCTTCTCCAATGTTCGTGATCACACCTATATCTGGACTAACTAAACTGGAAAGCTTTCTAATTTCGCCAGTTTTACTCATGCCAATTTCAAAAACTCCGTATTGATGATCGCTTTCTAAATTACATAAACTTAAAGGTACTCCAAAATGGTTATTGTAAGATTTTTTTGAAAAATAAGTTTCTCCGTAATTAGTTAATAAGCTACCAATTAAGGTTTTAAGTGTCGTCTTGCCTGAACTCCCGGTTATAGCTATTATTTTTGCTTTTGAATATTCTCTTTTTTTAGCAGCCAATTGATTTAAAAAATTAATTGTATTACTGCATTTAATCAATTTATTTTGGTTAATATTTTTTATATTTTTGCTAACAGCGCAAAAATTTGCTCTGTTTTTCAATGCTTCTATTACGAAAGTATGTCCGTCATGATTCTTGCCTTTTATTGCTATGAAAAGATTTTTTTTTTTAGTTTTTTTAGAATCTATTGAAACGCCTTTAAACTTTATATTATTTTTTTTAACTAATTTGTACATAATTTTAGCATTTAAAATTTGGTTATAATTTTTTTTGTTATATTTAATATGCTTTATATTGATTTTTTTAATTATTTCTTTATCAGAAAAATTTAATGTTTTGTTTTTATATATTTGAATAGTTTCGTGCCCTTTTCCTGCAATAAGAATAATTCCATTTGGTTTGGAATTAATTATAGCTGTTGCAATTGCTTTTGATCTTAAAGATATATTTTGAACATCTTCCCTTTTTTTAAATCCAGAAAAAATCATCTGCCTAATTAGTTTCGGATTTTCATTCCTTGGGTTATCGTCCGTTATGTAAATTTTTTCTGCATATTTTTCACAAACTTTAGCCATTTCGGGTCTCTTTTTCTTATCTCTTTCGCCACCACAACCAAATACAATGTCAGGATTAATGTTATAATATTTTTTTAGTGTCTTAAGTGATGTCTCAAGAGCATCTGGAGTATGGGCATAATCAATAAAAATTTTTGCCTGGTTTGGTAAAGTTCTAATTAACTGAAGTCGACCATTAACTTCTTTTATTTTATTTATATTTTTTAAAATTGTATTTATACTTAAGCTTGAAAGTTTAGCCGCAAGAATAGACATCAATAAATTTTTGGTTTGAAAAAAACCTATCAAAGGCACTTTCGTTGTATAATTTTTTTTATTATATTTAAAAGATAAAAGTTGAAAATTATTTTTGTTTATAAGTGAACTTATTTCAATGGTAGAATTTTTTTTTCCTATAGTTAATAAATTTAGTTTTTTATTTTTAGCTATTAACTTTAATTTTAAAAATTCTTTATTCTGATTGTCAGTTATAATATTTTGTTTTTTTTTTAGCAGTTTAGAAAATAGGATTAATTTAGCTTTTAAATAGGCCTTCATATTTTTATGGTAATCTAGATGGTCTTGGGAAAAATTGGTAAAAATTGCAGCTTTAAAATCTAGCCCATTAAGCCTGCCTTGTAATAAGCCGTGGCTAGAAGCTTCTAACATTACATGATTAATACCTCGTTTTTTAATTTTTGATAATTCTCGATGGAGGGAGATAATATCTAAAGTTGTTAAATTGGTTTTTTTTATTTTATTTTTTGTTTTAATTCCTAATGTGCCAATAGATGCAACTGGAATTTTTTGCATAGTGAGAATTTGATGATAAAATTCAGCAACTGAACTTTTACCATTTGTTCCTGTTACTGCAATAATATTACTAGGTTTTTTAGAATAAAATGTTTTACAAGCGTAGGTGAGGACTTCAGAGATGTTTTTAACTTCAATAATTGGAACTTTGTTATTTTTAATTTTACATTTTGGACTGCATATGACTGCTTTTGCACCCTTATTGATCGCATCTAAAATATATTTTTCTCCATTAAATTTCGTTCCTCTGACAGCAAAAAATAAATAATTTTTTTTTATTTTTCTGCTATCTAAAGACAAGCCTTGAACATTAATATTTGAAATTTTTTTTGGTAAATTTTTAATTATTTTTTTTAACAACATGAGTATTGTGAACCTCTTTGTTGTTTATGGCTAAAATAGGTCCAATCTTCTCTATTATTTTGCCCGTAACATAAGCAGAGTTCCAGCCCGCTTCATTCCTAGAAATATTTTTAATTATTTGACCTCTATAGTTATAAGATATGTGTGGAGCAGCTTTTGGGTCGTCTAAAAGAATAAGAAGCACGTATTTTGGATTTTTTGATGGAAATATAGAAATAAATGTATTTATATTTTGATTCGAGTTTATGTAATTTTTTGCTGTTCCAGTTTTACCACCAACATCGTATCCAAAAATATCAGCAAAACTTCCTGTACCTTCTTTATCGGTTACTACTTTTCGCAAAATTTTATTTATTTGATTACTTGTTTTTTCTGAAATAATAGATTTTTGATTTTTAATATCTAATTTTTTTTGTAGATTCAATGTAGGATTGATAATATAACCACCATTTGTAATAGCAGCATAAGCAGCTGCAGCTTGCAATGGAGTTGTTGTAATTCCATGACCAAAAGATACAGTTTCTAACTTACATTGTTCCCAATTAAAATTTAAAGGTTTCCCGATTTCTTCTAATTCAAAATTTATAGGTTTTAAAAAACCAAGATTTTTAAGAAAATTTTTTAATTTTTCTTCTCCTATTTTTCTCCCGATCATCAAAGATCCTATATTTGAAGATCTTATTAAAATATCTTCAGCGGATAATTTTTCAGGAAATTTATGAATATCGCCAATTGTATATTTAGAACATTTTACTTTATTGGTTATATTTTCAACAATTGTATCTGGTAATAAAATATTTTCCTCAATAGCTAACGCAAGTGTAAAAGTTTTGAATACTGAACCAAGTTCATAAACCCCTTTCGTGATTTGATTCATATATTTAAGATCAGAAATGTCATTTCGAATATTTAGATTATAATCTGGCAAAGAAACTAAAGATAATACCTCGCCATTATTAACGTCCATTAACAAACCACCAGCAGCTTTAGCATTAAAATCATGCATAGCTTTTTTTAATTCAGTCTTAATTAAAAACTGAATATTTGTATCTAGAGTCAAAAATAAAGGATCGTTTTTTTTTTTAATGTTTTTTAAATCTTTGTCAAAAAACTTTTCAATTCCAGAAATACCATAATTATCGTCGTCAGTCTGGCCAAGTACATGACTAAAAAGTTGACCATGAGGGTATACTCTACCTTGATAGGGTTCAAAAATTATTCCTTTTTCACCGAAAGACCACAATTTATTTTTTTCAACTTCAGTCAATCTTTTCTTTAAATAAAAATATTTTTTATTTTCTAAGTTTTTTTTTAATTCCGCTAAAGAAATTTCAGGAAAATTTAATTTGATGTTTATAATAAAGCTTTCTTTATTCTTAATGAGACTAGGTTTTATTGCTGCGTGGTAAGAATTTATATTACTTGCGATTAATTGATCGTTTCTATCCACTATATCTCTTCTAAGAAATAAAGAATTTTGATCAGTTTTTTTGTATTCTTGAAAATCAGATGGTTTAATTGAAATAGAAAAAATAGAAATTGAAAAAATAAGTATTAAAGAAAAAAAAACAGAAAATAAGATATATAGTCTATCTTCAGAAATTTTTGATTTATTTATTTTTTTTTGTTTTGGACTAGTTTCAAGAAAATCATCAAAAAAAAAAGTTTTTTGATTTTGATGAATAAAATTTTTATTGCTTTTGTTTTTCATTAATTGCAACTTTTGTTGTTTTTTTTTGTTCAGAAATAAAATCATCAAAGTTTAAATAGATTTGAGACGCGTTTAAATTTTTATACTTAATGTCTATGTTTTCATTAACTTTATTAGTTAAAACCTCTGGTGAAGTTAAATATTGAAATTCTAAATTAGCCTCTAATAAATTTTTTTGTAAAAATAATATCTGCCTTTTATGAATTTGAGTTTTCTTTTCTATTAATCTTGTTTCGTTCTTTATAACAGGTATAGCAATAAAAAAAGAAATATAGATTGAACATATAATTATTTTTTTTCTATTAAATCGTAACATTTTCAACATCTGTGTATCTTCTAAATTTTTCTTTAAATTCTTTTGGATAATTAAATTCTTGTTCTGTTCTAACTGCGTATCTCAGTTTAGCAGATCTAGAAGCAGAGTTTTTAATCAGTTCTTTTGGGCCTGGTGTTAAAAAATTATTTTTATATTTTTCAAAAAATAAATTTTTTTTATTACTTTGCGCAGGCATATATCTTGAAGGATTAGATTTGTTTGAAGAATAATTAGTAAAATAATATTTGACTATTTTATCTTCAATAGAGTGAAAACTTAGAATAATTATTTTTCCTCCGTATTTAACAAACTGGGTTGCTTTAATCAAACCTTCTATTAATTCTGAGGTTTCTTTGTTCACAAATATTCTTAGAGCCTGAAAAGTTTTGGTGCAAACATTAATTTTCTTATTATAATTTTTATTTTTACTTAATTCTAAATTTTTACTAATTCACTAACTGTATTAATTTTTTTAATTTGCCTTGCTTTAATTATATTTTTTACAATTCTATTAGCTTCCTGTTCTTCTCCAAGAATTTTAATTACTAATTTAAGACTGTTCTCATCTAGTGTGTTAATCACTTCTTCTGCAGATATGTTTGAGAGGCCCATTTGCATATCAATTTTGTTAGTGGCTTTAAAAGAGAAACCTCTGCTGTAGTCTTGAAGCTGAAAAGTAGACAGGCCTAAATCAAAAATAATTACATCAGCTTTAGTTTCTGCATTTATAATTTTATCTAAATTACTAAATTTTTCGTTATAAAATGTAAATTGATTTGGCTGTTTTGTTTTTAACGCTTTTGCACTTTCAGTTACAGATTTATCTCTATCAAGAGCTATTACTTTTATATTTGGAAATTTTAATAATTCTTTTGAATAGCCGCCACCACCAAATGTACAATCTATAACTAACTGATTTTTTTTTGATGTATTACAAATCTTAATAACTTCGTCTAACATTACTGGAAAATGTTTTTTTTCCAGTAATGAGGCAGAAATATTCATATTTTTTTTTTCTTTTCATTAAAACTTTTGTCTTCTTAGAAATGCAGGAATTTCAAAATCATCATCTTGATTGTTTTCTTGATCAAAAAGTTTTTGACCTTCTTCTTCTGAAGAATTGCTTTCCACACTTTCAGTAGTTTCGTCAGAAAAAAGTTTTGGCGTATATTCTTCCTCTGGGGTTAAAGCAGTATCTTTGTTTGAAGTAATTTGTTCTATAGAATCAACTTCGAACAAACTTTCATCGGCTGTAAGCTGGCCAGTATTTTCAGAAAAAGCCTCTTCATTTGCTTCATTTAGGTTTAATGATGTTGTTTCGCTTTCAACTGCAGTTTCCTGTTCGACAATTAAAGAATGCTGTTGTTCGGGACTTACTTCAAATTGATCATCTAGTTTTAAAGCAGTGGCACCAATTGAAGTATTGTAAGAATTATTAGGAATTACAGTTCCTCTTGTAGAAAATAACCCATCTGAATAACCACTATTTCTATTTTGAATACGACTAACCATATTAACCACTCCATTCGTGCTAGCAACTTGACCGTCTAAAGCTGTGGCAACTATAGATACTCTCATTTTTCCGTTAAGAGACTCATCTTTAATAGCTCCAAATATAAGCTCAGCTTCTGGGTCAACTTCAGCTCTTATTTTATTTACGGCCTGGTCTACCTCAAAAAGTGTTATGTCTTTTCCTCCGGTTATATTTACTAATAAACCTTTGGCACCTTTAAGAGAATAGTCGTCTATTAAAGGATTGTTTAAAGCCAAATCAGTTGCAGTTAAAGCTCTGTTTTCTCCTTCAGCTTCTCCAGTTCCCATCATAGCTTTACCCATTGAACTCATAACAGTTTCAACATCAGCAAAATCTAAATTTATAATTCCTGGTTTAACCATAAGGTCAGTAATGCTTTGAACTCCATAGTTTAAAACATCGTTAGATAAATGAAATGAATCTTCAAATGTTGTTGTTTCGCTCGCAACCTTAAAAAGATTTTGGTTTGGAACAACTATAGAAGTATCTAAATGTTTTTTTAGTTCATTCATTCCCTCGATTGCTCTACGCATTCTTTTAGGGCCTTCGTAAGAGAAAGGAAGAGTAATTACGCCAACGGTTAAAATATTGAGTTCTCTTGCCGCTCTAGCAATTACACTTGAGGCTCCAGTTCCAGTTCCTCCACCCATGCCAGCAGTGATGAAAACCATGTTGGCACCTTGTAAAAAATTTATGATTTCATTTAAAGATTCGTCAGCAGCAGCTTGCCCAATGTCATGTTTTGCTCCAGCTCCTAAACCTTTTGTAAGACTTGTTCCAATTTGAATTCTTGCTTCGGCCTTGCTCAATTTTAAATCTTGAGCATCAGTGTTTACCGCAACAAATTCTACTCCTTGCATGCCTCCTTCTATCATGGCATTTACTGCGTTGCCTCCTGCACCTCCAACACCTAAAACTAAAATTCTTGGTTTTAATTCTTTAAGTTCTCCGCCACCTATTCTTATAGTCATTTTTTTCTCCTGTTTGATTGTTATCCCATTTTAAATTAGATCTATTTTGATAAGCTTTTTTTCTTGCTACTACTTTAAATTTTTCAAAAGATTTTGGTTCCCATATTTGAAAAGTTTTTCCCAGTCCAACAAATAAAATATTATTTTTAATTTTTGCATGGTCTAACAACTTTTTTGAAATCAAAACTCTGCCCTCACTATCAAATTGTAAACTTATACTTTCAGATAAAACTGAAGTTGCGAAAAAATCTCTTTTTTCTTCAAATGGATTCAATGAATCTATTGTGTTTGAAAGTTTTTCTATTCTATCTTGGGAACAAGCTTCTAAGGCTTCATGGTTAAATGAAGGATAGGCTATAAATCCATTGTAACCTAAAGAATCTAGATGAGATCTAAAGCTAGCAGGCACAGAAACTCTCCCTTTTTTGTCTAGTTTGTTCTCGCAACTTGATAAAAACATAGTTTTTTAGTCCACGCACAAAAAGAAAAGCTAATAAAAACAAATGTTTTGAAAAAATCTTTTCTTTTAAATATCTCAACAAAACTCCTATTTGGGTTTTTATGGGATATTATGGGTTTTATTTAAATCAGTCAATACATTAGTTTTGGCTATAGGATTAGAAAATAAGAATTTTAAGGTATTTTTTATGAATTTTAAGGTCTTCTTCTAAAGAGGTTTGTCTTGTTTGCTAGATAGTCTGTAAGCCGGGTTCTGTCATTAAAGCAGTCATTTCTCTAGGTCTAAACTCACGCTTAGACTCAAGCAGCTAACCCAGACAACGAACTAAAGACGGTTTTTAGCACTGATAAATCAGCACAATGTCATCTCTATTTAGCCTTGCTCCCAGTGGGGTTTACCATGCGTTTTTTGTTACCAAAAAACCGGTGTGCTCTTACCACACCTTTTCACCCTTGCCTTGATAAGGCGGTTTATTTTCTGTGGCACTGTCCCTAAGGTCACCCTCGCCAGCCATTAACTGGCACTGTGTCTTTATGGAGCCCGGACTTTCCTCTACTAACAAAAGTTAATAGCGACAAGCCAACTATCTAGCGATGAAGTTTTATTATGTTTGTGTGTCTAAAATCAAGCTAATTTTTTAAAGAATTAACTAAATAATGGCTAATTTGCAGGCATTCTTCGTCAACTAATCCATTCACTTTACTCTGTCTAAATCTTCTTTGAAAAGCTTTTACTACTTTTACATCGTACCTTGATGTTTTTTTTATAGCAAAATATCTATAGCCAATTTTATACAAATTTGTAAAAAATAATTGACGTAAATTAATTATATTAAAATTATTATTTTTTAACTTACTAATATTGTGCCAATAACCAATTTTTTTTTTTTGCCAGGTGTTTCCATGGAAATTTTTCACCCGGGTCTAGTTTTCTTAAAGGAGCAACATCTGAATGACCAAGTATGTTTGTTTTTTTTATTTTATATTTTTTAATTAAAGTTTTGCAAAGTAACACTAATTTTGAAATTTGTTTTTTAGAAAAATTTTCATAACCAAACTGATGACCTTTATTTACAAGCTCAACACCTATGGATTGATCGTTAAGATTAATAAAATTTTTCCATTTTGATTTTCCCGCATGCCAAGCAATATTTTTTTCATCTACCATTTTTACAATTTCACCTTCTCTACCAATCAAATAGTGGCTACTTACTTCACTTTTTTTACTAGTTAGTCTTTCGATAGATACTCGTTCAGATTGCATTCCTGTGTAATGAAAAACTATAAATTTTATTTTTTTTTTGTTTCGATCCTTAATTGAATGATTTGGAGATTTAATAATTTTAATCTTCATGGAGTGTTAAATCCCATATAGCACAAAAAAGTAGGAAATAACGCTTTTTTTTGAATGGTAAAATGAAAAAAATTGTATATATAGATCCTAATGAGATTTAAAAAATCAATAGTGTTAATTACTACTTGCCTTCTGATGTTGAGCTCAAATTTGAGCGCAGAAACAGAAAAAGAATGTTTTGAAAAAGTTAGTAGAGGAGTGTTTAAATTCAATAAAGGTTTTGACAAAGCTGTTTTAAGACCCCTCGCAGTTTTATATAATAAACTACCTGAGCCAGTCAAAACAGGCACGGGAAATTTTACATCTAATGTAGGAACATTGTTGACAGTTCCTAATCACATTCTTCAAGGTCAGTGGAAATTGGCAGGAGAATCAAGCGCAAGCTTTTTTATTAATTCTACTATTGGAATACTAGGATTTGGTAATCCTGCTGCTAAGATGGGTTTAAAGAATCAACAAGAAGATGTTGGCCAAACATTGGGAGCATACGGAGTTAGTGCGGGATGTTACTTTGTTCTACCAATTTTAGGGCCAACAACAATTAGGGACACTATAGGAATGTTTGCAGACACTTTTGTTGACCCTTTTGCACATATAACATTAAGAGAAAAAGAATTATTAAGCGTCTCAGGAAGTGATATAGACTATTATTCAGTTAAAGGCGCTACTTCTATAAATTTCAGAGCAGACAACATGACGAATTTAGATAGTTTGGAAAAAAACTCTATAGATATGTACGCAGCTTTAAAAAGTTTATACTTACAAAATAGAGCACAAAAAATTAGCAATACCTTTTCGTCAGAAGATTCTGATGAATGGAATGAACTTAACAAATAAAAAAAATAAGAATTATGAAAAGACTAATAAACATATTAGTGTTTTTAACGTTAACTCTAACTAGTTTTAATAGTTTTTCTTACAATTCCGATCCTAAAGCTTTTATAAATGAACTTGTTAATGACGCTATTGCCACTTTAAGTAACAAAAATATTTCAAAAATAGACAAAAATAAAAAAATAAAAACTATTGCGCTTAAAAATGTTGATGTTGAAGCTCTTGGTCAGTACACGCTTGGAAATGCTAGAAAAAATTTAGATCAAGCAACTCTGGAAAAGTATAAAATTTTATTTGAAAAGTATTTTTTAAAAAGTTTAACGTCAAGATTAAAAGATTATTCTTCGCAAAAATTTGAAGTTTTGAGTGCTGAACAAAAAAGTGAAACTTACACAATAGTTAACTCAAAAACAGTCAAAAGTTCTTCAGGACCAGAAATTAAAATTGATTGGCGTGTTTATACTAAAGATCCTACCAAACCCTTGATTAGAGATTTGATAGTTGAAGGTTTAAGTCTGGCTAAAACGCAAAAAGAAGAATTTGCTTCAATTTTAAACTCTAATAACAATGATATCAATGTATTGTTCACGAAATTAGAAGAATTTATTAAAGATTAATTTTGGTGGGCCCGGTAGGACTCGAACCTACGACCAATACATTATGAGTGTACTGCTCTAACCAACTGAGCTACAGGCCC
>ERZ890510.1523-NODE-1523-length-14861-cov-4.650817_pt1 | contig 14861 bp, 13 predicted proteins | sample MGYA00521265_ERZ890510 | MGnify/ENA primary metagenome ERZ890510 (study PRJEB32303, sample SAMEA104408624) | aquatic metagenome | biome: Brackish water; feature: Chemocline; material: water | place: Baltic Sea | collected 2014-10-26T21:54:00 | depth 110 m ...
TTGATGATATGATAGCGGTAGTGTCTTTTTTTAGCTGAAAATCGTGCATGAAATTCCTCATCAACCCGTTCGGCTTTAAGGATCGATATGGCAATGCCTTTTAGGTGAAAATTTAAGGCGTCCATGACTTTAAAGGCTTCTAGGTCGCGGGGAATATCAACATGGGCGATCATGCCTATCGCATGAACCCCCGCATCGGTACGACCAGCGCCGTGAAAACGGCATTGGCATTGGCAAAATTTAAAAGCGGCTTCTTCAAGGTCCCGTTGGATAGACGGAACATTTTCCTGCATTTGCCAGCCATGATAATTAGCACCGTCATATTCAATGGTTAGTTTATACCTAAATAAATCACTCATGAAAATTTTGTTCCGATTACGAGATCAAAACCATTAATGAGCTCTGCGGTGGTCATGGGCGCTTTGCCTGCGCGTTGGGCGCGGATGACGGAAAGTGATTTATCGGCGCAGGCAATGATAAGCGGTGCGCCAACCATTGTTCCGATTTCGCCAGAGAGGTCCGAAATTTCGACCTCTATAATTTTAAGGCGTTCACCCATAACCTCTGTCCATGCACCGGGAAAGGGGGACAGGCCGTGAATGTGATTTTTTATGTGGATTGCGGGTTTTGTCCAGTCAATATGGGCTTCGTCCTTATTAATTTTTTTGGCGTAAGTGACGCCTTTTTCGTTTTGTGGACGAGGGTTTTCGTAAGGAAGATTGTCTAAAACCTCAACAATGGCCTTCGCCCCTAACAAACTAAGTTTATCATGAAGTGTGCCGGCACTGTCATTTTGCTCTATGGTGATGCGTTTTTCCAAGACAACAGCTCCCGTATCAAGCCCTGCTTCCATTTGCATAATACCGACACCAGTTTCACTGTCCCCTGCCATAATTGCCCGTTGGATCGGCGCCGCGCCGCGCCAGCGTGGTAGCAGAGACGCGTGAATATTAAGACAGCCAAATTTGGGTGCCTCTAATATTTCTTGCGGTAAAATAAGCCCGTATGCAACAACAATTGCCACATCAAGATCAAGGTCTTTAAATTTTTGACACTCAGACAAGTCTTTAAAGTTAAGCGGTGTGTGAACGGGGATATTAAGTTTTTCAGCAAAAGCATGAACTGGTGAAGGTTTAAGTTTTTTGCCGCGACCAGACGGCCTTGGCGGTTGGCTATAAACGGCGACAACGTCATGGCCTGCGCTTAAGACTGCTCTTAAAGCGCTTACTGAAAAATCAGGTGTTCCCATGAATGCGAGGCGCATCAATCATTCCTTTTATTCGTTATCTTTAGCGAGCTTCTTCACTTTGCGCACATACATACTGCGTTTGACTTTGGATAAATAATCAATGAAGACAATGCCGTTTAAATGGTCCATTTCATGTTGAATACAGGTCGCCAAAAGCCCTGTGGCATGGACTTTCTGGGACTTGCCATGATAATCTAAATATTTAAACTTACATTGCGCGGGGCGTTCAATATCAGCATATTGTTCTGGTACAGAAAGACAACCTTCGTTATAAGTGGCCATATCATCGGATGTCCAAGTAATTTCTGGATTGATAAAAAATTGCGGGTCAGCCTCTTCGCCGTCTGGGGAAATATCCATAACCAATATGCGTTTAAGTATTCCTACTTGTATGGCGGCAAGACCGATACCAGGGGCCGCGTACATGGTGGAGAGCATATCATCCAAAAACGTCCGCAACTGGTCATCGACTTTTTTTACCGGTTTTGATACTTTTTTTAAAAGCGGGTCCGGTACGGTGATGATCGGTAAAATTGCCATAATTATTATCTTATCCTTTTATTCTTTCAAATGTTAGGTAATATGTGTTGAGCAATAGGTCAAGACTATAAGGAGAAACGATAAGTGTTAATTGATCAAAATATGATGATCTTGATAGGAATAGCCATTATCGCCCTGCTTCTTGTGGCGGTATTATTCATTGTCAATAATCGCGGGCGGCTTGATCATGAAGCAAGACAATTGGCTGCGGATAAGGCCAATGAACAAATTGCTTTTATCCTGCAGGCAAATGCGGGATTAGAAGGGCGGATTAAGGCCATGACAGAGGCCAATTCAAGCCATCAAGAAGAAATTAAACGTACTATGCATGATCGTTTGGATAAGGTCAGCGCCCGCCTTGGTGAAAGTCTAGAAAAATCAAGCGAAACGACGGGTAAATCATTAGGTGAATTAAAAGAGCGTTTGGCGGTGATTGATCAGGCGCAAAAGAATATTACGGATTTATCGGGGGAAATGATCGGCCTTAAAGATATTCTTTCCAATAAACAGGCGCGCGGTGCTTTTGGAGAAATTCAGCTTAATGATTTGGTTTCTTCTATTCTGCCGCCGAGTGCCTATGAATTTCAAGCGACATTGGAAAATTCCAAACGGGCTGATTGTTTAATCAAATTACCCAATCCACCCGGTTCTATTGTGGTTGATGCTAAATTTCCCCTTGAAAGCTACCACAAGCTACATAATGCAGAAAATGATGTGGAGTTTAAAAAAGCCCAAAGCAATTTTAAAAGTGATATTTTAAAACATGTAAAAGATATTTCTGAGAAATATATCATCAACGGTGTCACCGCAGAATCAGCGTTAATGTTCCTGCCGTCGGAAGCGGTTTATGCGGAACTGCATAGTAATTTTTCCGATGTTGTTGAAAAATCTTATCGGGCGAGGGTTTGGATTGTTAGCCCAACAACCTTGATGGCGACCTTAAACACTATTTGCGCAGTTCTCAAAGACGCGCGTATGCGCGAGCAGGCCGGTATTATTCAAAATCATGTAGTGGCACTTTTTGATGATGTGGAGCGTTTGGATAAGCGGGTAACAGATTTGCGAGTTCATTTTGACCGGGCCGATAAAGATATTGATCTCATTACCAAGTCTTCTCATAAGATTATTTCGAAAGTAGAAAAAATCGAAAAAATTCAAATGGAAGGTGAAGAAAGTATCGAAGATGCCGTCGAGACCACCAAGCCGACGACTACTCTTAAATTGTTAGTCGATTAAATGATCATTAAACTGGTTTTTATAATACTTGATAATGGCGGCATTATTTTTCCATTGATAATGCCGATCATGGCCGTCCTTTACCGTTTAATGGGTCAAAAACATATCCATAAAAACCCCAAACTTAAAGGGCAATATAACCGCTTAGCCTTATGGTTCGGTGGAGTTGGCTCTATCCCTTTTATATTTTTTGCTTATGATGTTGAGGCCAGCGCCATGGGGGTGATTTATAATTTAATGGAACCTGATTTTGTTAATTTTGCAGTGATCGGCACTTGGGCCAGCTCCATAATGTTGGACTTGCTTTTTATCTATTGGATATTCTTTAAAAAAGGTGCCGAGCTGCTTTATCTTCATCCGGGAATATGTGGATATTTTAATAAAATAATTTTTTATAAAATCGCGGCATTTTTTATGCCAATGCTGCAAATTACGGCCTATTTAGCGTATCATTTAACCGCTTAACGTCGCGTCATTATTTTGACATTTTCGCCTTATACCTTGACATCTGTTATGTCTTTTGATTTTCTATATCCTATGAAAAGCAAAATTATCATCACTGCCATCATTATTATTGTAGCGGGCTGTGCGACAACGCCGCCTAAAAATGTCTCTAATAGTTGTGATATGTTTGATGAAAAAAGCGGCTGGTATAAAGCGACCAAAAAAGTCCGCGATAAATACGGCACCCCCATTCATGTGCAGTTGGCGATCATTCGTCAAGAATCCACCTTTAAACATGACGCCAAGCCAGGGCGAAATTATTTACTGTGGGTGATCCCGTGGGGGCGTAAATCATCGGCCTATGGTTACGCTCAAGTCAAGGATTCCACTTGGGATTGGTATAAGGAAAAATCAGGCAATCATGGCGCTGACCGTGACCGATTTAGCGACGCCGCAGATTTCGTTGGCTGGTATTCAGACGTTAGTCAAAAGACACTGGGTATTTCAAAATGGGATGCTTACAATCAATATCTTGCTTATCACGAAGGCCACGGCGGCTTTAAACGGCGCACATTTATGAAAAAGAAATGGCTGATGGATGTAGCGAGGAAAGTTGAGGGATACTCAAAAACCTACGCCGCCCAATTGAAAAATTGCGAAAACAAACTTAATCGCGGTTTTTCGCTCTGGCCTTTTTAAGAATAAACTTAGAGGCTCACTCCGGCCAAGGGAAGAGCTTAGGTCTTTCCACATTCAAATCAATCACAGTGCTTGCTTTGTTTATAATTTACCATAGCCTCCACCGCCCGGTGTTTTAATGATGAAAATATCGCCCTTTTGAACGCTTACTTGTTCTGAACTTTTTAATTTTAATATGGAACCGTTGGCTTTTTGCAGCCAATTTTCGCCGCGTGCCGCATCTTCACCGCCCTTTAGGCCTGGCGGAGAAATGGTGCGGTGGTTTGAAATTATTGCCGCTTGCATATCTTGTAAAAACTGAAGCCACCGTTCAACACCGTCTCCGCCGTTATAGTGACCCCGTCCTCCACTATTTTTCCTGATTTTAAATTCTTTTAAAAGTACAGGATAGCGCCACTCAAGCACTTCTGGGTCGGTTAAGCGGCTATTGGTCATATGGGATTGGATGGCACTGGCGCCATTATTATGGGCCGTGGCCCCCATTCCTCCCGCGATGGTTTCATAATATTGAATGTCATCATTACCAAAGGTGATATTATTCATAGTGCCTTGGGACGCGGCCATGATTTCAAAGGATAAAAATAAACAATTGACTATGGCTTGGGATGTTTCCACATTACCAGCAACCACGGCGCAGGGAAAACTGGGATTTAGCATTGATCGATCAGGCACGATGATTTTAATGGGCTTTAAACAGCCTTGATTAAGGGGAATATCATCATCAACAAGACAGCGAAAAACATAAAGTGCCGCAGCATGGCAAATGGCAAGTGGGGCGTTGAAATTGCTTTTTAATTCAGAACTTGTTCCCGTAAAATCAATGGTGGCACTTCTTGATTTTTGATCAATGCTGACCCGTCCGCGGATATGGGCGCCATTATCAAGGGGGTAATCAAAACTGCTATTCTTTAATGTCGAAATGATACGCCGCACCGCTTCTTCTGCATTATTTTGTACATGGTCCATATAAGCAATAATAGTTTCGTTACCGTAATGATTAGAAATTCGACTTAATTCATTAAGGCCTTTTTCATTGGCGGCAATTTGGCCTTTTAAATCGGCGATATTTTGCTCAGGATTGCGCGCGGGATAATCGCCGTGTGTTAAGGCATCATAGAGAGCCTTTTCGTTAAAGGCACCCTCTTCAACAAGCTGAAAATCATCAAAAAGAATACCTTCTTCATGAATATTTTTTGACATTGGCGGCATAGAACCTGGCGTAATGCCACCGATATCGGCGTGATGACCGCGGGTTGCCACATAAAAACATGGGCTTTTATCATCTTCGTTAAAATAGGGGGAAATAACCGTCATATCTGGCAGGTGGGTGCCGCCATGATAGGGATCATTCAGCATATAAACATCACCTTTTTTGATGGTGGTTTTACGGTTTTCAATAATGGTTTTAATGCTACTACCCATGGAGCCAAGATGGACGGGCATATGAGGGGCGTTGGCCACAAGATTACCTTGGCAATCAAAGAGCGCACATGAAAAATCTAGCCGTTCTTTGATATTGACCGAATGGGCGACATTCTCTAGCACGGCTCCCATTTGTTCGGCAATGGACATGAATAAATTGTTGAAAATTTCTAATTGTATAGGATCTACATCTGTGCCGATCGCTTTGGCGAGCGTTATTTTTTGGATCCGTTCAAGGATGAGATTGTTTTTCTTATCGATAAAGGCGCGCCAGCCTTTTTCCAGATAATTAATGCCATGATCTTCACGGATAATGGCAGGGCCGGTGATTTCTTTAATGGATTGGCTTAAATCATCACGGTGGATAAGGGTTGCTTTGCTAATTGTAGCGTCTTTGAATATTTCTATCCGTGTTATTTTATGTTTTTTGTGAGATTTGGTATTATTAAGCAAGTCTTTAGCGCCACCACCGAAAGCCTCGACATGGATTTTTTCAATCATTAAGTCTTTGTTGGGGGAAATAAAACCAAAGAGCCTTTTATGGGCGCCTTCAAATTTTTGTTTCATGTCCGAAACGTTATTTAAATCTACTGCAATACTGCTATCACTACCGCTATATTTAATATGAACTTTCTTGTGGAAATTTATTTTTTTAATATTTTGCGATTTAAGAGCATCTTTAGCATCTTTCGATAAATGGGCTGCTATTTTATCTAATTCTTGGCTGAATTTTTTTGATAAAATTTTCTCTATGGTTTTTTCTTTGATAACACGGTGATCGGCAAGTCCCATTCCATATGCGCTTAATATCCCTGCAAATGGATGAATGAATATTTTTTTAATGCCTAAGCGATCGGCAATTTTGCAGGCATGTTGCCCGCCGGCACCGCCAAAGCTGACAAGGGTATAATCGCGAACATCATAGCCTTTTTCAGTGGATATTTTTTTAATAGCTGCCGCCATGTTTTCCACAGCGATATCAACAAAGCCTTCGGCGATTTCTTCAATGCTTCTATCATTCCCTATTTTTGCGGCGAGGGTTTGAAATTTTTGTCGCACCGCTTCTATATCAAGGGGCTGATCGGCATTTTTGCCAAAAGTTTTTGGAAAATAATCAGCCTTAATAAAACCGAGTAGTAAATTGCAATCGGTGATGGTCAAGGGGCCATCATTTCTATAACAGCACGGCCCAGGATCAGCACCAGCGCTATCAGGGCCTACGCGAAAACGACTACCATCATAGCTTATAATAGATCCGCCGCCAGCAGCAATGGTGTGAATATTCATCATGGGGGTGCGTATCCGAACGCCGGCGATCATGGTTTCAGTACTTCGTTCATAATCGCCGTCATAATGACTAACATCGGTTGATGTGCCGCCCATATCAAAGCTAATTATCTTATCAAATCCTGATGAGGCGGCGCTTTTAACGGCGCCAACGATGCCCCCTGCGGGGCCAGAAAGAATAGCATCTTTGCCGCGGAAAAAATCCGCATTGGCAAGGCCTCCGTTTGATTGCATGAAATAAAGCGGCACAGAGCCTAGCTCTTTTTGCATATTATCAATATAACGTCGCAAAAGGGGGCTAAGATAGGCATCGACCACTGTGGTGTCACCGCGGCCGATTAATTTCATTAGTGGACTGGTCTGATGGCTGGTGGAAATCTGTTTAAAGCCGATCTCTTGGGCTAAAGCTGCGATTTTTTGCTCATGATCTGGATAACGGTAGCCATGCATGCAAACGATGGCGACGGAGCTAAACCCACCACGCCTTGCTATTTCCATTTGCTTTTTAAGGGATTTTAGATTTAAGGCGGTGATAATCTCGCCGTGCGCTCCTATGCGCTCATTGACTTCGATTGTTTTTTCATAAAGCTGTTCGGGCAAAATGACATTAAGATCAAACAACCTCGGCCTTGCTTGATAACCGATACGTAAGGCATCTTTAAAACCTTTGGTGATAATCAGTAACGTGCGATCACCCTTGCGTTCTAAAAGGGCATTAGTGGCAACAGTTGTGCCCATTTTTACTGATGATATTTTATCGCTATCAATGGGGTCGGTCGGGGAGGTGTCCATCAAAGTGCGAATAGCGGCCAGTGCCGCATCATCATATTGGGCGGCATTTTCAGACAATAGTTTTAAGGATTTAATCTCACCCTTTGGGGCTTGAGCAATAACATCGGTGAATGTCCCGCCCCGATCAATCCAAAACTGCCATTGATTGTCTGTGTTCATTTTTGAATAGTGCTTTCTTGATGTTACTAAGTTGATTATAAAAATAGCAAATATAAAGCTGTTGGGCTAGGTCTGATAATAGTTATTTTACAGAGTTAGTTGATTGACAGAATATCCATGGGACTATAATACTTCAATTTTAATAGAAAAGGATTTTCCATGAGTAAAATAGCAAAGGGCGGTTGCCTATGCGGCGCGGTTAGATTTGAAGCAAAAGGCGAGCCGTTTGGGGCAAATCACTGCCATTGTCTTAGTTGCCGAAAGCATACAGGTGCGCCGGTTGTGACCCTTTCTGGCTGGAAGGCCGATCAGATTACTTTTAGTGGGAAGGCCCGAAAAATTTATAATTCATCCGAGGGTGTTGGACGCGCTTTCTGCCCTGAATGTGGTACGCCGCTGACTTGGGAAGGGATAAGCAGTAGCGGTATTGGCGCGATTGTCGAAATTCATATTTCAACATTTGATGATCAGACTTTATTTTTGCCAACAAGCCATATGCATGACGGCGAGCGGATTCCATGGTTTGATGTTGCCGATAATTTACCGCGATATACCGTTTGGGATGATGGCAATCCCCCTGCGCATATTGGGCCAAAAAAGTAAAATTAACAAATTATGAGGCACCTCTTAATTTAAATATTTTGATCTCTTGGTGCGATTGTTTTTACAATCACAAAGCCAATAAACGAGAGAACAAGGATAAAGAGGCTCATATTCAATGTGGTGTCCCCCAAAGCCATGCTGACCATATAAGTGAGGGCGGAGGCGAGTGAAAATTGTATAGCCCCTAACAGCGCTGAAATAGTACCTGCCCGTTGTCTATTGTCTTTTAAAGTTTTTGAAATGGCCACGGGTTGAAAAATACCGTAACCAAAATTATAGGCAAACATGGGAATGAGCAAAGCTGAAATGTGCCAAACTTCTAAGTAAGCAAGCACGGCAACAACACCGCCAGAACCAACCATTAGTATCAGGCTTATGTTTTCCGTTTGCAGAGCTGAATAATGATTGATCATTTTACGGGATAAAAAACTGCCCAGTGTAAGACCCACGGTGACCGAGGCGATATAAAGGCTAAAATCAAGGGGGCTGTGCTTTAAAAAATTAATAATCACAAAGGGTGCTACGGCAACATTGATAAAAAGGCCAGAAAAAAACAACGCCTGACCAAAAGAATATGCAATGAACGCACGAGATTTTAAAATGATTTTATAGTTTGCAATCAAGGCTACAGGATGAAGCGATTGTCTATTTTCTAGACTTAGAGTTTCAGGAATTAAAATGCTGATAAGAATGATGATGAGTAGGCCATAAAAGGCCATAAAACCGAACATCCATGACCAATGGAAAAATTCTGCAAAGAATGAGCCAATAAAGGGGGTAATGATCGGCATTATGGAAAAAGTGGCCAACATAAGGGCTAAGGCTTTAATCACTTCTTTATCTTCAAACATATCGCGAATAATAGCGCGGCCCACTACGACACTTGCAGCGGCAAAAAAACCTTGAAAAACCCGGGCGATGAGAATGGTATCAATATGGATAATAATGGTGCAAAGAAGGCTACAAACTACATAAATAATCAGGCTGGTGATTAAAATAGGTTTTCTGCCAAAACGGTCGGTTAATGATCCCATAAATAAATGGGAAAATGCAAACCCTGCAAAATAGGCGCTGATAATCAGTTGGGCTTTATGAATACTAATGGATAGATCACCAGTAATAATGGGTAAAATTGGGGCAAGACTATCAGCACTCAAAGGGGCGATACCAAAAGTGAAACCCAGCAGAACGGTGATCATAGTCTTTTGTTTGGCCGTCATTAATTTTTGCGATATTTTTTGTTGTTTTGTCGACATTTAGGTGACTTTTTAAATTGAGTAACTATGATGGATCACATAGTATAAATAAGTAATCTTATATCTAAGGAATAACTCTATGTCTATATGGGGTACGATTTTAGGGGGCGCCGCAGGCATGGCCCTTGGTGGGCCCATTGGCGCCATGCTCGGGGCTGCGGCTATGCATTTTGCCGGTCGCGCGACAAAGGGTAAAATAGATAATTTTACCGCACAAGCGACCTTTACCGTGGGCTTCATCGCTTTATGTGCTAAAATGGCCAAAGCGGACGGCGTCGTCACTCGCGACGAAATTAATGTCTTTAAAAAAGTATTTCAAATTCCTGCAAATGAAATGAAAAATGTCAGCTATTTTTTCAATCTGGCGAAAAAAGAAGTGGCAGGGTTTGAAGGATATGCAAAACAACTTTACAGCATATTTCATAATCAACCCGCTATGTTAGAGCAAATTATTGATCTTTTATTTCATATTGCTATGGCTGACGGCGTTATGCATTCTGCGGAAAATAATTATTTGCAAGAAGTGGCGCGAATTTTCAAAATATCTGATGGTGAATTTGCGCGGATCCGCGAAAGCCATTTGGGGGCAGATTTGAGTGATCCTTTCGTCATTCTTGGGGTTGATCCAGAGGCGTCTGATGTAGCCATAAAATCCGCCTATAGAAAACTTATTAAAGAACATCACCCTGATTTACTTATTGCCCAAGGGGTACCAGAAGAATTAATTGATGTGGCCAATGAAAAACTAGCAGCAATAAATAATGCCTATGATAAAGTGCGTAAAATTCGTGCTATTAAATAACGTTATTAAAAAAGGCTTCATTCAAAATGCCCTTAAAATATGCATTATTCACTTTATTCGTCTGTTTCATTTGGGGCGTCAATTTTGTTGTTATGAAAGTAGGATTGGCGCAACTAGATCCTTTTTTATTTGGACTTAGCCGCTTTGTGATCGTTTTAGTATTCTTGTTACCATGGTTAAAAATAGTGCCTGGAGCCATGGTCAAATTATTCTATCTCGGCATGTTGATCGGTGGGGTTCAATTCGCCCTTGTCTTCATAGGAATGGATATGACTGATCATGTATCCGCAATGTCCGTCATTGTTCAAATGAATGTACCAATAACATTGTTATTGGCGCATTTTATATTGCATGAAAGAATGAATTATTGGCGAACAGGAGGGGTGTTTATTGCTTTTTGCGGCGTTATTATCATCACTTTGGAGCCTGATATTTTAGAAGAAGGTGTGGTTGTTTTAATAATATTGTTGGCAACAACATTTTATTCCATTGGGGTTATTTTATTACGTAAAATCAAAGAAGTACCCGTCTTTCAAACCCAAGCATGGGTGGCATTTTATAGTGTTCCAGTGTTTTTATGTATGACCTTGTATTTTGAGAAGGGACAAATAGACCAAGTTATGAATTTGGATATGACTGGAATTTCTATGGTTCTTTATACTTCATTGCTATCGACCATTGTTGGTTATGGGGGTGTGAATTTCTTGTTAAGACGCTATCCGGTGACATTAATATCCCCTTTCATGGTAAGTGTGCCAATCTTTGCAACAATATCGGCTGTAATTTTCTTGAATGAGACATTATCGGTTAAATTTTTTATAGGCTCCATCGTCACTTTAAGTGGTCTTGGGCTTATCCATTTTCGCGATTGGCAACTTAAAAGAAAAAATAAGGTGCTGATCGCATGAGGCCTTATAAGTCACCCAATTATAATCAACGCACAGGGCAGATTAAATATTTGATCATGCATTATACAGGAATGTCTTCGGGGCAAGAGGCGCTGGAGCGGTTATGTGACGAAAAATCAGCGGTTAGTGCTCATTATTTAATAGAGGAAGATGGGGAGGTCTTTTCCCTTGTTGACGAACATAGACGCGCTTGGCATGCGGGCTTATCAAAATGGGAAAATGATCAAGATATCAATGATCTTTCTATTGGCATAGAAATCGTTAATTCTGGTCATCCATTTGAAGGATATGAGAGTATCTATAAAGAATTCCCCCAAAAACAAATGGAGGCCGTGCTTGAGCTTTCCAAAATCATTATAAACCGCCATAACATTAAACCTTGGCATATATTAGGGCATAGTGATGTGGCTTGGCGACGTAAAATCGACCCAGGCGAGCTGTTTAATTGGCAGTGGCTATCTGATCATGGTGTCGGTATTTACTCTGATATGGAGATTGATCAGGCAGACGTTGAAATTGGCGCGCCTGAAATTGGCGAATTTTTGCAAAAACTTGAAAAATATGGCTATGATATTGAAGGATGTTACAACAAGCCCAGAGAATTAATAACCGCTTTTCAACGGCACTTTAGACAAACCAATATTGACGGGGAATTAGATTCGCAAACCGTCGCGATTATTGATTATCTTCTTAATGTAAAATTTAGTTGATTTGGGGTTTTAAATCATCATTACCGTGACGGGCGTTTTCTTCATCGGCAATTAAACCTTTGGGAAGCGGCTTTAATAAATCCTTGGTTTTTGGTCCAGCGGGTCCGTTCTTAATGACTAGACCTGCTTTTTCGCAACCCATTAGGCCTAGAACAGCTGTTAAAGCAAAAAATATTGTGATAATTTTAAGTGTCTTTTTCATTAATTTTAGTACCGTTATTGTTATTTAAAATCGCCCCAATTTGCCTCAGATCGCATATTAATACCAGTAAATAATCAAAATTGTTTATATTTTAATAACTTTATTGGTATATATTATGGATTGTATATTTCAGGTGAAGTCGAAGATTTGAACTTGTAGACGAGAGTGATGCTAATGAGCAAAAATACAAAAAGCGATAATATGCATGACGCTGAGAATAATAATGTTGTTCGCGGTGGATTGGAGAAAATGCGCACCTATAAACGTCGCACTGTAGTCTGGCCTGCTTCTTTAATTGTTAATGAATTTGAATTTAAATGCATGCTTTATGATATTTCATTAGGGGGCGTGCGCTTGAAACTTGATTTGCCCCTTGCTACAGGGACATTGGTTCAAATTAAAATTAAGGACTTTGAATATGCAGAAGCCTTGGTTTCTTGGTACGCAGAAGCGTTTGTTGGCTTAAGATTTACGGGCCAACCTGCCTATATTAAAAAAATTCTTGGTGAATATTCCGAAAGTCTGTCCTAAGGCTGTTATTTTTTATTTAAGCCATAATAATGGCTATTCTCTTGCATTATAACATTGTTTAAGCGTAGATATGCTTTGTCAGATGGCTGGAAGATCGCTGTTATGTTTTTATGAACATATCAGAGGAAAGTCCGGGCACCACGGAAGAGCGGTGCTGGTTAACGGCCAGCAAAGGTGACTTTAGGGAAAGTGCCACAGAAAATAAACCGCCAGTTTTATATTGGTAAGGGTGAAAAGGTGCGGTAAGAGCGCACCGCTTTTTTGGTAACAAAAAAGGCAGGGTAAACCCCACCGGGTGCAAAATCGAATAGGAATGACAGGTCTTTGGACCACTCTTCTTTCGGAGCGTCGTTCGGGTAGATTGCATAAGGTGGCTGGTAACAGTCACTCTAGATGAATGATCTTACACTTGGCGAACCATTTATGGTTTTCCAGGGGACAGAACCCGGCTTATAGGCCATCTGACATTTTTATTGATCATATTTTATTGACCACATAAAGTCATTTTTCATTTTTGTTTTTGTGGAATTCCTCAAAAATAATGCTAACATTACTTTTATTAGATTAAAAAATAAAAGAAATGAGAAGGGTCTTAGTATGTCTTTTTTTAATACTAGAATGTTTGGTATAATAACTATATTCGTTCTATTTTCTGGTTTTATTGCCCCTGCGATGGCGACGGGGCTTACCATCAAACAAATCACCCAAAATGGGAGCCTGAATGGCACCGTACCAAGTGGATTGAAATATTCACCTGATGGCAAACGGATTACTTTTTTAAAAGGCAGCCAAGCCGATGGTCGAGTACTTGACCTATGGCAATATAATATATCGGATAAAACATCACAGCTTCTAGTTAAAGCGAGCGATATAACGGGGGGAACAGAAAAACTTTCAGAAGCAGAACGGGGTCGGCGCGAACGTATGCGTATTACCAATTTAGGTATTATTGACTTTTCATGGTCAAAAGATAGCTCGAAACTACTGTTTCCTTTAAGTGGTGACCTTTATCAATATTCTTTGAATGACAGAAAAACAAATCGTCTGACCAATGATGCTGAGTATGAATTAGACAGTCGGTTTTCTCCCCAAGGAAATTATGCTTCTTATATCCAAGGCAATAATATTCATATTGTGAAAATCAAAGATAAATCTCATAAGCAATTAACATCATCGGCCACGGCATTGATTAAAAATGGCGTCGCCGAATTTATCGCCATGGAAGAAATGGACCGTGATACGGGCTATTGGTGGTCAAATGATGAAAAACATATTGCCTTCATCCAATTTGACGAAAGTGGCGTTGATGCGCGCGGGCGCTATGAAATTGACCGGGATAAATTTAATATATTACAAGAACGCTATCCACGAGCAGGCACAAATAATGTGACCGTGAAACTTGGTATTTTAGACATTGAAAGCGGTGAAGTAAAATGGGTGGACCTTGGAAGTGAAAAAGATATTTATTTGCCGAGGGTCAGTTGGCTTCCTGATAGTAGTGGTATTTTTTATCAAATAGAAAACCGCGCTCAAACCAGATTAGAGCTTAATTTTGCTGATGCAAAGAGTGCAAAGTTTAATCTTGTTTTAGTTGAACAATCAGATACTTGGATTGATTTAAATCATGGACTGACCTATTTAAAGGGCGGTGATGAATTTTTATGGCAATCACAAAGAAGTGGTTTTAATCACATCTATCATTACAAAAAAGATGGCACGCTTCTCAATCAAATAACCGATGGTAATTGGGTGGTCAGTGGCGCGGCATCTGTGGATTTGGATCAAGGAGATGTTTATTTTTCCGCTAATGTAAACTCGGTGTTAGAGCGCCATCTTTATAAGGCTAAATTAAATAGCAGCCGCCTTAAAAATCCCATAAAAATATCAAACGAAGCAGGATGGCATGCCGTGTCATTTTCCCCAGATGGACAGAGCTATATCGATTATTTTTCCAACCCACAAACGCCGCCACAAGTCTCCATTCATGCAAAAGACGGCAAGCGTTTAATGTGGATAGAAGA
>ERZ890510.1524-NODE-1524-length-14857-cov-7.663154_pt1 | contig 14857 bp, 11 predicted proteins | sample MGYA00521265_ERZ890510 | MGnify/ENA primary metagenome ERZ890510 (study PRJEB32303, sample SAMEA104408624) | aquatic metagenome | biome: Brackish water; feature: Chemocline; material: water | place: Baltic Sea | collected 2014-10-26T21:54:00 | depth 110 m ...
ACGACGATGATGACGACGATTCATCGGACGACGACAACGACGATGATGACGACGACGACGACTGGGAAGATGATGATGACGATGATGAAGACGATTGGGACGGGGATGAAGACGAATGGTAGACCCGCAATTCCGACCGAAATCAGATCGAACGGATTGTAATCGGAGGGGAATCGATGGAGTAGTCGAGTTTATTAAACATCATTTCCGTCATTTCAATGCAGCTGCGCTCGTCGATGCCGCAGAGGGGTATGTCCATCACTTAAATTCCAACGGGAAAATGATGGTAACTCTTGCCGGAGCCATGAGTACGGCTGAGATTGGCCTGTCGCTTGCCGAGATGATTCGTTCTGGCGCTGTACATGCCATTACGTGTACGGGAGCAAACCTGGAAGAAGATGTTTTTAACCTTGTAGCACATGACCACTATGTGCGACTACCCAATTATCGGGACCTGACCAAATCGGACGAAAAAGCGTTGCTTGATCGTCATTTAAATCGGGTTACTGATACCTGTATTCCTGAGTACGAAGCGATTCGGCGCATTGAGGACGTCATATTAGAAGCTTGGATCGAGGCCGATTCAAGTGGAAAGCAGTATTTTCCACACGAGTTTCTGTATAAAATTCTACTGGATGGCAAGCTTGAGCATCATTATCAGATTGATCCCAGTGATTCGTGGTTATTAGCAGCTGCTGAAATGAATCTCCCTATTACCGTACCTGGCTGGGAAGACTCCACGCTCGGCAACATTTTTGCAAGTCACTGCATCAAGGGAAATATTAAAAATGTGCACACCGTTCGCTCGGGCATTGAATATATGATAGAGTTGGCCGCTTGGTATCAGCAGGCGGTAACCGATAGTACGATTGGTTTTTTTCAAATTGGCGGTGGTATAGCTGGCGATTTCCCTATATGTGTAGTTCCAATGCTGGAGCAGGATCTATTGATGGAAGACATCAAAAAATGGGGGTATTTTTGCCAAATCAGTGATTCTACCACAAGTTTCGGATCGTATTCTGGTGCGGTGCCAAACGAAAAAATTACTTGGGGGAAGCTGGACGTCACCACCCCCTCGTTCATCATCGAGTCAGATGCAACAATTGTGGCTCCATTGATCTTTGCTTTTGTCTTGGATCAGTATCTCCGTTCCTAGCGTACACTTTTCAAAAACACCATCTTATTGAAGGATTCTACCAAAGCTTTGGCATCTCAAATAATAGCCCCAGAACAGTCTTGGAATAATTTGGATGCTGAGGACTTGTACATGCTCCCAGCATGGAGCGACGGTTATTTTTCCATCAACCCAGTTGGCAATATTCAGGTCAATGCCGGTGAATCGCAGGCTTCACACATTGATGTGGCCAAAGTTGTAGACTCTTTGGCAGAAAAAGGAGTAACATTTCCGCTTCTAATCCGGTTTCAGGATATTTTAATGGGGCGTATTCGGCAGCTTAATGAAGCTTTCGCTACCGCAATTGAAGAACAGGAATATCAAAGCACCTACACTTCTGTCTATCCGATCAAGGTAAATCAGCTTCACGAAGTTGTTGAAGAATTACTTGAAGCTGGAAAAAAATATGGTATGGGGCTCGAGTGCGGTTCGAAGGCTGAATTAATTGCCGCATTGCCTTTGCTCGACGACGACGAGACTCTGTTGATTTGTAACGGTTATAAAGATCGTCCGATGCTCGACCTAATTCTAACAGGACAGCAGATTGGAAAATCCGTCCTCCCTGTCATAGAAAAGTACGACGAGTTTCTGAACTGGAACGAAATGGCCAAGAAGCGGAAGCAGGATGCTCCTTTTGGTGTTCGTTTGCGTTTGACGACTGCTGGTGCTGGAAAATGGGCTGACTCAGGAGGCGATCTTTCCAAGTTTGGGATTTCAATCCCTGAATTGCTGCGTGCAGTCGAGTTTTTAGAAAATCAGAACCGCCTAGATCGATTTCAACTGCTACATTTTCACCTTGGCAGCCAGATTTCAGATATTAGGACGCTTAAAAAAGCCGTAAGGGAAATTACCCAAGTTTATGCTCAACTCATCAAGCGAGGCGTTCAAATCAAGTATTTGGACGTTGGTGGCGGGCTTGGAGTCAATTATGGCGGCGGCTATTCGGGTTCTGACGATACCATCAATTATTCTCTTCAGGAATATGCCAACGCGATCGTTTCTACACTAAAGGACGTTTGTAATTCCGAAGGAGTACAACATCCTATCATCATTTCAGAGAGTGGCCGCGCTCTTACGGCCCATCATTCTGTTTTGGTGATGAATGCTATTGGCCTTTATGGCAAAGACCAGATTGAAGAGGGTTTTTCGCCGGCAAATCAAGACCACCGAATAGTTTTGGACCTGTTCGAAACGCTCAACTGGCTTGCTTTGGATGATAACATGGATATTCCAGAATTGTTGGAAGCTTACCATGATGCATCTGGTAAACGAACCGAGGCAGACACCCTCTTTTCACTTGGATACCTGTCTTTGGAGCAAAAAGGGCTTGTTGAAAAGTTGTACTGGGGTATTTGCCGAAAAATAAATACTCAAGTTCATAAATTGGACGAGGAAACATTACCTCCTGAGTTAGAACAATTAGACTCCCACCTTATCGATCAGTGCCTGTGCGACTTTTCAGTGTTTCAGTCTTTGCTGGACCATTGGGCGATCGGACAGCGGTTTCCAATCGTGCCGTTACAACGATTAAATGAGCAGCCAACAAGGCGGGCAACGTTAGTTGATCTAACATGCGACTCTGATGGGAAAGTGAGTTCCTATATTGGCGGAAATAATTTCTTGGAGATGCACGCCATTGCAGCCGGAGAGACCTATCGCTTTTGTATTTTCTTGATGGGTGCGTATCAAGATATTATGGGAGATACACACAATTTGTTCGGGAGGGTCACTGAAGCCCATATTTATGCGGACGACGATGAACCTGATGGATTCTATCTCGAAAAAATTCTTCCAGGTACACCTGTAAAAGATATGTTGGCTTTGGTTCAATATTTCCCAAATGACCTGTACAGCAGAATGAACCGGCATATTCGAGCTGCAATTCAAAAAGGCAGCATCAAAGCCAGCGTCGGGTTTGAGTTGTTGGAACGATATGCAGAGACGTTCAATCAGTCCACGTACTATGACCAGTCTAAAAATGTCTGAGCCAGTTCAAATAGCAGCGGTTCAGTTTTCCTGTTCTCCAGACCCAGCCAAAAATCTGGCTCGGGCAATTGAATTAACTAGAAATGCTGCCGCGAAAGGCGCCAAGATTGTCTGCTTACCTGAACTGTTTTTGACCCGCTATTTTTGTCAGACTGAAGATCCTTCCAATTACGAATTGGCAGAGCCAGTCCCTGGTCCTACGAGTGCCGTATTTGAGTCTCTTTCGGCAGAATTGGGAGTATCAATCGTACTTAGTCTATTTGAAAAACGTGCTGAAGGCCTATATCACAACACAGCCTGTGTAGTCGATCCTAAACGAGGATACCTGGGCAAGTATCGAAAGATGCACGTTCCGGACGACCCGCTGTTCATGGAAAAGTACTATTTCGCTCCGGGCGATTTAGGAGTGAAAGTGTTCGAGACCCAAGGTATCAAAGTGGCCGTCCTCATATGCTGGGACCAATGGTTTCCTGAAGCAGCTCGAATTGCCACGTTGATGGGGGCACAAGTTATTTGTTATCCTACAGCTATTGGATGGCAACCGTATGAACAAGAATCGCACGGTACAGCTCAATATGAAGCTTGGGAAACGATTCAACGTTCCCACGCGGTTGCAAACGGATGTTTTGTTGTCGCAGTAAACCGGACCGGATTTGAACCGACTTCTCCGGCAGGCAGTTACCCAGACGGCATTCAGTTTTGGGGCCAAAGTTTTATTGCCGGCCCTGACGGAGCTATTTTAAACCAGGCTTCGGAAACTGAAGAGGGCGTGGTTTTGGCTTCCATACGGCCCAAAGCTATCTCAGAGCAACGTCATGGCTGGCCCTTCCTTCGCGATCGGCGCACCGATGTGTATTCCGTTCTAACTCAAACTTTTTTGGACGAAAATCCGTGAAGAGTGAAGTGAGTAAATGCGTTTTCCCCGCAGAATGGGATCCACATGCCGCCACGTGGTTTACTTGGCCGACAAATTATGATACCTGGACGGATGTGCTGGATTCAGTACGCCGGATGCTGGCGCAGGCGATGGTCGCAATTGCCCATGGTGAAGTCATTTTAGTCAATGTATCCAGTCGGGAGGAATCCAAGCAGGTACACGAGTACACTGGGCACCATCCAAACGTTCGCACACTTGATTTGCCTTCAAACGATTCATGGTGTCGCGATCATGGACCTACTTTTGTGCTTGACGGAACGATGCTTCAGGCTGTGACCTGGAACTACAACGCGTGGGGAAACAAATATCCGCCTTTTGATCTCGACGACGCGTTGGGGCCAGTTATGGCAGCCCGCCTCGGAATACAAGCTAGCCAATCTGATTTAACTCTAGAGGGTGGAGCGCTGGAGTCCAACGGGGCCAACATATTGCTGACAACGGCGTCGTGTGTTCTGAATGCCAATCGTAACCCTGGACTAAGCCGAGACCAAGCCGATCGTGAGTTGTCAAAACAACTTGGACTCCCGATTGTCGGATGGCTTTCAGGCGATTTGGACGGAGACGACACAGATGGGCACATTGACAATTTGGTCCGTTTTGCATCAGAAAAAATGATTCTGATGCCAAAATCTATTGCGACGAAGCAAAACTTGGATGAGATTGATCGAATTGGTGCTTTGGCTAACGCGAAACTTGAAATTAGATACCTACCGGAAGCAGCGTCTTTGAACTATCAAGGCGGGCGTCTCCCCTCCTCTCACATGAACTTCTACATTGCCAACACGTGTGTAATTCTCCCTTGTTATGGCGGTGCTTCGGACGATGAAGCTGCAGAAATCCTTACCGATTTGTTTCCTCAACGGAAAATTGTGCGGCTTGATTGTCGTGATGTTATCAGGGGTATGGGGGCTATTCATTGCCTCACACAGCAAGTCCCGATGTCTTCAAACTTCGTTATACCAAAAGACGACTTTGAGGAATGAATTGACGTCTCTATGCGTCTAAGTTTCAATAATCTGACCCGCCTCAACTAGGTCCGACTCAAAAAGGCCTGCCTCCATCTTTCCTGTATCGAATTATGCGCGTCTCTAATGTTATCGGCTTAATTATTTTTGCCTTTTTGTTCACTGGCTGCTCGAGTACTGCAAATTTGGCGAGCACCTCCGTTTCTAAAAAGATGTTTGCTGATGCTGATCTGGTAGAATGGGCCGACAAAATGTCCGAGTATGAAGACGGACGTTTAAAAGTTGGTGTTCAACACGATGATGAACACATCTATTTAGCCCTTTCTACGACCAACAGAGGCTTAATTCAGCAAATCATGACAGGCGGATTAACGATTTGGTTGAATGATGCTGGTGACAAAACGAAAAAAACCGGTATCAAATACCCGTTGGGAATTATAGATGTGCGGGAGCCAGGTGTTGGCGGAGCGCGGCCAGGCGGAGCAGGACGCGCAGGGACGGACCAAACTCAAGATGGAGGTGGAAATAGAAACGACCTTCTTGAAGCCACTCAGTCCAACTACGAACTGTTCTATGAAGAAAACAAAGGCATTAGAAAACCAGTCGGCTCAGATCCTCGGTTAAAATTAGGAAGTTCGTTTGACTATGGAATGTTTGCCGTAGAAATGATTATTGATCGAGGCGCCGAAGGAATGTCGGATGTCGTTATTAATCCTAGCGGTGCACATTCTTTTGGGATCGGAATTGAAACTCCAGATCTATCGAAAATGAATGCCAATGCTGGAAGTGGAGCACCCGCAGGCGGCGGAGGACGCGGAGGACGCGGTGGCCGTGGCGGCGGCGGACGTGGCGGAGCGGGTGGCGGACAAGGCGCTGGCGGCGGCCCTGGCGGAGCTGCTCCAATTCAGTTGTGGATTTCCGTTTCGTTGGCTCCGAAGTAAGGTTTCTTCCAATCGTAGTATCTTCGGGTACAAGAGTCCAAATCGATTACGTCAATGGAAGCCATTCTTCAGTTTTTCGAGACCATTCCTTCCTCTTATCGCACCATCCTACTCGCGTCCGGAATCCTTGTGTTTTGGATATTAGAGGGGGCTGTTCCGCTATTTCGATTTAGCTATAGAAGGTATCGTCATCTAGGGCTGAATTTGGTCTTTACCTTCACCACACTGGTTGTCAATTTATCATTGGCCTTTCTGACTGTAATGGCAGCCGACTATGTTCAAGGCCAACAGTTTGGAATTTGGTTTCTGTTTACTATTCCCTTGTGGGCCTCCGTGATCATCGCGGTTTTAGTGCTCGACTTAATAGGGGCTTGGTTTGTGCATATTGTGGAGCACAAGGTCAAATGGATGTGGAAATTTCACCTGATTCACCATACTGATACGACAGTGGACGTCACAACGGCTCTGCGCCATCATCCGGGTGAAAGTGTGTTCCGGGCTGCCTTTACGATCGCTGCCGTTGTGGTGGCAGGGGCGCCCATTGCTGTCGTTTTTATATATCAGACTGCATCCGCCCTTTTTTCGCAGTTCAATCACGCAAACATCAACCTCCCGCGTGGAATGGATAGATTTCTTTCTTATCTGATTGTCACGCCCCATATGCACAAGGTGCACCACCATTACGTCCAGCCACTAACGGATACTAATTACGGCAATATTTTTTCCATCTGGGACCGAGTCTTCCAAACGTTTACGGAGGTAGACGATGTCTCGAAACTCACTTATGGAATAGATACTCACATGGCCGAATCTGAAAATGACGACGTCGTTAACCTACTTTCTATCCCATTTCAGCCATACAGAGCCCCAAAAGGATCCAAATTTCCTTCTGAAGATAGCTCTACAAGCCCTCATTCTGCTGGTAAAGCATAAATCGCCCATCTTCGTCAAAGAGGAGAACCTTTCTCTGCAAGGGTTTAAAGGTTAAGCGTTCAGTCCAGACGTGAGACCACGTTTCGGGGTCGGCTGAATTGTTTATATCGACCTGCACAACATGTGAACCCTCCGAAACCGTCGTCGCTGCAATCCCAATACTGAGACCGTCGTCAAAAAGCCCTCCTGGAGTAAACGCCTGACTGAGGTGGACCGAATCGTCTATGGATACTCGAAGCTGCACGGGTACCCGAATTCGCTCAATCGGCCTTGCTCTTCGCATGTGGGGCAATACGTTAGAATCATCGACCTGAGCATCTGTAGTCGATGATGTGACAACCATTCCAGCATGCTTTAAGGAAACAATAAACTCAGCGTGTTCCCTCTTTACGGCCCAATAAGGACCATCAGAGAGGAAAACGGTTGAGACTATGATACTACAACCTACGATTACGGCGACAACTGCACTGTTCCATTTTGAGCGTGCTTTTTTGGCTCGAACAACTGATTGTCCGGCTTTGAATGCCGCTGCAGCAGCCACCAGAGCTTTGGGGTTTGTTCTATCATACCTTACGTAAACCACCTTTTCGGGGTCCACATGATCGGTTCGAAGCCACGGCTCTCTGTCCCCTTTTAGTCGACTTTCTGTATAGTCTGCACCCGTACGACATCCTGGATCTACTCCGCATCCTGCTACCAGCACTCCCTGTGCACCTCTGCGCAGAGCTCGCTCTATCGTAAGCATATGCACCCAACCAACGCAAGGAACAGGCACGATGCGGTACCCCGGCAGCGTGGGACAAGACCCGTTTTCATCAATTGAAAATTGTGCACCCGCCGATTCTGCGCACACAAATGCAACATGCCTTACGTCCTCTTCCAACTCAGAAATAAACTTGCGGACGTCCAAAACGGGCATGGAGGCTTGAGAGATACTTGAGGAGTCACAACTACCTACACAAATGCCACAACCCACACATTTATCAACGTTGACAAGAGCCACTTCAGCGGTTCCCGGCGTATTCTCGTCCGAGGCTACCATATCGATGGCATTAAATGGGCAATCTTGAAAACATTGAGTACACCCATTACAACTGGCAGGATTGACGAGGGCAGGATCTGGCCGTTTTTTAGTAAGCCACCATGGGATACCCCACAATCCTACAGTTGCAAAAAATAACACCAACCACAACAATCCTCCACTCAGCCTTTCAGTGAACCAAAGCGGCATCATATACAGCCAATCTACGTTCATCCCAACCGGAACGCTCATCATGTCTGCCTTCCCAGCCAGCGTAGCAGGAAAGAGCAGCGAGGTGAATACCAAAACTGCAAACAGAGCCGAAGTCATCTTTACCGAAGTAAAAAACTTTGCCGAATTGATTCGCATGATGTGAATCCACATAAACACTGCCATTCCGATCGGAATGAGCATGTGGATGAAGAAAATGATGAAGAAAAACAGCGAATTCAGCCCATCATTGGTTAAAAACGATCGGAGAAGTGGATCCGGGAAAATGGGAAGAACGTCCAAAAAGTTAGCTGTCCCTAATGCGATCTGCCCTGCTCTATCGTCCCACACCAGCCAGTAACCTGTCCATCCGTCTACCCAAATTAAGCCCAGTAACAACATCCCAGTCAACCATGCAACCCATCTAGCCCCTCCAAATTTGCGAGCTCCTAACATTTGAAAAGCATGCAAAATGATAAAGAGGATACACACGTCGGAACTGTATCGATGTAACGAACGAAGAAGCTCGGCCAGATAAGGCGAAGACTTCATTGCGGCCACAGAATCGTATGCGCCGGTTACGCTAGGGCTATACCAAAAGAGCAAAAGAATTCCGGAGGCCAATGCAATTGCAAACATTGAATTGGCTACAGCCCCAAGTTGAGCAAAGGGGTTGAATTCGCTCGGAAAAGATCGCGAAACTATACCCGCCATCCGAATCCATACCGTTTCCAGTTGGCGCAGGACCGCTTCCCCCCTAACAGCCGGGAGCGATCGGGCGTCTGCTACTTTGGAAACAGTTAATACTGGTTTCCGGCCAGATGTGATAATGGGGTCTTTCAAGCTCAATATCTCAACTCGTTGTGGCCTTAAAACGATTCTTTAATCAAATACCGGATAGACTGCTCCAACCACACTTCTTGACTATTGCCGAGCGTAAATCGAAAAGCTAGCCGGCCTTCGGGATCGACCACGTTTATCAGATTGACGTGATCTAAAATATTGGTTTCTGGATTGCGAGCCTTCGCAAACTGGTATGCCCCCAGAATCGGATCAACATATTCCGGTGCACCAGTCAATCCTTTAAAAAAGTTTTGATCCACACCATGCGCCGTGAGCATGGCTTTCATCATTGCTGGCGTATCTGTTTCTGGGTCAAGAGTAAGCGCAAATATCCGAATGTGGGATTTGTCTTCATCACTAAGCCGTGACATAACCCGATAAATTTGTTGCACGATTAAAGGACACGTTTCACCGCAAGACGTATAAATCCCAGTCACAATCGTGATTTTTTGCTCGGTTGGAATGAGGGCGCGCCTTGTGCTGTCTTGATCAACCATCTCAAATGGTGGCGCCATAAAAGAGGTTCGAAGCCGATCTGGTTCAAATGGAATGTCGCCACTCGAATAATCGTTTGAACTGCCGACGTATGGAAGCAGAAGAGCGAGTATAACTACAAGTCCTATTCCACTGAGTGCATGCGGTAACGCATGTGCCCAACCAATTTCTTTTAGCTCTTTGAGTGGTTCCCTCCACACGCCGAAAATCACGGCACCGATTATCAACGGTTGGACGAGGTACATGTACAGATATCCCCATTCCATAGAGCCCGTCAACGGGTCATAATTGAAACACCATCGTTTAAAGTCAGTGGCAAATGCCGATGCCGTAGAGTCTCCAGAAGGGACCAGCAGAATGGCTATAAAAAACGCAATTGTCGAAATCAGGATGCTGATTATCACGACCGGGAACGGCCAAGAGGACATGAAATTCCGAAGTCGTGTGTTACGAGACATAACCTTCAAGAGCGTTTTGGATCGAGGGTACTCAAGATAATTGAATAGCAAAGATCTTTAGATTCTTATTTACCGGAGAGCCTATTTACCGGAGAAACTACCCAATATGATGCGGGGCGGGGCTTATGCCCCGCCCCGCATTCTAGGACCTAATTTTACCGGACAAACCAAACGTCCGTTAACGCCTTCCAGTTTGCAAAGTAATAGACAACAAATGCCGCCAAAAGAATGAAGACCAGCGTAAGCGTACCCGATACATTGTGGGTAGCTTTTTCATACTCTTCGTCCCGTTTGAAGTATATCTCACGGTTTTTAGCCATTGCAGCTTCACTTTGCCATCCTTCCCATTTAGCCGTTTTTAACGACTTACCAAAGAAAACTGAGGCCACAGTTAGAAGGATAAATATCATCAACCCGATGAATGCAATAATGGAACCAATTCCTAAAATTCCGAGCATAAAATGGGCAGCAGAATCAAATCCAGCTGGCAAAAGTGCTCCTGCAAATTCTACGTCATAATGACGCCGCGGTACACCGTACGAGCCAGCCAAAGACATCCCTATGGACATGATCACAATCCCTCCGCCGAATATGAAGGGTTGTATTCTTGCCAATCCCTTGAGGTAAAATTCCCTCTGGAAAATCAGCGGCACAACGTAGTAGGTTAATCCCATAAAGGCCAAGGTGGTACCCCCAACCACGGTCACGTGGAAGTGTCCAGGAATCCGCAACGTGTTGTGCGCGATGATATTAATCTGTTCGGTCCCAATAGTTACGCCAGTAATTCCACCGAGAAATCCAAATATCAGCGCCGAAAGAACTACGGAAGAGAAGCCCGGATCTTTCCATGGAGATTTTACGAGCCAATTAAAGACTCCTTTTTTGTAACCCTTCAACCTCTGGGCTACCTCTATGGAAGACGGCACCGTAAATCCATGGACCAGCGATGCTAATACCGCCAAGTACATCGCGTACGACGTATTCCAGATTTTCCAAGATGCACTTAGGCCTGGATCTACCATAAGATGATGCGCCGATGCCAGATTGATGAACAGAATGTAGAGCAGGAATGCCCCTCTACTCACCGTTTCATTTATGGGTTTGGCGCCTGTCGTGACACTTGCCAAGAAATACCAAATGGCCACCATCGCGCACAAATTAACTTGTTGCGCAGGGTGTCCCAAAGCCCACCAAACTAACCTGTACCAACCAGCGTCAGGCTCAGGGGTCCATCCCATGGACCAAGTAAAGGTCGGAATTAAGGCCAGAGCCCCGTGAAGAATGGTGAACACCGCGATAATGGCGGCTGCTAGAGCCCCAAACGTGACAAGAGGCATCGAGCCTTCGTACGTTTTGTCTCGTTTAGCTATGTATATCGTCGCAAAGAAATTATAGAGCGCCACCAAAACACCTACCGCAACCAGAATAATTCCTAGGTAAAAAAATGGATGTGCCATTAATGGTGGATACGATGTCATCAAGACGTCGCCCTTGCCCTGCAAAATCATAATATTCGTCAAGACGGCGCCTGCAAACATCATGATGACCGAAACCCAGGCTACCTTTTTCGAAAAGATCCGAGAATTCAAGGGGCTGGTGCATGCGAAATACAGAACGGCGACTTCGAAAAACAAAATCCAGAACAGCAACATATTGACCCCATGCAGGGTCAGTATGCGGTAATACATTACGTCGTTGAGCAAATGCACGGCAGACCAGCGAGTCAAACCAAGAAGAATTGCGCCAATCCCCCCTACCAACAAAGCAACAACCGCAAAGACTGCATTAGCTTTGATAAAAAAAGCGGCATCTAGGCATACGGGAAGGCCCGTCGTAGAGCATTGCCGCGAACGGCCAGGTAAAAAATTTGTCATAACGGCCTCCTATTCGACAATTATGCGGCCGGTCATCAAGTGATGCCCAATACCGCAAAATTCGTTACAGATAATTGCGAACTCTCCGGCCGAAGTCGGTGTCAACGTCAGAACGTGGTCGTATCCAGGTAGCACCTGGAAATTCATGTTCATGGGTTGCAACGAAAAGCCGTGTTGGAGATCGGTTGACGAAATATGGACTCGATATTCCTGATCCTTTTTCAACTTCAGGATTGGATACCAACTCCACATTCTGGCCTGGAGATATACATCTCCACCGGGGGAAGGCTCAATTATAGGAATCCCGTTCATTTCGCCCACTTTATTGGTTGCAACCTGTTGAGTCACACGATCCTGAAACGCTGCTTTATCAACGCGATAGGACTCTCCAGTTGAATTTTGTTTACCCATAAAGTGAGCGTAGGGCATTGCAATAAACAACACAATACACCAAATCATTCCAACACCTATCCACAGCCTTTCTGGGCCTGCAGGGGGCTGGAACCAGTCTTTGGGGGGGGGATGCATACTCATAGTGGTCCTCCTTATGGCAATGTGGCAGGTGCCATGTTTGCTAACTCAATCCATCCCCACACCGTGTAGGAAAGTGTGGGAATAACCACACCGAGGACTAACAATAGCCAGGGATTATCCAATAGCTTCTGCAATGCATGTTTCTTTTCAGGTTCCATGAGCGCCTCCCGACGTTGATTGGATTTAGTGCCTGATAACGTAGACTTACAACATTCAAGGTTTTAAGACCTTTATATCCATAATAACAGATCGACAAGATTCTGTCAACGTCTACACACTGATTTCAATAAAGCCCAAAGTGAGGTGAAATGTGGGCCTATGCGGATTTAAGGCCCAAAACTGCCTCCTTTTAATCCGGCTCTAGAAAGACCTACTTACCATTTCTGTAAAAAATGATTCCCCCTGAAGAGCCACCTACAAACAAATCAAGATCTCCGTCTGCATCTATATCGGCAAATTCAGGCGCAGAAAGGACCTGAACGTCGACTCCGAAATTTCCGAACAACTGAAAATCCGCAACTTGTGCAGTTCCTTTGTTCAGATATAAAAGGAGCCCCTCCAATTCCGTTCCCAAGATCATATCGTAGTCACCATCCTTATCCAAGTCGGCAAACGTTGGAAAACTTCTCCGTCCGGTGTCAATATCCAGATAAGTATCCGATATCAATTCGAATTGCGCCTGTTGAGCGGATCCATTGTTGATATAATAATTCATTGAACCAGACGCTTCTCCAACGAAGAGATCCAAATCCCCGTCTGCATCAATATCGACAAGTGCAGGAACTGCGTTCTGTCCCCTAGACAGAACTTCGTAGACAGGATTCACCTCTTCAAAATTATATGAGGTCGCCGATCCCGAATTGTTAAAATATGCGATTTCTTTATTCCACTTGCCAACCAACATATCCAGGTCCCCGTCGCCATCCAGATCTGCAATGGCTGGAGTTTGATGATAGGTGTTGGTTAAATCCACGGTCTCTTTGTATGTAAAAGCAGCTTTCTCTTTGGTACCTGTGTTTTCAAACACGAACATCAAAGAAGTTTTCTGATTGGATGGCTCAATTTTGTTTGCCAGAATGAGATCTAAGTCTCCATCTCCATCCAAATCCGCCAGCTTGACCACGCTCTCACTTCCAGCATCCAAATCGTTAACAAATCGCATCGAGTTGACCTCAAAATGGTCTGGCTCAGTCTGCTCTAAATAATACAGATTGTCTCTTGTTGTGCTGTTCGCATTGAACGCTCCACCAAGCACACCAAACACCATATCCAGATCACCATCCATATCCAAGTCCAATACTACAGGAGCGTTGTATCCACTGGTCTGGACCCGATTATTCAACGGGAAGCCAATGGGCTCGCTCCTAAGAGATGGCGCCCCACACGAACCCTGGTTACGTATTAACAGGACTCCTGCTTCAAAAAAGTCTCCCCAAAACAAATCCAGATCATCGTCATTGTCGATATCAGCAAAATTCATGGTGTTTGCTCCATGAAGGGACACATTTTGCCCAACAATTTCTATGTCTTCCCAACGGTCAGTGACAAAACGAAATCGAGGAATCCTGTCGTCATCATATCCCACTGATTCGTAGTGAGTTATGGTACCTGTAACTCGTCCAATAAACAGGTCCAGCAATCCATCACAATCGATATCGACGATTTGTGGAATGTTCTGACGATCTGCAAAAATGGGGGTTCCTGTGGCATCAAGCAAAGTGTCTACCACCATCACAAACCGAGCGTCCAACCGATCTCCTTCGTTGCGATAGTATCTGACATAACTAAAACGTTCCTCTGTGAGAATGTCCATATCGCCATCATTGTCTAGATCAACGACCCTGTACCATTCTCCGATGTCCAAATCTTTATATGCATCCGAGCGCCATTCGAAATGAGGTACGCCAGATATCCCTACGTTTTCAAAATGTTTGATTCGTCCCGTTTCTTCCTGAATAAACATGTCTGGATCACCGTCCCCATCCATGTCTGCAAACTGAGGTCTCGGCACATTGAAGCCACCTTGAAACGGAAGTTTATACAAGATACCGACGCTGTCAGTGACCGAAAATGGCGAAATTTCCTTATAAAACGTGGGCAGTCCGGACGATTTTTCGCCAACGGTCTGAGAACTAGAAGAACAGCCAAAAAACAGCGCCCCTGATACCAAAACCAGAAGAACCAATCGTGCAAAACCTTTCATAAATGTTGTTTTACTAAAACTTTTTATTACCAACTAGGACGCCCAGCTGTGCCGGATGCGTATAGACCTACTTCGAGAACTTTCACAATTTTTTTGGACGCCAAGTCAATCACGGTAACCGTACCAGGATTGCGTGAACCCTCGCCAAAGTCATGTCGAGATTCGTACGCCGCATTAAGATTGTTGCCGCTGATATACAACGTTTTACCATCGCTAGAGATCGCAGCACCATGTGGCTGAGCCAACCCATACCCTTCAATAACGGCCTCTACAGATCGAGAAG
>ERZ890510.1529-NODE-1529-length-14828-cov-23.123739_pt1 | contig 14828 bp, 10 predicted proteins | sample MGYA00521265_ERZ890510 | MGnify/ENA primary metagenome ERZ890510 (study PRJEB32303, sample SAMEA104408624) | aquatic metagenome | biome: Brackish water; feature: Chemocline; material: water | place: Baltic Sea | collected 2014-10-26T21:54:00 | depth 110 m ...
GCGAGAACGGGCTATAACGGAATTTGATTAGCCTTTCACCCCTACCCACAGCTCATCCAAGCCGTTTTCAACCGACACTGGTTCGGACCTCCATTGCGTATTACCGCAGTTTCATCCTGGCCATGGGTAGATCATCCCGCTTCGCGTCTATTACCACGGACTAAATAGCCCTATTCAGACTCGCTTTCGCTACGGCTCCCCCGGTTGGGTTAACCTTGCCCGTGACAATAACTAGCCGGCTCATTATGCAATAGGCACGCTATCAGGCTGTACCATTCCGAAGAATGGCCATAGCCCTTTAACTGCTTGTAGGCGTACGGTTTCAGGTACTTTTAACTCCCCTAGCAGGGGTACTTTTCACCTTTCCCTCACGGTACTGGTTCACTATCGGTCGATGGTTAGTATTTAGCCTTGGGAGATGGTCCTCCCAGATTCCCACAGGGTTCCACGTGTCCCGCGGTACTCAGGTGCCTGTCGGGAGTCGCTGTCGCTTTCGTGTACGGGGCTATCACCCTCTATGGCCCGCCCTTCCAGACGGTTCTACTAGCGAAGCGTTTTGTAACTCCACAATGACAGGTCCTACAACCCCACCAATTCCGAAGAATCGATGGTTTGGGCTATTCCGCATTCGCTCGCCGCTACTAACGGAATCACTATTGTTTTCTATTCCTTCGGGTACTAAGATGGTTCACTTCCCCGAGTTCGCTTCATACAGCCTATATATTCAGCTGCAGATACTCCGGTTTTGCCGGAGTGGGTTCCCCCATTCGGAAATCCCCGGATCAAAGCCTACTAGCGGCTCCCCGAGGCTTATCGCAGCTTGCCACGTCCTTCATCGCCTTCCATCGCCAAGGCATCCACCGTACGCCCTTAGTAGCTTGATCACTACCAAAGATTTGCCTAAGATTCTCTCGTTCTACTCAGTTGAATCCGCAGGAACTACCAAACCGTCGACTTCAGCTCTATACAAGCAGCCTTCGCTAACGGCCTGTCCCACGAATCCTATTCATAGAATTTGCCCATCAATATTCAATTGTCAAAGACCAAAAAAACCACCTACGAGCGCAACCCGCAGATGATTTGTGGCACGGTCATCGACCGTACGTAGAGAAGCCTTCCCTATTAGGACAGGGAAGACTAAATGGAGATGATCGGGATCGAACCGACGACCTCCGCCTTGCAAAGGCGGCGCTCTCCCAATTGAGCTACATCCCCTGGACACTTCGGACAATCTTGATTCAAGCCGCTCGCCAGACCGGATCGAATGGGCCTGGGTAGACTTGAACTACCGACCTCACGCTTATCAGGCGTGCGCTCTAACCAGCTGAGCTACAGGCCCCTGTTGGTTCAGCGACTGAGGTTGCCGACTCTTACTGCCCAACCCTGTGGATTTGGCAGATATTACTCGTCGAGTCGACACGTTGTCGAGTGCCAGAGTTACTAATTTCATTTCCTCAATCTGTCTGAGGCGGAAAGCGTACATGTCAGTCGGTAACTGAGTTCTAAAACCGACCAGCGAAACGTTACAAAAATACTCTTAGAAAGGAGGTGATCCAGCCACAGGTTCTCCTACGGCTACCTTGTTACGACTTCACCCCAATCACCACTCACACCTTAGACGGCTATCTCCCGAAGGTTGAATCACCGGCTTCTAGTGCAAACGGCTTTCGTGATGTGACGGGCGGTGTGTACAAGGCCCGGGAACGTATTCACCGCGGCATTCTGATCCGCGATTACTAGCGATTCCAACTTCATGGAGTCGAGTTGCAGACTCCAATCCGAACTGAGACCGGTTTTATGAGATTAGCTCCACCTCGCGGTCTTGCAACTCTTTGTACCGGCCATTGTAGCACGTGTGTAGCCCTGGATATAAAGGCCATGAGGACTTGACGTCATCCCCACCCTCCTCCGGTTTATCACCGGCAGTCCCTTTAGAGTTCCCGGCATGACCCGATGGCAACTAAAGGTAGGGGTTGCGCTCGTTGCGGGACTTAACCCAACATCTCACGACACGAGCTGACGACAGCCATGCAGCACCTGTCACTGCGTTCCCGAAGGCACCAATCTATCTCTAGAAAGTTCGCAGGATGTCAAGACCAGGTAAGGTTCTTCGCGTTGCGTCGAATTAAACCACATGCTCCACCGCTTGTGCGGGCCCCCGTCAATTCCTTTGAGTTTCAGCCTTGCGACCGTACTCCCCAGGCGGGGCACTTAATGCGTTAGCTACGACAGAGAAGGGATCGATACCTCCTCCACCTAGTGCCCATCGTTTACGGCCAGGACTACGGGGGTATCTAATCCCCTTTGCTCCCCTGGCTTTCGTATCTCAGCGTCAGTAACAGACCAGAAGGCCGCCTTCGCCACCGGTGTTCTTCCCAATATCAATGCATTTCACCGCTACACTGGGAATTCCGCCTTCCTCTCCTGTACTCAAGCCGAACAGTTTCAAACGCAATTCCAGGGTTGAGCCCTGGGCTTGCACGCCTGACTTATCCAGCCGCCTACATACTCTTTACGCCCAATAATTCCGAACAACGCTTGCCCCCTCCGTATTACCGCGGCTGCTGGCACGGAGTTAGCCGGGGCTTCCTTTAGTGGTACCGTCATTATTCTTCCCACTTGACAGAGGTTTACGAACCAAAATCCTTCATCCCTCACGCGGCGTTGCTGCGTCAGGCTTTCGCCCATTGCGCAATATTCCCCACTGCTGCCTCCCGTAGGAGTCTGGACCGTGTCTCAGTTCCAGTGTGGCCGATCACCCTCTCAGGCCGGCTAACCATCGTAGCCTTGGGGGGCTGTTATCCCTCCAACTAGCTAATGGTCCGCGAACTCATCTACAAACGGAGTTTGAGACTCCTTTGGCCACATCACATAAGAGACGTGGTCTTATTCGGTATTAGCGCAACTTTCGTCGAGTTATCCCGAATTCGTAGGCAGATTATTCACGTGTTACTCACCCTTGCGCCACTTTACTGGTTTCCCGAAGGAAACTTTCTCGTTCGACTTGCATGTGTTAGGCACGCCGCCAGCGTTCGTTCTGAGCCAGGATCAAACTCTCCAGTTATAAAAACTTGAAAATCTAATCCAAATGTTTAAATCAAAGTAATTGTTGCTAGACCCGCAACATCTTTTGACACCTATTCAATTTTCAAAGAGCGAGTTCCAAAAAGCGTAATACTCTACGCAGTTCAGAGTAATTGTCAACTGATTATCTGGAAAAAAGGCAAGAAATCTCTATGTGAAAGCCGTTTCCTAAATTTCCCTGGAAAAAACTTTCAGATAAAGATTTTCAGGCAGATTTGTTTGACTTGGTAATAATAGTTCCTGAACAAACTAAAAGCAACATTTATTTTTAAAAATATGAATATTTATTCTTTTTGCCAGTAAGTGCTTTTAAAACAAGGTCTCATTTAGAATGAATAAGCTTGGATATAGCCTGAAAATAGAAAACTTCATACTCGAATAATACTGTATTTGGTGCTAGAGATAATTTTAGCCCACTAAATATGGCGTGCGGAAAATTTAGCGACTAAAAAGTGGAAATGGCTGAAATATTCGATTAGAACCTTGAGATCCGCCCGCGTGAGGTTTTATGTCATATTCCTGGATAGTTCTCTCTGCGACCTGCTGATAGTAGATCAGCGTTGGAGGCTTTTGTTTTTTTGGAGAGCTGGTTTTTTGGTGATCAGCCAGTAAGAAATAGCCAGGCAGAGTACTAATACTCCATATAATAAGACATCCATTGTTTTTGCGGGGGAGAGGGAGAATATGAGTATCTTCCTGATGAGCGCGGCAATGGCCAGGGTTATAAAGCCTTCCAGGGCAAAGCTTCCTCCGCGCAGGTGGCTCATCTCCTGGTGAATCAACTCGATGGCGGCCCATAGAATCAGGAGACTTCCCAGTACGGTCAAAATGCCTTGCTCTACCGAGTTCGTCCCTGAAAAAAGAAGGTAGACGTCATAGCCGAATAATCCGACAGCAAATAAGGCCACGATAACCAGAGCCCCGGCCAATAAATAATTAAAAAAGGAGCTGGTTTTTTTCAGCACACGCAATAATGTCTTTTCAATGCTGGAGAGGGAAAGGAAGCGGCCCATCTCCTCCTGACGGTAGGAACTGGTTAAAACATCCAGATTGATGTCGAGGATTCTCTCAAAGGCTTTTATCTTGTCTGTCAGGTTTTCGCTTTCCATGCAGTGTTGATGGATGCGCCCCAAGGTGAAAACCCGGACATAGTTGAATGCCGCATTCACATAATGGGTGGGGAGCCCCAGCTGGACATGGGTTTCGCCTATTTTATAAAGCTTCAGGAAATGGGTAATATCATAAGTGCCGCTGAAAAGATCCAGATACCATTCGCGAATCTTACTGCGGTGCCGGGTAAGAATTTTCTGATCCTTTAGAAAGTCCGCAGTTTTACCAAAGCTCCAGATAAACTCGTAGAATCCTTCCAGAAATTCATCGGCAAATGATTCTATCTGAGGCTTCATCTGCAGTAACAGAGCCTCGTCCTCCCTGGCGAAACGGTAATGAGCCTTCAGGGCAGGGTAATCATTTAGAGTGGTGTCATCCATTGCGATGCATGCTCCGTTTAGAAATCAGTTTTCTTATGCAGTTGCAAATAATATTTTTCCAAATCTTTTACTGAAAACATTCCCACAATTTCACCTTCCCTTGTCACGGGGACATGCCGTATTTTCTTCGTCTCTATTATAGCGCATGCCTCGGCAATGGTTTGATTCTCGTCTATGATGTGCGCAATTTTTGTCATTAAAGAGGATGCTTTTACTTTTTTGGGATCACACTCACCTTTTAGAACCAGAGTCATCCAATCCGTTTTAGTGATGATCCCCACGTATTCACCATTGCCCTCTATTAAAATAGCGCTGACTTTGTTCTTGTACATTTCGTCAATGGCCTCATAAGCATATTTGTCATGGCTTATTGAGAAAATCTGTGTGCTCATGTGTTCACCAACTTTATTCATTACAAGTGTCCTCGGCTCTGATTAATGGCGTGAATATTTTATAGCTTCAAAATCATGGTTCTCGGGAGATATTCCCATGCGCAACTGAAAGCTGCCAGCGATATTTCTTGCCAGTCTTTTTGCTTCTTCTGCTTTCAGGCCTGAAAAATTTTTATCAATGGTCTGGATAAATATTTTGAGCCACATGGTAAAATGTTTTGCCTCCAAAGACAAACTCAAATGCTTCTGGAAGGGGTTCCCCTCGTAGTTGCTGAAGCCGAAAAGGAGCCTCTCCCAAAACTGATACATTGTGGGTAAATGGTCTTGCCAGTCACTGATGGCTTTCTCAAAAATAGGCCCAAGCAGCGAGTCTTGCCGGGCATTTCTATAAAACGAGTCGACCATCAGCTGAATACCCTCTCCAGATTGAATATCTCGTTTGTTGCCGGGAGAACCAGAATCATACATTGGAAGCCTCCTGATGGTTTTCTGTAAAGAAGATAAAAGGATGTTTTTATCTTTTATTTGTGTCAGTATGTGGAAACGCGATAACGATGTCAAGGTTTTATTGTCTGGCAAAATTTATAGCAGGGGGTCGGGAAACTAAATCAGCCGAACAAGGGGATCAGTCGCTTGGGACTGCGCTTTCCGAGCGCGCCAAAAAAACATGCGAAATTTTGAAGGAGGTTAATCTTTAGTGGTCGGGACTTTTTCCAAGACCCTGAGGATAGCTTCTATGTCATAGCTCTTCAACATATGCCCCAAGTGCTCCGCCAATTGCTCGGAGGCATTACCCTGTTGGCTTAGTGAACCCAACATTTTTTCGAGTTTAGTAATGCTATATAGCTTGGCGGCTTCCCTAATGCTGTCATGCAAATCCTTCGGCATGGAAAATTGAGACAGGTCTAGTTCTTCTAGAGACGGGTCTACTTGAGAAGTCTCGTCATCGTCATAAATAAACTCAATATCGAGCAATTCGTTGAGGCAATTGAATATCTCCTCCTCTCTGAAGGGCTTGGAGATATACTCATGGAATCCCATTTGTAAATAATACTCTCGACTTCGGTTTAAGGCGGATGCGGTGATCGCGACTATTTTTACTTTGTCGTTCCCAAACTCCTCCTGGATTAATTTAAGGGCATCCTCGCCTCGCATGACAGGCATGCGCATATCCATAAACACAATATCCGGTTGGTATTCTTTCGCTCTGTCCACTCCTTGTTGTCCATTTTCAGCTTCTATGATCTCTACCCCAATATCTAAAAGTAACTTTGAAAGCACGTCCCGGTTGTCTTTCACATCGTCCACGATCAGTGCCCTGACGTGATAATCAGGGGCGAGATGAAGAACAGAATTGTTTTTTAGGACATTTTTATAGATATTATCCGCTGAGGGTGGGAGGTCCAGGATAAAATAAAAGTGTGATCCTTCAAGAATTTTTGATTCTACAAATAAATCAGCACCCATAAGTTCCAACTGCTTTTTGGCAATGGCCAACCCTAGACCCGTTCCACCCTTACTTCCTCTTTCCTCGTTCTGATGAAAGGCATCAAAAATCTTTTCTTGTTCCTCAACGGGAATACCGTGTCCAGTGTCTGTAATGTCAAAGCGGTATTGATTATCTTCCAAAGCGGTTACGGAAAGTGAAACCTGCCCCAAGTCGGTAAATTTGATGGCATTACCCAAAAGGTTGACCAGAACCTGTCGCAATTTAGTTTCATCCCCTTGAACCAGAACCGGACTTGAAAATCCATCCACTGTCCACCGCAACTGCTTTTGCCTGCAGCGAAGTTCAAATAGATTTGAAAGATCATTAACCAATTCATTGAGATCAAATCCCCTTAAATTCAACTCCATTTTTCCGGCTTCAATCTTGGATATGTCGAGAATCTCGTTGATCATCTTAAGAAGGTTCTTGCCGCTATTATCAATGGTTCTGATGGCGTTTTGGGTCTCAGAGTCCAAATCCTTTTTTCTGAGAAGAATCTGGGAGTAGCCCAAAACAGCGTTCATGGGAGTGCGGATTTCATGGCTCATATTAGCGAGGAACATGGACTTTGCTAGATTGGCTTTCTCGGCTTCGATTTTCGCCTTGTCCAAGTCCTCAATAACTTGTTCGAGGTAAATTGTTTTATCTTGAAGCTCCATATTCATGGAATCTGCATAAGCAACGGCTCGTTTGTTAGATCTGGAAAGTATTACAAATAAAATTAAAAGTAAGGAGTCAATGATGACGCCTCCAATCAATATCATCAAAGGCTGGTCATTGACTGTAGCGTCGCGAAATGATTGAGTGCTCCTAATATCAAAAACCCACTCTCTCCCATAAAAATGTATTTTGTAATTTTTACTAAATAGGGGGTTTGAATCATAATCTTTGTTTGAAACTATATGCTCATCATAAAGCATTTCATCTGCATCACTGATTTGAATGCCGACCTGACGGTTTTCTTTTCGAAGCACGCCCTGCATCAGTTTTTTCATTACAAAAGGAGCATAAACCAGCCCTGTCAGGTTTTCTTTGCGATCTTCCAGGGACCCGAAAGCATTGTCTTTGTAAAAGGGAGCGTAAAATAAAAATCCTGGAGTCTTCCCCGTATCCTGAACTAATGTGATGGGTCCTGTGATTTGCGCGAGCCCTGTGTCGCGCGCCTTTTTGGCCGCCGTGTAGCGGTTTGTTTCATGAGCCATATCCAATCCGATAGCTTTGGCATTGGTCTTGACGGGTTCGATGTAGCTAATAGGAAAAAACTCTTTTTCGTTGTGTTTCGGATGAATGTTGTAGTCAGGGCGCATTTGCCTTTGTTTTTCTAAGTAAGAACTCAATCTCTGTGATGGAACATAATGAATCACGCCTATTCCATTAATGCCGGGGTATTTAATATCAATACGTAGGCTCTCCGCAAAAATACGCCAGTCTTTAAAAGATATCTCCCCACCTTTAGCCTGAATGGCCGCGACCCCTCCCCACAGGCCGTCTTCGTATTGTTTCATACGTTCGGAGATGAGCTCCACAACCTGGTCTGCCTGCCGAAGAAACTGGGTCCTGTTTTTTTCATAAACTTGTAATTTTGAAAAATACCATGCAAAGAGAGTCAATAAAATGGAAAGAAGAACCACCATCCAGTGATACCAATGCAGTGTTCCATTTCTATCTATTGATTTGTTGTCGATCATTATTTGTTTTTCCACTATCTAACCGGCCTCAAAAGCCGAATTTTGGATTAAATAATTTTCCCATGATCATGAGTTAACTTAAAACTTGATTTTCAAACCACCTGCAACGCCAAAGCCATCTAACGATGTATTAGCATCTTCTATTTCATTGTATCGAGTCTCCAAAACCAAATCAAAAGTCTCATTAATCTTGAAATTGATTTGCGGCTCAATGACCCAGCGGTCGTCACTGTCCTCTTCGAGGTTTAGATCTGCGAATCCGGAAATATATATTCTATCAGTCAGGTGTAGAAGATAGATCACGCTGATTTGACTACCGCTTCCATCCGTTTCATAAGGATGGTAACGCCATTCAAACCAACTTTTGTCGCCGTGAATAGAGGGAACCGGATGCTTGTAGGTGAAGCCTGGCCGCACCACAGTATTATCCGTGCCGTTTAAGTCGTTGTACTCCAGCTCGAACCCCAAACCTTTCCAAGCACCGTTGGCATTGGGGAAAAGGGGTCTTTTCAGTCGATATTCTATAAAGTATCGGGTTAATTCAAAACGTTGATCCGCGTTTTTTTGTTCGGAGTGGAAATCGACAAAACCCCATATATTAAAACCCCAAGGCAGATCAGGGAGACTGGTTTGAATATTCAAAGTATTGTAATCCCGGCTGTCGAAATAATAAGTCAGATAAACTTTGGCCGGTTTCCTGTCATTGCCCTCAGCAATTGTTGAACAGATCAATAGACTCAGTAAAAGCGAAAGAGCGAGAGTAAGGATTTTTTGTTTATCAATAAGTAATGTCACAATACCCGCCTCCTGAGTCAATAATCATAACTATAATGCTACTCCAATCAGCAAAGTCCATGCCGAATTCGACACTCGAGTCAAAGGCTTTGTTTTATAAGCCTATAATGTTTTTGTGGCGAGAGTTGGGATCGGATATTATTTTGTTTTTTTACAAAATTGGCAGTTTTGGTAAAATAGCTTTTACATTAGTCTTGTAAATTTTCGAGGCTGCTGATGCGTGCGGGGTAGCTCAATGATTTGAGGATCACTCGCTGGCTGCTAGCTGCAGCGGCTACAGGCAAGAACGATACCTCTTTGCTGAAAGACAGGGCTTATTCTTCTATTTGCCTTCCACGCTAGTGGATTCTTCGATCATCTGCAGGCTCTTTAAGGTATAGAGCTTGTGATACAGACCTTGTTGTTCCATCAACTGGGTGTGGTTGCCGCTTTCGACCAGTTTTCCTTTATCTAATACGATAATTCGTTCGGCGTTGTGAATGGTCGATAACCGATGCGCGATGATGAATGATGTCCTGCCCTTCATTAACCGTTCCAGCGCGTCTTGGATCAGCAATTCCGATTCGTTATCGAGTGCTGAAGTGGCCTCGTCCAGAATCAGGATGCGCGGGTCTTTTAGAATCGCCCGGGCAATGGCGATGCGTTGTCTCTGTCCGGCGGAAAGCCGGATGCCTTTCTCACCGACAACCGTTTCATAACCGTCCGGACATTCCATGATGAAGTTGTGGGCATTGGCGGCTTTGGCGGCTTCAACAATCTCCTCTTGCGTGCAACCGGATTTGGCGTACTCGATATTTTCACGGATGGTTCCGCCAAACAGGATGGTCTCCTGCGGCACGATGCCGATCTGACTCCAGTAGCTGGCCAGTTGTACCGATTTCAACGGAACACCATCAATACGAATTTCTCCCTTGATGGGATCATAAAACCGATGCAGGAGTTGAACGAGGGTGCTTTTGCCGGCGCCGCTGGGTCCGACCAGGGCCACGGTCTGCCCCGGTTCAACCGTAAAGTTTATGCCGCGGATCACTTCCTGATCGTCTCTATAATGAAAGTGGACGTCATCGACTTCCACTTTACCTGCGATACGTGGCAGAGTTTGTGCGTCGGCAGGGTCGCGTACGTCCCCTTTCATGTCGAGAATTTCAAAAACCCGTTTGCTGGCGCCAATGCCCTCCTGCACGCGTGCATACAGGCGCGCGAAGCTCCCCATTGGGCCGGCTATGATGGTGGCGTATAGAATGAAGGCGATGAGTTCCCCGGGGCTGATGGCTCCTAGAATCACTTCTCGGCCACCATACCAGAGCAGGATGAGTGAGGTGGAAAAGGCGATGAAGCCAATGCTGGGCCCAAAAAATGAGGAGATGATGACGCGTTTTTTAGCGGACTGGTAACTGTCCTCCAATGCCGAGCCAAAACGCTCATTTTCCAGGTTTTCCCGGACAAAGGATTTTACTATCTGAATGCAGGAAATATTCTCTTCCAGAATGGTTGTGGACACGGCCAGCTTGTCTTGAATTTCGGTCGAGAGTTTTTTCAGCTTGCGTCCGAAGGTGCGGGCGAACAATACCAGAACAGGGGCCAGCACCAGTATCAGTCCGGTCAACTTCCAGTTCATATAAGTGATAATGATAATACCGCCGAACAGGCGTATGGATTGCTGAATCAGGGTGGCGGGCAGGTCAGTAACGATGTTCTCGATGGTGGTGATATCGTTGGTCATGCGCGAGACGATTTCGCCAGTTCGGCGCTTGACGAAAAAGCTGAGTGAAAGCGTGTGTAGATGCCGAAACAGCTTGATGCGAAAATCGGTGATGGCGCGTTTTTCGGTCAGGTCGAACAGATAATTATGGGCGGTAGTAAAGATGAGCTGGATCAGGAATAGTCCGGCAATGCTGAGCGTGAGGTTGTTCATCAGCGCCATGTTTTTTTCGACCATGACCACATCGACCAGTTTTTTGATATAAAGCGGCACGGCCAGGTTGGTCAGGGATGCGATGACCAGAAAGATCGCGCCCAGGGTCAATGCCTTTTTGTAGGGCGAAAGTAATTTTAGAAGTCGTTTGTAATTATGCATTGGACGGTTTCAATGACTGCAGTTTGAGTCAGTGGGATGATTTCAGCTTTTAATAAATACAGGTTTGTTGTTGAAGGTAAAGTGTTTTTCAGTGCTTCCCCCCAACTCCAGGGATGAAGGGAATGAGTATGGATACGGTGATCAAAATAATGATAATCCATTCCAGTATTTCAAGTCTCCGGGTTGACTCTGCGTCTGAAAACTTCTGATAAATACTTTCAATCGTTTGTAGTTTTCGGGTGATACTGTTTTCCCATGTATTTAATTTCAGTCTTTCGTAAGACAGTTTATAGAGTCGGGCCAGAAAGACATCTTCAAACAGTTTCAGAGCATTGGTTACGCTTTCAAACATAATTTCACTGTCGAGCTGGAACTGGCTAATTTTTTTCAGCTTGCTGTGTCGGGTTTGGGTGGGAAGCCAGGAACCCCAGCGACTTTTTGAGAAATAGTCGTAAAATTCTTTCAAGGCCTTGTTGATTTCACTTTCAAGATAGAAAAATTCTGTTAGGGCCACATTGGTATATTCGAGGACGGTACCAACATCTTCCATTTCCTTGCCGTATACAATGGCGGTGTCCCAATCTACAAGGGTCAGATCATTCTGTCCATAAGAAACCCTATGAAAAATAATGTCGTTGATTTCTTCCTGCGATAACAGGACAGTGTCAGCACGTAACAGGCAGGAAAGGGCATCAGGATAATCGCTCAATAGTGTTTTAACGGAAATTGAGGGAGTCAGTTCTTCAAACTGAAAAACATAATAGTCTTCTACGTGTTCGTTGACCTTCATTTTGTTGATAGCAGGGCTAATCTCACCGAGGATGTTTTGAAGCAGGTTCCGGGCCAACCCTATCAGTTCAGGATTGTCGTATAGAGTCTGGCTCAGTTTGACAATGCTCTCAAGTTTACCGGAAAAAGGAACCTTGATACAGATTGATATCGCCCCAAACTCAAAAATCGTAGCTTCAGAAGTCGCAAAGGATTTATGGAACGCTGTGACCTCTAGTTCGGGGCAGGACTGGGAAATATTTAGAGGGGGAGATGTTAGTTTGAAATATTTATTTGGTCTTTTTTTGAGTTTGAATCCGCGATGGTGACTGGGTGACATAATACGTTGGTTTGCCACATCCAGATTGATGCTGAATCCCACATCAAACGCATAATAGAGATGAGCCGTCCCTTGGTCGATTGAAATGTTTTCCCAATGGGCGGGAAAGTTTATTATCTCTGGCATGGGAAGGAGGGTCTCCGAAAGGCCACAATGATATTGAAGTTTTACCAACAGGTACTTCCTAGTGCAAGGTTAATTTATTCCATTTGCGTCCTCATGTATTTTCCGGTTAATTTAGGAGGAATAATTTTAGAGGTCAGGTTTGTTCGGCAAGCTTAAAATAATATTATCCGATATAAAAATCCAACACACGTTTTTTGCTTTGCCGTTTGCGGTGATGAGTGCGTTTTTGGCCGCTGGCGGATTGCCGCAAACAGAAAAACTGGTTTGGATCGTGGTCTGCATGGTGGGCGCGAGAAGTGCGGCGATGGCTTTTAACCGAATCGTGGACGCACGCTTTGATGCGAAGAATCCACGCACCCGTGAACGGGCTCTTCCCTCCGGCCGGGTCAGCATTGGCAGTTACTGGGCCTTCCTGATCTCGTTTTCGGCGCTGTTTGTTTTTTCCGCGTGGATGCTTAACTCGCTGGCCTTTTATCTATCCCCGGTGGCTTTGGTCATCGTATTTTTTTATTCTTTGACGAAACGTTTTACCGCGTTCTCACATTTCTGGCTGGGACTTGCTATTTCTATCGCTCCAGTCGGGGCCTGGGTAGCCATCCGCGAGGAAATTTCTTTCGCCTCGCTTTTGTTGGGTGCGGCGGTGGTTTTCTGGTTGGTCGGATTCGACATTCTTTATTCCTGTATGGATGTGGACGCAGACCGGGAGAACCAATTGAACTCCATCCCCGAACGGTTCGGGGTTGAGACGGCGTTAAAAATGGCTTTTGTTTCGCATGCGGTGATGGTAGTGCTCCTGTTGGCATTATTGCAGCCTACGAATCTTTTGGGCCCGGTTTATCTGGCCGGGGTGGTGTTGGTCGCCGGTCTTTTGGTTTATGAACATTCGCTGGTCAAGAAAGATGATTTGTCGAAAGTGAATATAGCCTTTTTCAATGTAAACGGCATTATCAGTATCGGTTTGATGGTCTTTGTGATCATTGACTGTATTTGGGTGTAATAGGTTTGATCTCCTGATCGTGGATGGAAATCTAAAAATTTGTGGGCAATTTTCTGAAGAGCAGGCAGGGTTGATCCTTGCAGCGCTTTAACAAACAGGGGGTTTAATTTCTTGTCTTTTAAGGCATGAACCTTGCTATAACTCTGTCAGAAGAGGAATGGGTTATAATACCGAACTTCCTGTTATTTTTATTTTTGGAGTTTTAAGAGATGCTTTTTGAATTTGAAGATTCGACGTTACTACCCATTCATGAAAAAGTAACGGCAGGGACCCGCCTTTCTTATGAAGATGGGGTAACCCTTTGGAAAACCCACGATCTGTTGGGTGTGGGATATATGGCCAACATAGTGCGGGAAAGGTTGAATGGCGACAAAACCTACTTCATTCACAACCGGCATATCAACCCAACAAATGTTTGTGTTCTGAGTTGTCAGTTTTGTGCCTTTGGGGTCAAGGCTGATCATCCTCATGCTTATGAGAAGTCGTTGGAGGAAATTTTTTCGGATGCTGAAAAATATAATGGGGGAGAGGTCAGTGAATTTCATATTGTAGGTGGTCTTCATCCGGATTATCCGTTTGAATATTATCTTGACCTGTTGAGGGGATTGAAAGAACGCTTTCCGCTGGTTCATATTCAGGCGTACACCGCCGTGGAAGTGGAGTATCTTTCGCGTCTGGGAGAGCTCTCTTTAAAGGAAACGCTGGAAGCACTGAAGGAGGCTGGGTTGGGCTCCATTCCTGGCGGTGGCGCGGAAATTTTCGCGAAACGGGTCCGCCGGAAAATTTGCGGGGACAAAATTACCGGTGAAGAGTGGTTGCAGGCTCATGAAATAGCTCATGATATTGGACTGAAAAGTAACGCCACCATGCTTTACGGACATTTGGAAACTGTTGAAGAAAGATCGGATCATCTGGTGCGTCTGCGCGAACTACAGGATCGGACTCATGGGTTTGTCACTTTTATTCCGTTGGCGTTTCATCCGGAAAACACCGTGTTGGACTTTTTGAAAACCACACCGGGTCAACTGGATCTCAGAGCCTTGGCAGTTTCAAGATTGATGCTGGATAATTTTCCGCATGTGAAAGCATTCTGGATCATGATCACGCCTAAAATTGCCCAGCTTGCTCAGTCTTTTGGTGCGGATGATATGGATGGAACGGTTGTTGAGGAGAAGATCATTCATGCTGCTGGAGCGGCGACGGATCAGGTATTTCATAAGGATCAGATCATTCATATGATCAGAGAATCTGGAAGAAAACCTGTGGAACGGGACACACTTTATGAAAAAGTGGAAGAGTTGAAATTGGAGACGCATATTGAAATGTAGCATTCCGATATGAAGGTAGGGGTGGGCTCGAAAGGGCCTGTTTTAACGAAATCTTGATAGAAACAATATATGATTTAAATTTAGGGTGTGTGTATGCCTGTAACCAGTTCATGCACCTGAACTTTGAGTTGAGTATATATTTAAGGTTTGGCAATTTTTAGGGCGGTCTAGTGAGGTAGTTTGAACTCATTCATGACAAAGGAAAAACTCCATGGGGTATGAAGGGAAAAAGGTACTGATAGTCGATGATTCGG
>ERZ890510.1533-NODE-1533-length-14812-cov-4.572881_pt1 | contig 14812 bp, 13 predicted proteins | sample MGYA00521265_ERZ890510 | MGnify/ENA primary metagenome ERZ890510 (study PRJEB32303, sample SAMEA104408624) | aquatic metagenome | biome: Brackish water; feature: Chemocline; material: water | place: Baltic Sea | collected 2014-10-26T21:54:00 | depth 110 m ...
CGAAAAAATTATTTAGACGCATTAATTGGGTTTATCAATGACACTAATACTTTTCGCTTTAGGTGGTATAGGTTGCGCCAAAATATCAATAATTTCTTTGAGCCGTCCTTCTGCTGCAAGACGGGCTTTTGACGCGCTGACGTCCGTTTCTGGCCGAACTGGCGTTACGATGGTTAGTAAATCCGTAATACTATCAAAAACCACCATAATAGTTGGCCGAATGAATAAACTATCTGGCAATCCTAAAGCATCATCCTTGGCTGGAGGCAATGTTTCCATCAAGCGGACCATATCATAGCCCATATAGCCAATTAATCCTGCGGCAGAGGGTGGCATATCTTCGGGAAGATCAATCAGGCTTTCACTAAACAAACTACGCAAACTCATCAATGAAGGCTGATCACTATCTTGAAAATCTTTTTCCAAAACCCCTTCAAGGGCCTTCCTGTTTATTTGGGCACTATCACCATTGCAGCGCCAAACAATGTCAGGCTTTAATCCAATGAAAGTATAACGCCCACGAATAGCGCCGCCTTCAACAGATTCAAGCAAAATTGAATATTTCTCATCTTGGCATAATTTTAAATAAGCACTGACCGATGTTTCAAGGTCGGCCACTTGATTAGTCCAAAGAACTTGAGCTTTTCCTTGGTCATACGTTTTATTAAAACTTGCGGGTTCAGGAAAAAAGGTCATTGTTTATCCCCTTATAATTGATCTGCTGGATTAACAATGAAATCTAAAGATTGCTTGACCATATTTTCATTAACAACCACAGGAAGGGACTTGACGAGATGCTGCATATAAACATTCAAAATATCCGATTGATAAGAACTATTCATAGCCTCTAATGTTTTCTTGCTCTCATCATCCGAGGTCACATTTGAGAATATGCGATCTTTCACTCTGACCAAAACAAAGCCATCATTATCCGCAGCAGGGATCATTTCAATGGCGCCAATTTTCTGATTAAAAATACTTCTATGAATATTGGAGCTGACATTATTTTCAATATTGTCTCTGCCAACAGTAACCTCATTAACCACAAGATTGCTGCCCATTTCCAAATAATCAGACAGCGATTTTTCGGCTGTGCTTTGAGCGTCATATTCACTGGTGATTTTTGTGGCAAGTGCGCTTGCTAAATCCTCACGGCGGCTTTGGGCCACATCAAAGCTAACCTGATCTTTAACCTCATCTAAGGGGCGCAATTTACTTTCAATAATATTATCAACACTGAGCATATAAAATTTATTTGAAATACCTTCATAAAGCTCTAATTCACTATCTATTGTATTTTCAAAACTATGATCTAAAAAATCGACAATAAGGGGCAATTGGTCCGATGCTGTGCCATCAGGTGTAAGCCCTGTTTGACTAACATTCTTAACCTGCTTTAATTGTAATGATACTGCATCGGCAATTTCATTAATAAGAGAGCCTGCAGCCAGTTCATCTTCAATTTTTTCAGTTTTCTCATAAAGCAGGTTCAGTTTTTTATCCGCCGTTAAATGATTGATAATGTCATCTTTTACGGTTTCAAAACTTTTTGATGATCCCTGATCAATATTCAACACTTTAAAGATATAAGCACCAAAAGCAGATTCAATAGGCTTTGAATAAGCATTCACATCTAAAGAAAACACTTGATCTGCAGCTTCTTGTCCGTAGATTTCGGCAAAATCGGTCTGTGTTTGTGCTTCAAATTGGTTATCCTCTGCCGTTTCACCGGTTTTTTCTAAAATAACTTCATCAAAAGTCTTGCCGTTTTCTAATTCTGTATAGGCCTGATTAGCACTGTCAAGATCATCCAGTAAAATTTGAACAAAACTACGATCTTCTTGTTTGGTAAATTCATCAATTCTAGCTTCATAGGATTCAATGGCTTCTTCATCACTAATGCTGATCATGTCATCAAAGTCATTATCAGAAACTTCAACATAACTAATATCACGATATTCTGGTGCCATATAACGATCAGGATGTTGATCATAATATTGCGAAATATCTTGATCGCTCATATCACCGATATTAAGCATTGCACTAGCAGGGATCGTTAAAATTTCTGCGGTTCTTTGCTCTGAGTTATATTTATTGAGCAATTCAATTGAGACTTCTGGTATATTAATATTAGCACGAAGCCCTTCTATTAAATTACCTCGGATAATATCAGCCCGAAAAACATTCTCTAATTCCTTGACGCTATAACCCTGTGAATAGGCGATCTGATTGAAAAAATCACGGCTAAATTTACCATCAACGCCCTGAAAGCTAGAAATAGAAAAAATCAGATCACGCAATTCTTGGTCGCTCACTCTAAGGCCTAACTGATGAGCTTCGACATCAAATGCTTTGCGTTGAACCAATTGGGCCATAACTTGAGAACCAAATCCCACCTGTATTGCCAGTTCCTTGGTAAAACTTTCACCATAAGTTTGCTGTGCTTGGGTAAAATCTCTATCAAAAGTACGGATCAGATTATTGGGACTTATTTTTTCTGAACCAACCTCTGCCACATCGCCACCTGCAATAGTGCCAAGAGGATCGCCAATACCCCATAATGCAAAACTAGCAATAAGAAGAGCCAAAAGAACGCCGGCAATCATTGAACCGACACCTTTTCTAATAAAATCAAACATTAAACAAACCCTATTTTACGATGTAAATCATGTAGCAGTGTGCTACTATTTCATTGATAATTGCGGCATAATAAGTATCTCGTTGTTCATGCGCAACTATAAAACAACCATAAAAACATTAATTGAGCCATAAAAGCCAAATCCTGATGGAATTTTTTAAAAATTTCTGTTAATCAGGCTAATATTGGTTAAAATGATCTCAAGACATTCAAAAGGATTAAAACTGACATGACTGCACCAAAAGCACTTGTTGCTGGAAACTGGAAAATGAATGGTTTAACGGCCAGTATAGATCAAATAAACCGCTTAAATGATCTGATTAGTCAAAATGGTGCTAATTGTGATGTTCTTATTTGTCCTCCTTATACTTTAATCAACGCTTTTTCTAAACTAGCCACCGATCATCTCTCTATTGGCGCGCAGGACTGTCATTTTAATATCAGCGGCGCCCACACTGGTGATATTTCTGCTGCTATGATCAAAGATTTAGACGCCCGCTATGTCATTGTCGGCCATTCCGAACGCCGCGCCGATCACGCAGAAGATAATGAAACAGTCAAAGCCAAGGCAGAAGCCGCACAATCCATAGGCTTAAATGCTATTATTTGCGTTGGAGAAACCGAAAAGCAACGTGATGCTGGTCAAGCATTAGAGGTGGTGACATCACAAGTAAAAGCCTCTATCCCTGATCAAAGCGTGGTAGAAAATACCCTTATAGCCTATGAGCCAGTTTGGGCGATTGGCACAGGGCGCACTCCGACCGAGAGCGATGTGGAAGAAATTCATAATGCTATTCGCCAAGTATTAAATGGCCGCTTCGGCGAAAATGCGTCACAAATTAAAATTTTATATGGTGGTTCCGTCAAAGCCTCTAATGCTCACGCCCTTATGTCTGTGCCTAATGTAAATGGTGCTCTTGTCGGTGGTGCAAGCCTCAAAGCTGATGACTTTTACGGTATCATAAGTGCCTATGATCAAATTGGTTAAAATTTATACTAGCCACGGCGTAATCTTTAGCGTAAAAGCCTTGATATAAATAACGCTATTAGCAGAATGACATTTGCTATTAAAATATAATGAAAGAGAAATAAGATGCAAGAAGTCGTTCTTGTTATACATTTAATGTTAGCAGTATCCCTTGTTATTACTATATTGTTACAGCAATCCGAAGGCGGTGCCCTTGGAATTGGTGGTGGCCCAACTAGCATGATGACGGGTCGTTCAGCCGCTAATCTGCTAACCCGTATGACAACAGTTTTAGTAGGATGTTTTTTCGTAACGAGCCTGCTTCTGGCATGGATGGCTAAACAAGATACATTAACCAGTTCAGTTCTTGATGCTCCTGCCTCAATAACCATTGAACAAACAGTTCCTAAAGTAGATGAAACACCACAAGTTCCTGTTTCAAACTAATTTTTTAACCGTTGGCTAAGCTAGCGTTTAATTTAAAAGAAAAAAATTATAAGTATTCTGGATTGTAAGCAACCAATGACACGATTTATATTTATTACCGGCGGTGTTGTTTCCTCATTAGGGAAAGGCTTACTCTCCGCCGCATTAGGCGCTCTTTTGCAATCAAGAGGATATTCCGTAAGACTTAGAAAACTTGATCCTTATCTTAATGTGGATCCTGGCACCATGTCACCTTATCAACATGGTGAGGTTTTTGTTACCGATGATGGGGCGGAAACGGATCTTGATCTTGGTCATTATGAACGCTTTACCGGCGTTCCCGCCCGTAAAAGCGATAATATCACCACAGGTCGCATCTATTCTGAAATCATCGCAAAAGAACGTCGCGGCGATTATTTAGGGGCCACAGTTCAAGTGATCCCCCATGTGACAGACGCTATTAAAAATTTCGTCAAATCAGACATTGAAGAAAATACGGATTTTGTTCTATGCGAAGTGGGTGGTACAATTGGTGATATCGAAAGCCTGCCTTTTCTTGAAGCTCTACGCCAACTTGGCAATGATCTGCGCGGTCAATGTATCTATATTCATTTAACATTGGTTCCTTATATTAGCGCCGCGGCAGAACTTAAAACCAAACCAACACAACATTCGGTCAAAGAACTCAGAAGCATCGGCATTCAACCTGATATTCTGGTATGTCGGACCGAACATGAAATACCCGATAGCGATCGCCGCAAAATAGGATTATTTTGTAATGTAGCTGAATCTGCTGTTATTCAAGCTCTCGATGCTAAAAGCATCTATGAAGTCCCCTTGAACTATCACGCCGAAGGCCTTGATAATGAAGTATTAAAAGCCTTTCACCTTAGTCCATCTGATACAGTACCGGATCTGACCCGTTGGCTTGATGTCTCTGATCATGTTAACGAGCCGGAAGGCGAAGTAAATATTGCTATTGTTGGTAAATATGTAGAATTAAAAGATGCTTATAAATCTCTGACCGAAGCCTTGATCCACGGCGGTTTTGCTAATAATGTAAAGGTCAAAGTTGAGTGGATTGATGCTAAGATATTCGAAGAAGAAAATGCTATCGATATTTTGGAAAAAGTTGACGGTATTTTAGTGCCGGGTGGTTTTGGTGAACGTGGTGCGGAAGGTAAGATTGCCGCCGCTCATTATGCCCGTATTAAAAACATTCCTTATTTTGGAATATGTTTTGGAATGCAGATGGCCTGTATCGAAGCCGCCAGAAACTTAGCCGCCATTGAAGGCGCTAATTCAACAGAATTTGGCTCATGCGACGCCCCCGTTGTCGGCTTAATGACCGAATGGGATTTAGACGGTGTTATTCAAATTCGCGATGAAAAAGATGATAAAGGCGGTACCATGCGTTTGGGCGCGTACGATGCCCATCTGGTAAAAGGCAGCAAAATCGAAGAAATTTACGGCACCAATATTATATCTGAACGTCATCGTCACCGTTATGAAGTCAATATCAATTACCGTGAGAAATTAGAAGCGGCAGGATTAATATTTTCTGGCCTCTCACCAGACGGAACATTGCCGGAAATTGTCGAACTTAAAGACCATCCTTGGTATATTGGGGTTCAATTTCATCCAGAACTTAAATCCAAACCGTTTGCACCACATCCGTTATTTTCTTCATTCATTAAAGCTGCTCTTAAACAGTCAAGACTGGTATAAACCACATTTAATACGAGAAATAATATGACAGCAATTATTGACATCAAAGGTCGCGAAATCATTGACAGTCGTGGCAATCCTACAGTTGAAGTTGACGTAACACTCGAAACAGGTGCTTTTGGTCGCGCCGCTGTGCCGTCTGGCGCGTCGACAGGGGCCCATGAAGCGGTTGAACTTCGTGATGGCGGCAAAAGATACCACGGTAAAGGTGTTCTTCAAGCGGTTGAGGCGGTCAATGGTGAAATTTATGACGCCCTAACTGGCATTGACGCCGAAGATCAAATTATCATTGATAATGCCATGCGTGACCTTGATGGCACTGATAATAAATCACGCCTCGGCGCAAATGCAATCCTTGGCGTCAGCTTGGCCGTTGCCAAAGCCGCCGCAGACGAAGCAGCCATGCCTCTTTATAGCTATCTTGGTGGGCCAAATGCTCATATTTTACCAGTACCGATGATGAATATTATCAATGGCGGCGAACATGCCAATAACCCCATTGATATTCAAGAATTTATGATCATGCCCATTAGCGCAGGGACTATTCGCGACGCTATCCGTATGGGTGCTGAAATTTTCCATACCTTGAAAAAGAAATTATCCGACGCAGGCCATAATACAGGCGTGGGTGACGAGGGCGGCTTTGCTCCAAATTTACAAGGAACAACTGAAGCCTTAGATTTTATCATGCAATCCATAGAAGCCGCAGGATATAAACCGGGCAAAGATATTATGCTGGCCCTTGATGCCGCCTCATCAGAATTTTACAAAAACGGTAAATATGAGCTTAAAGGCGAAGGAAAATCATTAACAAGCGCTCAAATGGCCGACTATTATGTTGATCTTTGCAAAAACTATCCGATTTTCTCTATCGAAGACGGTATGGACGAAGATGACTGGCAAGGTTGGAAAATCCATACAGACACATTAGGCGATAAAGTTCAATTGGTAGGCGATGATTTATTTGTCACCAACCCCAAACGCTTAAGCGATGGCATCAAGCAAGGAGTGGCAAACTCGATCCTCATTAAAGTAAACCAAATCGGTACATTAAGTGAAACTTTTGATGCGGTAAATATGGCCCATAGAGCCTCTTATAGCTGCGTCATGTCCCACCGTAGCGGCGAAACCGAAGACGCCACTATTGCCGATCTTGCCGTTGCCACAAATTGCGGGCAAATCAAAACTGGCTCGCTCGCCCGCTCCGACCGGTTGGCAAAATATAATCAATTAATTAGAATTGAAGAAATGCTCGGCAGTGCCGCGACCTACGCTGGCAAGTCTATTTTGAAGAAATAAAATATTCTTGAAAAAGAACTTGTTTGATAGATTGTAGGTTTATCAGTTGCTTCTCTTTTTTTGTTTGGCCTCAGGCGCCGCAATAAATTTTTGCTGCCTCCGGCTTAGGCTAACGGCACAGGACCTCCTCGAAATGGTGATAGATCGTTCCGAATTACTGGGAATTATCCAGTTGATGTTTGGTGCTTGTGCCTGGGTTGGATTATATATGGATAGGTTTTTGGTGTTTGAGGGAAGGGGGCTCATGTAGCGCAAAGCGCGGTAGCCCCCTTTTAGACAAAAAACTAGAACGATAGCTCCCCCCATCAAACAAAAATCATTAAAGCCTATGGGCTTTGCGAATCAGGCCTACTATATATTGTGTTTAACCTAGTATATTGACTCTAAACGATTCTTTTTTTGAAAAAAGACTTGACCCGCCGAATCGGATGTGATTCTCTCTACCTATGAAAAAGACAAAAACCATATTATTTCGTTTGAAATCCATATCAGTACCGCTTTTAGCGTCATTGATATCTATTTATTTTGCCGCTCATGGTTTTAAAAGCTTCTCCTCGCAAAAGCTTCTCAATACTGAAATAACCGAGCTAGAAGTTCGCCAAGCAGAGCTTGCTGCCGCCCGTTCTGATCTTGAACTTCACGTCTCCCTACTTTCTAGTGATCATATTGATCCTGATTATCTTGATGAATTAGTCCGTCAAGAACTTGGTTTTTCCCATCCTGACGAAATTATCATTCCCAATAAAATTCAAAAATAGACAAACTTTAATATGTAAAATGATTAAATTGCTTAAAAATCTTTTGTTTTCAAATTGTTATCACATAACATTATTAGCAAAATAAATATTTGCTAATTTACAGAATTAACCAAAATCAAGTTAACTTAAAATAATTGTTGTATTTCAATAACTTTTAGTGATTATAAAGGTATGTTTTAAAGATAAATCATTGTCTGCTATAAATAATTAAAACTATTTTAGATAACTAATATCAACAACATGAGTAATAAACTATGGCTAAAAAACCTAGCCCTCGCAAATCAGTAAAAAGCGGGAAACCGACGGCTCGCCGAAAAAATGTAAAAGCAAAAACCCCAGAGGCGACAAACGAAGAATTAATCGAATATTATAAAACCATGTTAATGATGCGCCGCTTTGAGGAAAAAGCAGGTCAAATGTATGGTATGGGTTTGATTGGTGGATTTTGCCATCTTTATATCGGTCAAGAAGCCGTGGTTACAGGAATTCAGGCGGCCTTAAAAGACGGTGATAGTATCCTTACTAGTTACCGTGATCATGCCCATATGCTTGCATGTGGCATTGATCCAAAAATCATTCTAGCCGAACTTACAGGACGGGCCGACGGAATTTCAAGCGGTAAAGGTGGTTCAATGCATATGTTCAGCGTTGAAAAAGGCTTTTTCGGCGGTCACGGCATTGTTGGCGCGCAGGTGCCAATCGGTACTGGCCTTGCATTTGCCCATAAATACCGCAAATCAGATAATGTGTCTGTCACTTATTTTGGTGACGGTGCGGTCAATCAGGGTCAGGTTTATGAAAGTTTTAACATGGCGCGGCTTTGGAATTTGCCCGTCATATTCATCATTGAAAACAACCAATATGCCATGGGAACTTCCCTTGAGCGCGCCTCATCAGAAATAGAACTTTACCGCCGAGGTGAAAGTTTTAAAATTGACGGTGAAATGGTTGATGGCATGGATGTTCTTGCGGTTAAAGAAGCCGCCGACCGTGCTGTTGCCACATGCCGTCAAGGCAAAGGCCCTGTACTGATAGAGATGAAAACATATCGTTATCGCGGACATTCCATGTCAGATCCTGCAAAATATAGATCAAAAGAAGAAGTCTCTAAAATGCGTTCCGAAAGTGATCCTATTGATCAAATTAAGAGGCGTCTGCTTGACGGAAAACTCCTATCTGAAGATCAGCTTAAAAAAATCGATAAGGAAATTAAGGCTGTGGTCTCTGAGGCTGCTGAATTTGCCCAAAATAGCCCTGAGCCAGATCCATCAGAACTTTATACCGACATTCTCGTCGCCGAATAATAAGAAAATAAGGAAACACTATTATGTCAGTAGAAATTCTTCTTCCCGCCATGTCGCCAACCATGACCGAAGGAACCATTGCCAAATGGACCGTGAAAGAAGGCGATAAATTATCCGCCGGTGATATCATCGCCGAAATAGAAACAGATAAAGCGACCATGGAACTTGAAACCGACGAAGACGGTATCATGGGTAAAATCCTTGTTGCAGACGGCGCAGAAGGTATCGCTGTTGGAACACTTATTGCTATTATATTAGAGGAAGGTGAAGACCTTGGAACCATTAGCACCATAAATCTAAATCCACGCGAAGAGCGCATTGCCGAAAATAAACCAAGCGAAGCCCAAGCGGTTTCAGCACCTATTAATATAGTCCCCCTCCAAGACGACTTGCCCGAAGGGACAACCTATAATAATATTACGGTTCGTGAAGCCTTAAGAGATGCGATGGCCGAAGAAATGCGCCTTGATGATACTGTTTTTGTTATGGGCGAGGAGGTCGCTGAATATCAGGGAGCTTATAAGGTCACTCAAAATCTGTTAGCAGAATTTGGATCAGAGCGCGTCATTGATACCCCCATTACCGAACATGGCTTTACTGGCCTTGCGGTTGGTGCGGCGATGGCAGGGCTTAAACCTATTGTCGAATATATGACCTTTAATTTTGCCATGCAGGCTATGGATCATATTGTCAATTCAGCGGCAAAAACAAATTATATGTCCGGCGGTCAAATTAGATGCCCGATGGTCTTTCGCGGACCAAACGGCGCGGCCTCACGGGTCGGCGCACAGCATTCACAAAATTATGCCTCATGGTTTGCCCATATACCGGGACTTATTGTTATTGCCCCTTATAGTGCGGCCGATTGTAAAGGACTCCTTAAATCCGCCATTAAAAGCGAAAATCCAGTAATTTTCCTTGAAAATGAAATGGTTTATGGTCAAAGTTTTGATGTTCCTGCAGTTGATGATTATACCGTTCCCATCGGCAAGGCCGCCGTTGTTCGCACTGGTTCTGATGTGACATTGATCAGTTATTCTATCGGCGTAAAATTTGCCTTAGAGGCTGCGGAAAAATTAGCCCTTGAGGGCATTGACGCCGAAGTGGTTGACCTTCGCACTTTGCGCCCCCTTGATATGGATACCGTGATTGCATCAGTACAAAAAACCAATCGTGCCGTTTGTATCGAAGAAGGGTGGATCTCGTGCAGTATTAGCTCGGAAATATCGGCAAGACTTATGGAAGATGCCTTTGATTATCTCGATGCTCCTGTGATCAGGGTCACCAACGAAGATGTACCCATGCCTTATGCGGCAAACCTTGAAAAGCTGGCCGTGGTCAGTCAAGAACGCATCATTAAAGCCATTAAATCCGTATGTTATAAAGGGGGAGACCAATAATGACCATAGAACTTCGCATGCCCGCCCTTTCACCAACAATGGAAACAGGAACCCTTGCCAAATGGTTGGTTAAAGTTGGCGATACGGTCGAAAGCGGCACTATAATGGCCGAAATTGAAACCGATAAAGCAACCATGGAATTTGAAAGCATTGATGACGGCGTCATTGGTAAAATTCTAGTGGCCGACGGTGCTGAAAACATCCCTGTAGGAACATTGATTGCGGTCTTATTAGAAGAAGGCGAAGACCTCAGTGCCGCAGACGCTATTACAGCCGACCCCATTGCAAAAACTCCCAATGCAGAAGCTCCTGCGCCAACAACACCCGTTGCAGTGACCCCGGTCATAGAACAAAAACCTGTGGCAAAATCAGCCCCCGCCCCAATGGTATCAGGAAACAAAACAGACCGATTATTTGCGTCGCCTTTAGCAAAACGCATTGCCCAACAAAATGGCTATGATATTTCGCAAATTTCAGGATCAGGCCCACACGGACGCATCGTTAAAAGCGACGTTGAGAATTATACACCAAGTGCCGCGACCAATGTTGCGATGCAATGCATAAGTGGTGATGCGCCCTATGTTGAAATTAAACTCAGCAATATGCGTAAAACAATCGCCAAACGTCTCACAGAATCCAAGCAAACCGTCCCCCATTTCTATCTTGGGGTCGATATTGAACTTGATAATCTTATGGCCGCGCGCAAACAGCTCAATAGCCTGTCTGATGATTATAAAATTTCTGTCAATGACTTTGTCATACGTGCTTGTGCGCTTGCCCTTATTAAAGTGCCAGAAGCCAACGTCCAATTTCACGGCGATGTCATGCGCCAATTTAACCGCGCCGATATTTCAGTGGCGGTTGCCATCGAAGGAGGGCTTATTACCCCCGTCGTGCGTGGTGCGGATCAAAAAGGCTTACGCGCCATTTCAGACGAAGTAAAAGACCTCGCCAAACGCGCCCACGAGGGCAAATTAATGCCAGAAGATTATTCGGGTGGTACTTTTTCCATCTCTAATCTAGGAATGATGGGCGTTAAGCAATTTCAAGCAGTGATTAATCCGCCCCAAGCGGCGATTTTAGCAATCGGTGCAGGTGAACAACGCGCTATCGTTAAAAACGGTGAGCTTACGGTGGCTACGGTGATGTCGGTAAATCTAGCCTGTGATCATCGGGCCATTGATGGGGCGGGCGGCGCCAATTATTTAGCGGCGGTTAAAATGTTCCTCGAACAACCATCAACAATGTTATTATAAGGATATAGTATGAGCGTTCAAAAATTTGATCTTGTTGTTCTTGGCTCTGGTCCTGGTGGTTATGTTGCCGCCATTCGCGCCGCACAGCTTGGTTTTAAAACGGCGGTGATAGAACGGGAAAATCTAGGCGGAATCTGTCTAAATTGGGGTTGTCTACCGACTAAAGCATTGCTGCGTTCTGCGGAAGTTTTTCATAATATGAAACATGCTGCCGATTACGGGCTTATTGCTGCTGATCTAGGTTTTGATCTTGATAAAGTCGTAGCGCGCAGTCGCGGTATCGCCGCACAGCTTAGTGCAGGCATTGCTCATCTTATGAAAAAAAATAAAATCACCGTCATCGAAGGGCAGGGATCACTGGTATCACCGAGCAAACTTTCCGTTGAAAAAGACGGTAAAAAAACCATGATTGAAGCTACAGATATTATCTTGGCAACGGGAGCGCGGGCCAAACAATTACCTCATTTGCAGGCTGACGGAAATCTGGTCTGGACCTATCGTCATGCGCTGGTGCCTAATATGATGCCTAAAAAATTATTAGTGATCGGCTCTGGTGCTATCGGCATTGAATTTGCCAGCTTTTATAATGAACTTGGTGCCGATGTTACGGTCATTGAGATGTTAGATCGGGTTATGCCCGTTGAAGACGAAGAAATTTCAACATTAGCCGAGAAATCCTTTAAATCACAAGGCATTAAAATTAAAACCAATGCCAGTGTCACCTCATTGAAAAACAAAAAAGACAGTGTTATTTGCACCATCGAAGCCAAAGGCGGCAAAAGTGAGCAAATGGAAGTCGATAGAGTGATCATCGCAATTGGCATTGACGGTAATGTTGAAAATATCGGTTTAGAGGAAAATAAAATCAAAACTGACCGTGGTCATGTGGTTACAGATCAATGGGGCCATACCAATATTAAAGGCATTCACGCAATTGGTGATGTGACGGGACCGCCTTGGCTAGCCCATAAAGCGAGCCATGAAGGGGTCATATTGGTCGAGAAAATTGCCCGTGATAAAGGAAATAAAGATATTAAAAACCTCCATCCCATGGATAAAGGTAATATTCCCGGCTGTACATACTGCCGGCCGCAAGTGGCCAGTGTTGGACTTACGGAAAAAGCGGCTAAGGAAAAAGGCTATAAAGTACGCGTTGGCCGCTTTCCTTTTATGGCAAATGGTAAAGCGATCGCCATGGGTGAGCCGGAAGGGTTGGTTAAAACAGTCTTTGATGATAAAACAGGCGAATTGCTCGGTGCCCATATGATCGGTGCCGAAGTAACAGAGATGATACAAGGCTATACCATAGCAAGAACACTTGAGACCACGGAAACGGAATTAATGCATACAATTTTCCCCCATCCAACCATGTCGGAAATGATGCATGAAGCGGTTCTTGACGCTTACGATAAAGCCCTCCATTTTTAATAATATAATGATATGACGAGCTTAAAAAAATGAATGACTATAAGCGAAAACCAGACTGGATCAGGGTCAAGGCGCCCACATCAAAAGGTTATATTGAAACCCGTAATTTAATGCGTGGGCTCAAACTTAACACCGTTTGTGAAGAGGCCGCATGCCCAAATATTGGCGAATGTTGGACCAAAAAGCACACCACGGTCATGATTTTAGGCGACACTTGCACAAGGGCATGTCGATTTTGCAATATTAAAACCGGCAAAGGCAACCCAGTCGATGCTGATGAACCGGCCCATGTCGCCGAAATGGTCGTCGTCACAGACATGAAGCATATCGTTATCACTTCCGTTGACCGTGATGACTTGGACGATGGTGGTGCTGATCAATTTGTCAAAGTGATTGCTGCGGTTCGCGCCGCATCACCCACAACCACCATTGAAATTCTGACCCCTGATTTTCGTAATAAACCCGGCGCACTCGAAAAGGTCATAGCCGCAAAACCCGATGTTTTTAATCATAATATGGAAACCGTGCCGCGCCTTTATACGCGGATACGGCCTGGTGCGCGTTATTTTCATTCTCTGAATTTGCTATCACGGGTTAAAGAAATTGACCCTGAAATTTTCACAAAATCAGGCGTTATGCTAGGCCTTGGCGAACAAGAGGTTGAAGTGCTTCAAGTGATGGATGATATGCGCTCAGCCGATATTGATTTTATGACCATAGGCCAATATTTACAGCCAACTAAAAAGCATGTAGAAGTAGAAGAATTCATTAAGCCAGACCAGTTTATAGCTTATAAAAAACGCGGTTTAGCCAAAGGGTTCCTTCATATATCTTCATCACCATTGACCCGATCATCACATCATGCCAGCGAGGATTTTGAAGTGCTTAAAGCAGCAAGATTAGCCAAGCTTAAAAAACAAACAAATCATATTCATCAAGATGCCCCCATTGATATTGATGAAATGAAAAAACATAACCCGAACCATTCTCTCTAATGCCCAGATTTGTCGAAGATAAAAATTTCCCCTATACGGCTCAGCAAATGTATGATTTGGTCGCTGACGTGGCTAAGTATCCTGATTTTCTGCCGTGGTGTATTGACACAAGACTTTATAAACAAACAAAAAATGATTTTTACGCCGATTTGATTATAGGGTTTAAAATGTTTCGTGAACGTTTTACTTCGCATGTCATTTTAACTGAAAATCAAATTGAAATTGACTATATCAAGGGCCCTTTAAGTCATCTTCATAATCTTTGGCAATTTAAGGATTTAGCCGAGGGTGGCTCCAGCATTCATTTCGAAGTTGACTTTGAATTTAAAAATAAATTATTTCAAAAACTTGTCGGAGGTTTATTTAGTGATGCTGTCCATAAGATGGTCATGTCATTTGAAGGCCGCGCTAAACAATTATACGATCAATCAAAAGGATAGCCTAAGTGACTTTAATATTTCCATCCAAACCCGCCCCAATGGTTGATATTGCGGGCCTATCTGAAAAATTTCCCGTAAATCGCATCTATTGTGTGGGGTTAAATTATAAAGATCATGTGGTCGAATTTGGTGAAGACCCCGATAAGGTTGACCCTGTATTTTTCATGAAACCA
>ERZ890510.1535-NODE-1535-length-14802-cov-8.748084_pt1 | contig 14802 bp, 11 predicted proteins | sample MGYA00521265_ERZ890510 | MGnify/ENA primary metagenome ERZ890510 (study PRJEB32303, sample SAMEA104408624) | aquatic metagenome | biome: Brackish water; feature: Chemocline; material: water | place: Baltic Sea | collected 2014-10-26T21:54:00 | depth 110 m ...
ATCACACAACTCATTACGGCCCTTTCAGACCCAGTTATTTTGACACTCCCAGAAATTAATTAAAGCTTTCTCTGCTAACGCTGTGGTTAATTTTAAACTATTTAACCGTTATAGAAATCACATTCTCCGCCACTAAATAGTGTCTTGCAACGCGCTTTACATCTTCGAGCGTCACAGCATTAAGCGCTTTTAAAAATGCGTCGTCGGAATTCATGTCGCTGGTAAAATAGAGAGACTCGCCTAAATAGTACGCTTGGTTTATGCTGGAAAGTCGGCGGAAACTCATGCGCCCCAAATACATATTGATGGCTTTCGTTAATTCATCTTCTGAGACGTCTCCTAGCATTTCGGGCGTAAAAAAACCTGGAAATTGTGGCGCGAGTTTCTCTGCATTTTGCGGACGCGTACCCATTTTAATGTAGAAAAGCGCGATATCTTTTTGTATCCCAATTCGCGCGGACATACTATAGGCCAAACCCTGCTTTTCTCGGACTTCAAAGACAATTTTGTCAGACAAAAGAAGCGACAATGCAGATAGGGGAGCAATGTCGTCTTTCTCGACTTTTTTCATAAAGCCCCAGAATAAATGAGTCTGTTCGCCGCCTGCTTCTACAAATGCATTTAACGCTTTTTCATTTAAAATATATGATACATCAACAACATCTAAAACAGGCGTATCACCATCATTATCAGACCCTAAATATTGCTTAATAAGTTCAGCCGAACCAGGCGACACGACAGAAACAATCCGATTACCAGGACGAAAATATTCTTTAGCGAAAGCCAAAATTTCCTGATAACTAGGAAACCCGTCTTTTTGAATAACGTTCTTTTTGGTGTAGATATTTGCGTTAACAAGCTTGTTAAATTGATCTTTTGCTTCGTCTGTATTTCGTCTTCCCATGCTATTCGAAAACGTTGCATAGGCCTTTGTATATTCATCTTCCGTCGGTATAAATGTGTTTAATTGCGTATTTATATAGGTCAAAACTTCAGGCAAATTGCTCGCTAAACCTTCGACGCGAATGTATCCAAAATCAGGGTGGAGATAAATATTATCCATGGGAATCCAAGGATTGTCATTCACTGTAAAATGCAAACCATATTTCTCGCTCATGGCAATATTTTCAGGCGATTCCATGCGCTGTCCAAAGGCATCATGCAAAATTTGAGCGGCTTTTTCGCCGTATTTTGCTTCAAATGTTGATTTGTATTTATAGAGATAATGGATGGCTAAAAGCTGACTCTTAGGGTTTTCGCGAACGATTAACGCTTGTCCTTGCCCATCGTTGTTTACGAGTTGAGTCGTAATTTTTCCACCTGTAGTATTTGATTTAGATTTAAGAGTTTTGCCGAAAAATGTTTTAATTTTGTCTTTTAGACAGACGTGTTTCTTTTGGACAGAATAATGCTTATAAAAATCAAGATTTGCGGTCTCTTGCAATGCAAGAGCTGTGTCATCGACGACCAAACTAGAATCAGAATTGGGATGATGATAAATAATTGTCGGCTGAATATCCAATTTTAAAGCCGAAAGAACCTTGCGTGCTTTTTCGTACTCTTTATCGCTTGGCATATCGAGCGTTGAATTTAAGCCCGATGTTGCAATGCTGTTTGCATTATAAATACCAAACATGTGTGGTTTTTCAAGCTGACGTAAAAATGTCGATTGATCGTTGGCGCTTTGAGAAACGGCCTGCGCTTCACTTGCGTCAAATGTCATTTGTGACGTCTCATTTTTTATAAATGATATTATTTCCTCGTTTTGTGATGTGTTGATCAATGAGATTTCAACAAGGAGAACATCCAAAAAAGGTGATGCATGTATCGCGTATGAAATCGCCGATATTTGCTCTGGAAATTTTTCAAGTCCCATCGTTTCCAACACATTAATATTTTCCGTTAGAACTGTTTCAAGAAGATTAAGGTATCCTTTTGTTTCCGTATTTTTGAGTGGAAAAACGAATTGCATCGTGGGTGCATTACCTTCATATCGACGATAATACATACTCCCATTCGCCAAAGCCGTCATGCTAGGTGCCTGAAAACCAGAGACTAAGCCACTTTGCACCGGCCGAAAGACATCACGCCTAGGTGCTTTTCCATAATTGGATTGAATGGACTTGAGCATAGACTCTGTTTCAAAATTACCGATGATGCTGAGGCGCATGTTATTGGGTACAAATGTATTGGTATAGTAATGATAGATATCATCGCGAGACATATTTTCGATTGTCGAATAGGTGCCTAAAGTCGGCAGCGAAAGGGAATGGCCATGATAAAGAATGTCATTTAAATGGTATTCCATTTGTGTCGAACCTCTGGCAATACTTTGAGCAATTTCCTCCAAAACAATGCCTTTTTCTTTTTCGAATTTGTCTTGAGGAATAATGGAATTAAACAGCATATCCGCTTGAATTTCAAGTCCTGCCAATGCGTGCTCTGCGGGTACGACCATCATGAAATTGGTGTAAAATTCGCCTGTATTAGCATTGTTATATCCGCCAATTCTATCCACATCGTCATAGAGCTCGCGTTGGGTTCTGCTTGTTGTCCCATTAAAAAGTAGATGTTCTAACATATGCGTCATGCCGCTTGTTTCAATGGTTTCGTATGCAGAACCCGTTTGAATGACGACGTTGACACCCATCATTGGAAGGGCAGGATTTTCGATTAAAACAATTTCCATCCCATTGTCTAGAGTTTGAAATGTCGCACCTTGAGGAAGGTCGGCAAATAGGAAATGCATTGATAATAGTAGGAGTATAATGCGAATTGTTGATGTCTGTTTCATGAGTTTTTCCTTTTATAGAGTGTATTATTATTTATTGACGAGATTAAAATAGTTGAATTATTATTCTGTATTTTCAGATGAGGATTTACAAAAATCATAGTGATGGAAACACAATATTTCCCAGTACACAATGATGTGTTGCGCCTGTAACGGAGGGGATATTTCCAGGGAATCCATTTAAAAAAAGATAGCCTAGATATGCAAATCCAAATGCTTCTTTATTGTTTGAATCGATGCCATTTTTCTTTAAAATCGAGATTTTAGTAGGCGCCAAGGCTTTTGAAAGACGTCTCATGATTTCCTTATTTAACGCGCCTCCGCCAGACACAAAAATCTCTTTTATAGGATTCGTGTTGAACTGATTAATTGATGTCACAATGCTTTGGACGGTAAATTCCGTCAAGGTCGAAACTAAATTTAACCAATTCCCTCGAGTCGTCGGATGGGCGAATTCTAGAATACTTTTAAAATAATCGTCGCCGAAATCTTCGCGTCCCGTCGATTTTGGAATCGGTTTAGAAAAATATGGATGGCGTATTAACCAAGCCAATAATTTGTCATCGACTTTTCCTTCTGCTGCAAACTTGCCATCGATGTCGAAATGATTTTCGCCTTTGGTAAATGCTTCGATGCATTGATCGAGAAGCATATTTCCCGGTCCTGTATCGAAAGCCATGATGTCACTAGACACGCAACTTGGTGGGATGAACGAGATATTGGAAATCCCGCCAATATTTAATGCTGAGGTCCAATGTTCATCGCATTGCAATAAAAATTTATCAACGATAGGGATGAGGGGTGCGCCTTGTCCCGTGGCACGCATGTCCGCAGACCGAAAATCATGGATTACGGGAGAATGCAGCAAATCAGCCATCCATGCGGCATTGCCAATTTGCAATGTAAAATCAGGTGGCTGATGAAAAATAGTCTGACCATGATTCGCAATAAAATCAAAATCGAGTTTTAATGCCGAAATTTCATGATTCATCCATTGAGCGAGAGACGTGTCATATCGTTGAATTTGAGGGAAATCCATAATGGTCGGATTTGAAAAAATTTGCTTAAAATCTGCAGGATAGGAAATGCTCGCAGAATCGACGATGCGAAATGTAGGAGCGACATCATTGCCTGTAAATTCAACGAGGCAAAGATCCATTCCATCGGCGGAAGTTCCTGTCATAATCCCAAGAATGCGTACGGTATTATTAGTATAATAAATTGGTTTTTTCATGCTCTTCATAGGATGGAAAATAATGCGAACTTGGTGTATCACAATTTATAAAGGAAGGTTTCGTAATGTTTGCGAGTGTTCGAAAGTTTCAGGAAAATTTTTTCTGAAGATATTCAATGCTAAAACACGAATATATCAATTCATCATATCAGATTGATACAATTCATATCAAAATTGATGGTCAATTTTGAGATGTCAGATATTAAGAAATCAAATTAATATTTTCATAAAAGTAAGATAAACTCAGTAATAACAATATATAAGAAAATATATTATTCGCAATCGCTAAGGGCATATATGTGCTATGTCATCGCATTGAATAATTGGCACAAGCATTGAAATAATATCGAGTGAAATGAAAACGATAAACAACATAAAAAGAAATAAAAAGGGACAAACGGGGGACACTATGAAAAATTCAATGAGCGTTAAAATGAACATGTCAGACATTATTACGAATGTAGTCGTAGCAGGAAACTTTCTAGCAATTGGAGCAGTCATCACTTTATGTGTATCACTTTTATCCAATATGCCTACTTGGAGTTAATCCAAAAAGACTTTCTTTCTCGAGACTTGAGCCTCCTTTATGGGGGCTTTTGTCTTTATAGCATTCCCATATTTTCAAATCCCTAAAAAAATAGTGCAAATTCTTTGAGTCATACCTTTGAAGACTTGACAATTATTCAATGAAATTCTAAATGCATAATACAAAAAGGAGCCACTATGAATTTACAATTATCACAACAATTTTTATCAGAGCTTAAAAATAATAATAATCGCGAATGGTTTAATGATAATAAAGAAAAGTATTTAGAAGCTAAGGAAGAATTTGCATTTTATATTGATTCACTAATTCCAAAAATTAAAGAATTTGATGCAGACATTGATGTATTTTCAAGTCAAGAATGTGTTTTTAGAATATTTCGGGACGTACGATTTTCAAAAGACAAGAGCCCCTATAAACCAAACTTTGGCGCTTTCATCGCTCGAGGTGGGCGAAAAAGTCCCTTTGCTGGATATTATATTCATATTGAAAAAGGCGAATCATTTTTAGGTGGAGGCGTTTATCAGCCCCAACCGCCTGCACTATTTGCTATCAGAAATGCTATCTACGAAAACCCATCGAAATTTAAAAAAATTCTCAAAAAACCTGAATTCGCTGCACGTTTCAAAAGTCTATATGGCGAAAAACTAAAAAATGGTCCGAGAGGATTTGATAAAGATTTTCCAGATTTAGAATTCCTGAAGCATAAGCATTTCATTGTGACTTCTCCTGTGGAGGATTCATCATTCAATGCGATGAATTCTCAAGAAACTGTCTTAGATATCATGAAAGTTCAAATGCCGTTTAATCATTATTTAAACCAGATTATTTTAACAACTTTATAAAATTATTATCATGTATTTATAGGAAGAATTTTAAAAATTATTATTGAATCAAACACCCGTAAATAAATTGATTTCACATAGGTCGCCGACTATATTCGCCAGCTATGAGAATAAGCAATTTAACCTTAATAATAACAATAAATGGAGTCCTTAAGTGGAGATAAAAGTAAACGCGGGTTCAGTCGAAAATGAACGAAAAATTGAAATCAACATCCCTTGGGTCGAGATTGAACCGAAGTACACCAAAAAAATGAATGATGCTCGTAAAAAGGTAAAGATGCCTGGTTTTCGACCCGGGAAGGTTCCAAAAGCTTTGTTTGAAAAACAATATGGTCCTTCAATCGTCGCCGAATTAATGGACCAGCTCATCCAAGAAGCTTATATAAAAACATTAGACGACAATGACCTAGAACCCATTGAGCAAGGTCGTATTGACAACATTGATGTGTTTGATGTGGGTCGTGATTTAAATTTTTCAATCGTTATGGAAGTTGAGCCAACGGTTCCTGTTTTTAATTATAAAAAAGGTTTTAGCCTGACGAAGAAACTTTTTACACCTACAGAAGATGACGTCAATCATGCATTGGGACATTTGCAGGAGCAACACGCTACTGTTACACCAATCGAAGATGGCGCCAAGAATGATGACCTGATTCAAGGCGATATTCAATATTTAAATGAAGATGGTTCGCCAATCGAGGGTGATAGATTAGAAAATCGCTATGTTAAAATTGGTGACGGTATTTTTGGCGCTGATGCCGGCGATCAATTAATGGGCGCAAAAATCGATGATGAGATAGTTCTGAATATTCCAAACCCTGAAAAAGACAAGCCGGCATTGCATATGGCCATCTCTGTTAAAGGTGTTGAAAGACATGACTTGCCAGAAATTGATGAAGATTTTGCAAAACTCGTCAATCCAGATGTTGAAAATTTAGAAGCATTAAAAGGCGACATTTTGAAAGACATCCAAGCGCAACTTGATAACGATGTTCGTAGAACATGGAATCAGGATATTGCAGAGTACTTTGTGACAAATACAAATTTCGATATACCTAAGAAAATGTTAGAAGAATATATACAGCGTATTATTGCACAGGTTAAAAATGACGCGCGTAACCCCGTAACCGAAGAAGAAATTCGCGAACGGAATCAAGCAAAATCTGAATGGGAATTGCGTTGGTATCTTATCAAAAAAGAGATTGTTAAAATTGAAAATATTGATGTCACAACCGTAGATTTTGAAGCCAAATTAGACGAGCTTGTAGCACAGATGCCTGGAGATAAAGAGCAAATGAAGAAATTCTATCGTGAAAAACAGTATTCGGGTCAAATCCGCGAAGATTTATTAGAGGCAAAACTTTTTGCTCATATAGAGTCATTTATCAAAATTAAAGAAAAAACTGTCAGCACAAAAGAAATGGGAGGATATCATGGCCACGCCCATTAACCAACTTATCCCTATGGTCGTTGAGCAAACAGGACGCATTGAGCGTTCCTATGATATTTATTCACGATTACTGAAAGAACGAATCTTGTTTATTTCGTCAGGTATTGATGACAATGTCGCATCGGTTGTTGTCGCTCAACTCCTGCATTTAGAGGCAGAAGATCCAGATAAAGACATCAATATTTATATTAACTCTCCAGGTGGAATTATTACATCGGGGATGGCGATTTTAGATACGATGAATTTTATTAAACCGGATGTCTGTACAACGGTGATAGGACAAGCATCGAGTATGGGAGCCATATTATTAGCCGGTGGTGCCAAGGGTAAGCGCGTTGCATTACCTCATGCTAAGATTATGATTCATCAACCTTTAGGGGGCGCAGAGGGTCAGGCTTCTGACATTGCTATCGTTGCCGAAGAAATCTTAAAAACGAAAACATTGTTAAATAAATTATTAGCTGAAATGACGGGGCAAAAAGTGTCTCAAATTGCAAAAGATGGCGACAGAAACTTTTTTATGACGGCTAATGAAGCCCTAAAATACGGCCTTATCGATCAAGTCATCGCCAAACGGAGTTAGTGTGAAAAAAAAATTAGATTGTAGCTTTTGTGGGCGAGAGCAAAAAGAAGTTGAGATGCTTATCGCTGGACCAACAGGTGCTCATATTTGTGATATTTGTGCCACAAGCGCGAATCAAATTTTAGAGGAGCAGGGACTTACATTATCTGAGTTTTTACCGAAAACCAAAACCGCAAAGCTGGTTAAACCCCATAAAATAAAAGAATATCTGGATCAATATATCATTGGACAAGATCGTGCAAAAAAAGCGATTTCTGTTTCTGTTTATAATCATTATAAACGATTAAATAATATTATGGGCAAGAATGACGTCGAGCTTGAAAAAAGCAATATTTTGCTTCTTGGACCCACAGGAACAGGAAAAACCTTATTAGCGCGGTCACTGGCAACTTTTCTCGAAGTACCGTTTACAATTGCGGATGCAACTGTTTTAACCGAAGCAGGATATGTGGGTGAAGATGTTGAAAATATTCTCGTTAGACTTCTTCAAAACGCTGAATATGATGTTAGTGCCGCTGAAAGAGGCATCATATTTATTGATGAAATCGACAAAATTTCAAGGCGTTCAGCGAATGCATCTATTACGAGGGACGTTTCCGGCGAAGGCGTCCAACAAGGATTACTGAAGATATTAGAAGGCACTGAAGCACAAGTTCCGCCAAAAGGCGGCAGGAAACATCCTGAACAACCATTGGTGAAAATTAATACGCGGAATATTCTCTTTATCGTCAGTGGCGCATTCGAAGGTATGGAAAAATTAATTTCCAAACGATTGACCCAAAAAAGCATCGGTTTTAATGCCGATATTGCTTCAAAAATTGAGAATAAAGGCGAATTATTAAAATTAGTTGAGGCGGATGATTTACTGAGTTACGGACTTATTCCAGAGCTTATCGGTCGATTACCCTCCGTCGCAACTTTTGAAGAATTAGATGATGTCGCTTTAAAAAGTATTCTTACAGAGCCTAAAAATGCCATCGTAAAGCAATTTCACAAATTATTTGAAATTGAGGGGATTAAACTCGAATTTACAAATAGTGCGCTTCTTTCTATCGTTGAAAAAGCGAAGAAAAGCGGTACCGGAGCAAGAGGTTTACGAAGAGTAATGGAAACGGTGATGTTGGAGATTATGTATGAAATTCCATCCAAAAAGAATGTCGAAAAAGTCATCATCTCAAAAGAGGTTGTCGTAAACCAAGCTGAACCCAAAGTTATTTATCGGAAAAAATCCGCTTAAATATTTTGCATTGAGTAAAAGTTTTCACACAAAGACAGCAGGTTACTTCGACGAGTTCAGTATGACAAACTCGCGCCAAATATATCATCCCAAGCGTGTCGAAGGGCCTCATGCGTCTAATTTTATAAACAGGATTAATCTATGCAAATAAGTAGTATCATTTGTCATTATGCAGAAATTGGTATTAAAGGTGACAATAAGTCCTATTTCGAACGCTATTTAAAAGATAATATAAAACAACAAATTAGAGGCGTGAGTCCCGGCCTTTCTATAGTTGTACGTATGTTGCGTGGGCGAATCCTTGTGGAATTGAGTGAGAGCGGCATTGAGCGAATCGATGAAATCATTGAAGCACTTAAAAATGTTTTTGGCCTTGCCTTCTTCACACTGGCCGTGTCAACAAAACAAGATATCGAAGAAATTAAAAAAGTTGCGTTAGCGCTTTGCCAACAAGAATCCTTTGACACATTTCGCGTAAAAGCGAGCCGCTCTGATAAAAATTTTCCCCTTACATCGATGGAAATTGATCGAACAGTTGGCGAAGTTATTTTTGAAACAATGAATAAAACCGTAAAATTAAAAGGCGCTGATTTGGTTTGCGGAATTGAGCTTGTGAATCGCCTTGCTTTTATTCATGTGAAACGATTCGCAGGTCGAGGCGGTTTCCCTGTGGGTGTTAGTGGTAAAATTCTCCTCATGTTAAGTGGCGGTTTTGATTCGCCCGTCGCCGCTTTTTATGCGATGAAGCGCGGTGCGACCCCTGTCTATTTGCACTTCCATTCTGTACCAATTACAGATGACTCATCTATTATTAAAGCTCGACAATTAGTGAAAGCGTTAAATAAATTTCAACCCTATTCCAAATTATTATTATGCCCATTAGCGCCGGTTCAACAAGCTATTATGCATAATGGATATGAAAAATATCGCATCATTTTATATCGTCGTTTCATGTTTCGTATCGCCGAAAAAATTTCAAAACAGTTTAAATCTGGCGCCATTTATACGGGTGAATCGTTAGGACAGGTTGCTTCACAAACAATTCCCAATATGGCGGCAATTGAAATAGTCACAAAAATACCGATTCTTCGTCCACTTATTGGATTTGATAAACAAGAAATTATTAATAAGGCGGAAGAAATCAATACGGCTGAAATTTCAATTTTACCTGATGAAGATTGTTGTTCTCTTTTCACGCCCAAACATCCCGTAACCAAGGCACATATCCCAACTGTTGAGTTAGCCGAGGAGGGTTTGGAAATTGATGCCCTCGTCGATGAAGCAATCCAAGGTATTATTGTTGAAGGAATTGGACGTTAGTCTAAGTTACACCTTCATATTTTTCCTGTTTGGAGGTTGATTATGGTATTGTTTAAAAATGAGATATTAGAAATTGAGCACGCATTTGCGGCGCGTGTAAAACAGTATGGCCTCGGTGAGGCTTTTGTCTTTTATGCTGCGAATGATGCGGTTATTCATCGCGAAAATCGATTAATTATGGGTAAAGAAGCCATCAAAAATTATTTCGAAAATCAAACGCTAAAAGACATCACACTCGAATGGGACCCCACCTTTATTGATGTCGCTCAATCGAACGAATTAGCGTATAGTTATGGTGATTATGTCTTTTCTGCTATCAATGAAAAGGGTGAGAAAATCGCGTCTAAGGGACATTTTCATACGGTTTGGAAGCGTCAACCTGATGGTGAATGGCGTTTCGTTTGGGACTAGCCATTAACATATTGTTATAAAAATCAACTGTTACAGTTTTAATTATTTACTAGTATGGGGCAAAATGAAAATGGAGGAAATAGAAATGAAATTATTCCGAAAAATAGCATTGTTCTTTGCGGCAACTGTCATGGTTGCTTTTTCTGCTGAACGCATGGTTTTAGGCGAATATTTTACCAACGCTAATTGACCTAGTTGTGGCCCAGCAGGGGTCCACCTGGAAGGTGTCCAGGCTAACCATTTAAACGAGTATATTACCATTGGCTACCACATGTCGTGGCCAGGCAGTGACATTTTTTACAATTACAATATCCCACAAGCAGAAGCTCGCAGAAGCTATTATGCCGTCAGTTATGTTCCTCAAATTCATTTTAACGGAACAACATTTGGCGGATCAGGATATTCCGCTTGGGAAAATATGATAAGCAATTTAACAGGCAATAACGCACCCATTTCAATCGATTTGGGTGGTGGTTATGATTGGGGAAGTCGTCAAGGTTTTCTTGATGTCGACATCACGAGCGAATCGGGTGTCGAGGGTGAATATAGACTCTATGTCGTTCTCATAGAGAATGATCTTTATTACCCAACATCGACCCATCCTGGTTTACATCCGAAAGTCATGCGAAGCATGCTCACGGGGTCAACAGGACAAGTCGTGACACTTGCTCCCAATAATAACGAGAGTTTTCAAGTAAATTTTGACATTCCTGAAATCGTTGTCGTCGAGAATGCTCAAATTGTCGTTTTCGTACAAAATCATGGCACAAAAGAAGTATTGAATGCTTCTGTTACGACGATTGAAGCGATTGGTCCAATCAACGTACCGAATCTCAGCTATGCATCTTCTGCCGTCAACGTTTTAAATGACGACGGTGATGGGAAACTCAATCCCGGTGAAACAGGCGAATTGACCCTTTATATTGCAAATACATGCGATTGGATGGATGCTGCCGACGTAACAGGCACGCTTTCGACAGATAATGAATTTGTCACAATTACGTCTGCAAGTGCGACGTTTCCAAACATTGTTGCGTGCGATGAAGTCGGAAACGAAATAAATCCATTCGTTTTTTCAATTTCTGAAAATGCGCCTCCTATAATGGACATTGATTTTATTGTTTCGCTTGATGCAAACGGTAGCACAACTTCGCCTTATAGCGTGGAGGTTTCTTTTACATTTACCATCGATATGTTTCAAAAATTCTTTCCTGTCCAAACGGGCAGTCCCATTATTTCGGGAAATGCCGTCTATGACATCAATGGAAATGGCATGAAAGAAATAATTTATGGCGATGATGCGGGTTTCGTTCACGTATTGAATAAATATGGCTATGAGTTAGCAGGATTTCCGTTCCAAACGACAGGCTCTATTGAAGGCGCACCCGCGATTGGAGATATTGACAATGACGGAGATATGGAAATCGTAATCGGCTCAAAAGATAAGAATTTATATGTTATTCAGCATGATGGCTCTGGTTCGGCGATTTATACGGCGCTGGGTTATTTACAGGCATCACCAAGTCTTATTGATTTTGACAATGATGGGGATTTAGAAATTGTAGCGCCTTCGTATGGAAATGACTTAGTCGTTGTGCATCATGATGGCAGCAATTTTGGGAATTTTCCTATCGTCTTTGACAATGAGAGGATGAGCAAATCAGCAGCAGTTGGCGACATTAATTATGACGGCCAAAAAGAAATAATTGTCGGTACATGGGGAAATACGCTTCATGTATTTAATGCTGATGGCAGTGAATGGGCAGGTTTTCCTGTTTTGACGGACGGACGCATTGTAAGTGACATTACGGTTGCAGACCTTGATAATGATGGTGTCAACGAGATTATATTTACCTGCGATGCAAATCGAATTTACGCCGTTAATTTAGATGGCTCTATCAAATGGATGGGTCCTACTGACGCTATTATCGCTCGAAATTCTCCCGCTGTTGGCGACATCGATGGTGATGGCAATTTGGAAATCTTTTTCGGCGCTTACGACTATCTGTTTTATGCTTATGATAGCGAAGGCAATGAACTTTTAGATTGGCCCATGTCATCTGGCCATATTTTTACGGGCTCGCCGGTTTTAGCTGATGTGGATAACGATGGTCTTTCTGAAGTTTTTATCGGTTCACGAGACGGTTATGTCTATGGTTTTGATGGCGATGGTTCGTCACTATTCGGCTTCCCGATGCTCATAAAAGGTCAGATTAAATCGACACCTACTATCGTTGATATGGATGGTGACGGTGATGTCGAAATTATTTTTGGTACGGATTCGTGTCTTGCAGTCATCGATTTAAAAGGCGTTTGGAATAATGACGAAGATGTCTATTGGTCAACGCACCAAGGCAATATTCATCGGACAGGATATTATACAGCTGAACCTCTCGATACGAAGGAATTAGAGATTAAACCCAAATCCTTCGCGATTGAATCTGTCTATCCAAATCCATTTAATCCAACTGTAAATATTCAACTCGCTATTCCTGAATCAGGCGAAATTTCGCTTCGACTTTTTGATTTGACAGGAAGAGAGTCGATGTCCTTACCAGCCATTTCTGCAAATGCGGGTATTCAGCGACTATCACTTGACGGGAGTCAATTGGCGTCGGGTGTATATTTGCTTCAAGTTCGTTTTAATGACAGTATTGCGCTTCAAAAAGTAACGTTATTGAAATAAGTTTGATGCAAAATTAGTATTGAAAAGGGACGTTAGCGATAGCGTCCCTTTTTTGTATAGAGGAAAACAAAGAAAAAAAGTTATAACAATTCCCCTCCATGATAAGGAGGGGTAGGGGTGGTAGATTCCAAAGCTGAACATCACTTTAAAAATAAGATAACCACTGAGCTCTCGAAGCACACGAAGGGAAAAAGTATTGTAAGGTAATCATCTTGCTTGCCTAAGTTTGACGTAGGAAACAACGTTCATCGAGTGTTTTTGTGGATACAAAAATGTAGCGAGATGAGAGCAGGTATTAAAAGTCTCACCCGGAGCCACCGAGAGCACAAAGAAATACTCGTTTTTAAAAAGTCCCCTCCTTTTTAAGGAGGGGTATCCCAGCGCTATGGTTCGGGACGGGGTGGTTATGTTGTTATATCTGAAAGTAAAAATCCCTTTTAGATGAAGGTGTCACTTGAATTTGCATATGGCATTAACTTAGATTTCAACTTAAAAGTTTTTTGCCCTTGCCCTTGCCCTTGCCCTTGCCCTTGCCTTTGCCCTTGCTTAGATTCCGTCGCTTATCAAAGCATTGAAAAGAAAGGATCCAAGAAATGAAACGAGAAAAGTTTCTATTTATTACAACCCTCCTAGTGTCACTATTTATTGTGGCGTGTCCTAAACCACCTGAAGAAGATGATGTTATTGTAAACCCCTATGAGCAACACCCAATCGATTGGCCCAGCTTAGCGGATAGTCCGTGGCCGATGTATAAAGGAAATCCTTTAAATAACGGACTTTCGTTTATAGAAGGTCCAACGGAAGGTGTTGTGGAATGGGTATTGGATTCAATTGGAATCGGTGGTTACGGGATTAGTGTTGATTCGGAAGGTAATATCTATTTTGCAAATAATAACGGTGAGGTATTTTGTTGTAATTTAGATGGTGAGATACTTTGGAAAAAACAGCTGGTTCAAACGGTTGCTGGCGAATCTCGTGCACCTATTATTTTAGCTGATAACTCGATTGCTGTTTTTTTAGATAAAAGTTACTTCCAACTTGATCAGATGGGCAATATTATTAGAGAAGTTATTTATAGCAATCAGATTAACTCAAGTGTTGTTACCCTCGATAAAAATGGCAATTATTACTTAAGTTTTAGCGGTGAACTTGGAATTTCCTCCTTGAATAATGAAGGTAATTTAAACCTAGTAATAGACGCACCTGACTCTTTGGAAGAGCATGTTTACTCAGGAGTATTTCCACCTATCTTTTCACCTGATGGGAATTTTATTTATACGAATACACGGAATCACGTTTATAAGTTCTCAATTGCTGGAGAACTTATATGGACTTATGATACCAACACCCGAAGCTCTATTATTTCGGATTCTTTTGGGAAAATATATTTATGGAATGAAGCTGATTCTACTTTTATATGTTTAACACCAGATGGCAATAGAGATTGGGCTTTTGATTTGGGAGATAGAGATATATATGAAGGTATTGCACCATCAATTACATTCGAAGGCAATATACTTATTGCTCTTGATGGGAATTCTCTAATGTCATTATCTCCAACAGGCGAACTGAATTGGGAAATTGTCCTCCCCACGGATGGTGGCTCTGTGATTGTTTCGGCAATTGTCAGCGATATTAATAGTAATATTGGGAGTGTCAAAATAACTGGGTCTCTGTTTAAGACTTCCAAAGGTATTTAGC
>ERZ890510.1537-NODE-1537-length-14798-cov-6.759343_pt1 | contig 14798 bp, 12 predicted proteins | sample MGYA00521265_ERZ890510 | MGnify/ENA primary metagenome ERZ890510 (study PRJEB32303, sample SAMEA104408624) | aquatic metagenome | biome: Brackish water; feature: Chemocline; material: water | place: Baltic Sea | collected 2014-10-26T21:54:00 | depth 110 m ...
CAGCCGTCGAGAAAGCCCGGCGCATTGGACAGAAGATACAGAGGGGTCCCCGCGGCGTGGAGACGCTCGATCAGGTTGGCCATTTCCGGAAGCGCGTGATCGCACATCTCGTCGAAGCGGTCGTAGAAGGCGGCAATCAGCGCCTCCTGCCCCGGGTTTTCGGCCTGCAGACGGCGCGTTGATTCCGCCGGATCGCCACCATGGTCCTGCACGCCGTGCCATTGCGGCGTGGCCACCGTGGCGAGGAAACGCTCCATTTCCCCAGGATCGGGGATCAGTTTGCGGTAGAGGTGCCGCGGATTCCAGTCGAGCAGGACGCCACCCAGATCGAAGACCGCGACCGAAGGCAGTTGGAGAGAGGTTTCTGGGGGCAATTCGCGACCTTTCCGACAGTCATTTGGCGCGACAATTTAGCCAGTAAAATCAATTAGTTAAAGTCGTGCAGCCGGGTTGTTTTTTGCTGGTGTTCCCGGGCGGGTTTGGTAGGGTGCCGTCCTGTTCCGCCGGGCCCTCTGGCAGGGCCAAATAACACGCAAAATCCAGGTTTCCGTGAGCGACGAAACGACCCTTCCGCCTCCGCCGCCGCCCTCCGACGCGCCTCCGCCGCAGCAGCCATCGCACGATATCGAGCCGATCACGATCGAAGAGGAGATGAAACGCTCCTACCTCGATTACGCGATGAGCGTGATCGTGGCGCGTGCCCTGCCTGATGCGCGCGACGGCCTGAAGCCGGTGCAGCGTCGCATCATGCATGCGATGAAGGAAAGCGGCTTCGACTCGACGCACGTGTTCCGCAAATCGGCGCGCATCGTCGGCGAAGTGATGGGCAAGTACCATCCGCACGGCGATCAATCGATCTACGACGCGCTGGTGCGTATGGCGCAAGATTTCTCCATGCGTCTGCCGCTGATCGCCGGGCAGGGCAATTTCGGTTCGATGGACGCCGACCCGCCGGCGGCGATGCGCTACACCGAGGCCCGTCTGGCCCGCGTTGCCGAGACGTTGCTGGCGGACATTGGCAAGGACACAGTCGATTTCCAGGCCAACTACGATGAGACCACGCTGGAACCGACGGTACTGCCGGCGGCCTTTCCGAATTTGCTGGCCAATGGCGCGGGCGGCATTGCCGTCGGCATGGCGACCAATATTCCGCCGCACAATCTCGGCGAACTGATCGACGCCTGCTGCGCGTTGATCGACGATCCCGAACTCACCGTTCCCCAGCTGATGGAATATGTGCCGGGTCCGGATTTCCCGACCGGCGCCACTATCCTCGGCCGCAATGGCATCCGCGCCGCCTATGAGCTCGGCCGGGGTTCGGTGATCATGCGGGCGCGGACGCGGATCGAGGAGGGGCGTGGTGGCCGCGAGGCGATCATCATTTCGGAGATCCCCTACCAGGAGAACAAGGCTCGTCTGCATGAGCGCATTGCCGAGGTGGTGCGCGACAAGAAGGTAGAGGGCATATCGGAGGTCCGTGACGAGAGTGATCGCGACGGCGTGCGTATGGTGGTCGAACTCAAGCGCGACGCCATGGCCGATGTCGTCCTGAACCAGCTCTACAGATTTACGCCGCTGCAGACTTCTTTTGGCGTCAATGCGCTGGCCCTCGACGGCGGCCGTCCCAAGCTGATGAGCCTCAAGGAGCTTCTCGAGGCGTTCATTCGGTTTCGCGCCGAAGTCATCACGCGGCGCACCAAATTCGAACTCAACCACGCGCGCGACCGGGCCCATGTGCTGGTCGGCCTCGCCATCGCCGTCGCCAACATCGACGAGGTGATCGCGATGATCCGGCGGTCGCCCGATCCGGTGGTCGCGCGCGAACGGCTGATGGCGGAGGAATGGCCGGCCACTGACGTGGCCTCGCTGATCGCCCTGATCGCCGAGCCAGGCCGCGAGGTCGCGGCCGACGGCACCTACCGGCTTTCCGAGGCCCAGGCCCGAGCCATCCTCGAACTGCGCCTGCAGCGGCTGACCGGGCTGGAGCGCGACAAGATCGCCGAGGAACTCGGTGAGGTTGCGACACTGATCGAGGGTTATCTCGAGCTGCTCGGCGATCGCGACAAGCTGTTCGCGCTGATGCGCAAGGAACTGCTCGAGATCAAGGAGCAATTCGCGACGCCCCGGCGCACGGAAATTCTCGACAACGAGTTCGAGCACGACGTCGAGGACCTGATTCCGCGCGAGGACATGGCCGTCACCGTCACCCACGGCGGCTACGTCAAGCGCGTGCCGGTGTCGGCCTATCGCGCCCAGCGCCGCGGCGGCAAGGGTCGCTCCGGCATGGCGACGCGCGAGGACGATTTCGTTTCCAGCCTGTTCATCGCCAACACCCATACGCCGGTGCTGTTCTTCTCCAGCCGCGGCATCGTCTACAAGCTCAAGGTCTGGAAATTGCCGGTCGGCACGCCTCAGGCGCGCGGCAAGGCCTTCGTCAACCTGCTGCCGCTGAGCGAAGGCGAGACGATCAGTGCCGTTATGCCGATGCCGGAGGACGAGGCGAGCTGGGCGACCCTGCATGTCATGTTCGCCACGGCGCGGGGCGGCGTGCGCCGCAACGAACTGTCAGACTTCGTCAGCGTTAATCAGTCCGGCAAGATTGCCATGAAGTTCGACGGTGAGGACGCGGGCGATCGGCTGATCGGCGTCGGCGTCTGCAGCGAGGACCAGGATGTGCTGCTGGCGACCCGCAATGGGCGGTCGATGCGTTTCCCCGCAGCGACGGTGCGCGTGTTCCAAAGCCGGTCATCTACCGGGGTACGCGGTATTGCCCTGGCCGAGGGCGACGAGGTGATTTCGATGTCACTGTTCGACAGTGGCAAAGGCATCACGACGGAAGAACGCGATGCCTATCTCCGTCAGTCGCGCGCGCTACGCCAGGCAGAGAATGCGGACGAGGATGCGGCGGGTGTCGAAGACGCCACGGCACCGCCGCCGACGCTGTCTCCGGAACGCTTCGCTGAACTTCAGGCGAAGGAGGAATTCGTACTTACTGTCGCTTCTTCGGGTTTCGGCAAGCGGACATCGGCCTACGAGTATCGAGTGACCGGTCGCGGCGGCAAGGGCGTCGAGTTGATGAATCTCGCCAAGGGCGGCGAAATCGTCGCCGCCTTTCCGGTTCTCGACAGCGACCAGGTCATGCTGGTTACCGACGGCGGCACCCTGATCCGGTGTCCGGTCGACGGAATTCGCATTGCGGGACGAACGACGCGCGGGGTGCGCATCGTCAGCGTCAGCGATGGTGAGCGTGTCGTGTCGGCGGTCCGCATCGGCGAAGACGACGCCGACAACGGCAATGGCAATGGCGAAGTTCACGCCGAAACAAACGGTGGATAAGGATCGCCCGTGTCGCTAAAACTCCGCCGCCGCATCTGGCGTACAAGGGGGAGACATGGCCTCAGAGCGTATCGGGGTTTATCCGGGCACGTTCGATCCCACCACCAGCGGTCACTTGGAAGTGATGCGCCGTTCACTTCGGCTCGTCGACAGGCTGGTGATCGGATGTGCGATCAACATCGGCAAGGGTCCGCTGTTTTCGCTCGAAGAGCGGATGGAGATCGTTGGCGAGGACATCGCGGACTTCCCGGCCGAGGACCGACAGCGTATTCGGGTTGTGCCGTTCGAAGGGCTGCTGATCCATTTCGTGCGCGAAGTCGGCGCGTCGGTGATCATTCGTGGTCTGCGGGCGGTTTCCGACTTCGAGTACGAAATCCAGATGGCCAACATGAATGCCCGCATGGAGCCCGAAATCGAGACCATCTTCCTGATGGCTTCGGACCGGCACCAGTTTATCGCGTCCTCCCTGGTCAAGGATATTGCGCGGCTGGGCGGGGATACGTCGCAATTCGTGTCGAAAAGGGTATTCGAACGGTTGAAGGCGAAGTTCGCCAAGGCCTGACACTGCCCCAGGTGGTCGCGTTGACCGTGGCGCCTAGGCACATTATACGAGCGCCGCGCGGGGTTTCGGCCTGCAGCGCGACGCCGGAGCGAGCCCGTAGCTCAACGGTAGAGCATCTGACTTTTAATCAGAGGGTCGTCGGTTCGACACCGACCGGGCTCACCACTGGTTTTGACAAGGAGATACGCGGTTCATGCCGTCGGTGAAAGTCGTCAACGGCAAGCAGATCGTGGTCGAGAATCTCGACCGAATGCAGCGCGCGGCCCGGTTCGTCACGAGGCCCTTCGCGCGGATGTGGCTGCATCACGACCTGGTCGCCGCCATCCTGCGGCGCGAACTGCGGGATAGATTCAAAGGATCGGTCGCCGGCTGGGTCTGGGCGGCCATCGCTCCACTTTTGGCGATTACGGTCTACACGTTTGCCTTCACCACGAACCTGCAGCTGCCGGTCGCCGAGGGCAGTGATGGCACGCGCGTCACCTACTCGCTGTTCATCTTCAGCGGCATCATCGTGTTCAATTTTTTCTCGGAAATGGCATTTCGCGCGCCGATGCTGCTCCACGAGTACACCCATTTCATCAAGCAGACGATCTTTCCCAGCGACATGCTGGCTGTGATCTCGACCCTGCGCGCGGCGGCCTACACGGTAATTTCGATCTGCGTCATGCTGATCTTTCAGTTCGCGATCACCCGTACGCTGCCTTGGACGGTCTTACTGATGCCGTTCATCTTCGTCCCTCTGATGGCTTTCCTGATCGGCATGTCGTGGTTCTTGTGCGCACTGGGCGCGTTTACCCGCGACGCCGGCTATTTCATGATCAACGTCGTGCCGCTTTTCATGTTCGCCACGCCGATCTTCTATCCCCAGACGGCGCTACCGCCGCCGTTCGATTTCTGGATCTATGCCAATGCCCTCACCGGCTATGCCGAAGTCATGCGCGACATCGTGTTGGTCGGGCAGGTGCCGAACCCGTACGTCTATGGTTGGACACTGATCACGTCGATCGTGACCTTCTACTTTGGCTACTGGTTCTTCGACAGGTACCGAAATGTCATCGTCGATGTCATCTGAAGTCGTCGTCGAGACGAAACACCTCGGCAAGGCCTATCAGCTGTACGCTCACCGCAGTGACTGGCTGAAGCAGGTCCTGTTCGGGTGGTGGAAGGCTTACTTCAAGCCGTTCTGGGTGTTGCGCGATATCGACCTCGTTGTCCGGCGCGGCGAAAGCATCGGCGTGCTGGGCCGCAACGGGTGCGGCAAGTCTACGCTTCTCCAGGTGATCTGCGGCATGACCCTCCCGAGCCACGGTGAACTGCGGGTGTCCGGCCGCATAGCGCCTGTCCTGGCGCTGGGCTCGACGTTCGACACGGAATTGACGGGACGGGAAAACGTCCTGATCGGCGGCGCCGTACTTGGTCTCAAGCGGGCCGACGTGCTTCGGAAATTCAATTCGATCTCCGAATTTGCCGGGATCGGCGACTACATGGACCAGCCGGTAAAGCACTATTCGATGGGTATGCGTACCCGCCTGGCTTTTTCGATATGCGCCCACGTCGAGGCGGAAATACTGGTCGTAGACGAGGCGCTGGCGGTCGGTGACGCTGCTTTCCAGCGCAAGTGCCTCGACTGGATCGACGATTTTCGCAAGACTGGCACGTTGCTGTTCGTGTCGCATTCGATGGCTGAGGTCCGGCGATTGTGCTCGCGCGCCATATGGATCGAAGATGGCCGGATACGCGAACAGGGCGATCCCAATGAGGTCATTAGGTCCTATCATCGCGCACTGCTGGTGGAAAAGGACGATGTCCATCGCTTCTCGGCTGGCGAGGGATGACCCGTGGATGCCGGTGTTCCTGTCTGGTTCGGGCTCGGCTGGTGGTCAATCGGTTCCGCCGTGCACTGGGCAAGTGCGGCACTGGCCCGACAACCACGACGGCAGGCGCAGAGGCGGCATCGGCCTGCCGATTTCAGCATCGTGGCGCCGTTGAACGGCGCCGGTGACGCCTCCGCCAACTATATCAAGGCGCTGGCCGAACTCTCCGGGGCTGGTGCCGAAATCCTGATCTGCGTCGCCGATGCCGACGATGGCGCGGTGGCGCTAACGCGGGCACTTTGGCCGGACGCGCCGATCCTCGTCGGCAACGACGATACCTTCAACCCCAAGATGAACAATGTGCGCAAGGGGCTCGAGGCGGCCCGCCGGGAGATCGTGGCGCTGTGCGACGCCGGAGTCGTATTTGGAGCGGACGAACTCTGCCACGTCGCTGCGCCGTTGTCGGATAGGGTCGGGCTCGTGCTGGCGCTCAAGGCTGGAGATGCCCCGGAGAACTTCGCGGCGGAAATGGAGCGGGCATATATCGACGGCCATCAGGCAAAATTCCTGTTTGCCGCCGATCGGTTGGGCATTGCGGTGGCATCTGGTGGTCTGACGCTGCTGTCACGGGATACGCTGGAGCGGATCGGTAACTGGCGCGGTTTCAACCGCTGGATCGCCGATGACTATTCGGTGGTGAGATCTGTACGTGAACTCGGTCTGGCGACTTGCCTTGGCGAAATCATGCTGCGGCTGCCGTTGGGGCGGCGCGATTGGCGGGTCGTGTGGCGGCGGCAGGTTCGGTGGGCGCGGACCCGCCTGCGCCTGCCGGTATGGCCGCTGGTGCTGTGGGAGCCGGTAATTGGCTGGTTGGTCTCGGGCGCTGCTGGAGCGGCCGCACTTGTTTGTGCCGGCGCGGGCGCGGGCGGTGTCGTCGCCGGTATTGCCGTCCATACGGCCGCATGGCTGGCGGGGGAGAAGTGGTTCATGGCAGGACGCGGGCTTGCCTTCGGGCCAAGGGCAGCGCTGGCGGCGCTGCTGCGCGAGGTTCTGGCACCGGCGCTGATGATCGCAGCGCTTGGGAGGCGCGCCATTTACTGGCGTGGCACCGATCTTGGTGGTCACTGGAGTTCCCGCAGGGATGATGCAGCTGGGAAACTCGTATGAAAAAAGCCGATAAAGACGAAGCGATCACCACGATCATGCTGCCGGAGCGCGTTGATTCGGCGACTTCTGCGTCGGTCGAGGCATTGATGCTCGGTGCGTTGCGTCCGCGTGCGAGGGTTATTGTCGATGGCAGTTCGGTCATCTACATGAGCGCGGCCGGCGTACGGGTAATGGCGGTCGTTCTCCATCGGGCGGCAGAACAGTCGGCGCGGATCGTATTTTGTTCTTTTAGCGGACCTGCGGCGGATTGCCTGCTGGTCAGTGGGTTTTCTCAATTGCTCGACGTCGCGGGTTCGACGGAGGAAGCGCTTTCGCGGCTGCGGTCGAAGCTCGCCGGGAGCGTTGACGGCCGCTTGCACCCGCCCGGCAGCACAGGCTAATTACAGGGCGGGCTGAAGCAGGATCATGGGTAGGGACGAGGCGCGACACGTGAAAGTGCGCCCGTGCCGGACGGAGATCGGAATTTGACAATTTGGAGGCGGCTGCGCGCTGTCGCGCGACCTATCGCCATTGTCGTTGGCGCAAGCGTTGCCGTGGCCGGGTGCTCTATCCTGCCAGGCAATGGGCCATGGATGGGGGGTGCCCAAGGGACGAGTACGGAAGCATTGCCGTTCGACGTGATCGACCTCACGCCGACCACCATTGCCGCCTATCGGCAACCGGAAAGTGTTGATCGCCCATCCATCACGAGTTCGCTATCGGCCGGCGGTCGCGTCTCCGTGGCGCCGGGCGATGCGCTTAAAGTGCGCGTCTTCGAGCCCTATGAAGGCAGCATATTCCCAACGATCCAGAAGCCAGGCGCGGACTTCGGTGTCCAGCGGGTGACCGACGATGGCACGATCAACATTCCGTTCGTCGGGACCGTACGTGTCGTCGGCCTCGACCTTTTACAAATCGAGCGCCGCATCGCCCAACAGGTGAAGGACGGTGGCAAGGCAACCGATCCGCAGGTTATCGTCGAATTCGTCGCGGATCGGACCCACACGGTTATGGTGTCTGGAGATGTGAAGAATCCCGGCCGTGTTTCGGTCCTCGAGGGGGTCAGGTCGGTGGTCGAGGCGATCAATCGCGCCGGCGGCCCTGTCGGGGGCGGCGGGACCTCGGGAGGCGGGGGGCCGACGCAGGTTGAAGTCGTGGTGCGGCGTCACGGTCAGGTGATCCTGACGGCGCAGTTCTCGGAACTTCTGGCCGGTGGCGATATTGGAATCCAGAAGGGCGACGAGATCGTCGTCCGGCCGAACTCCCAAGTCTTTACGGTCCTGGGGGCGGTCGTAAAGTCCGGCAATGTCCCGATGACCAAGCACAATCTCTCGCTTCTGGAGGCGCTGGGGCAGGTTGGCGGGCTGAACGACATCCAGGCCAACAAAACTGGCGTTTATGTGTTCCGGCTCGGCGATCTGAAGAACAATCCCTCGGCTCGGGCACGTGTTTTTCGACTGGACCTGCTTCAGCCAGTGTCTATCTTCGTTGCACAGCAATTCGGGATGCAGGCTCGGGACGTCGTTTATGTCTCGAACGCGCCCCTGTACGAGTACGACAAGGTCCTGACATCAATTTACCGTACGTTCTCGATCGTCAGCGTCGTCCGGAGCACCGGCACGGCAGTTTCGTTGCCGGCATTCTGATCGCCATGACAAGCAACGGGAAACGATATCTGGTAGAATTCTGAATGGCGCGCGCAAGAAAATTCACGTGGGGTGCAGCGGGCATAGCGGCGTTGGCTGTTGTCGCCATCCTGGCCATGTGGATAACGCCCAGCCGTCAGACCAGCAGTGCGCAGGATGGGGGCCGAACTGTCGCGCCTTTGATTTCGCGCGGCTATACCGATGCGCCCGCGGGCACGGCGGTGATCGCCGGCGATCCGCTGGGCGGGGCTGTCATCCTCGAACTTCGCATCACCGACGGCCAGAAGGTCGAACGCGACGGCATCCTTGCCGTATTGTCGAACTATCCCAAGGCCGATGTGGCCGTCCGGTCGACCGAAGCAGAGCTGGCCAAAGCCAAGCAGCAGCGTGAGGCGATGCTCTCTGGTTTCCGCACGGCCGAGATTGCCATGCAGGAAGTCGTCGTCAAATCCGAGAACGAGTCGAACAAGCTTAAGGCGCTGCAGATGCAACGGTCGGGCCTGCCGCCGGACCAGAAGCAGCTGGAACTCAGCATCTCCCAGCAAAACCTGGAGCGGGAACAGGCCAAGCTCCGGGTCCAGAAGGAGACCTTGGAGACTGATATCGCGCAGATGACGACCGACATCAGCATCATTTCCGCTAAACTCGACAATGCCCGCACGACCCGCGAGCAGGCGCTGGTCCGTTCGCCGCTCGACGGCGTGGTGGTGCAGATATACTCGCGTCAGGGCGAGCGGGTGTCGCCCAGCGGCATCGCCAAGATCGTCGATCTCGACCAGCTGCGGATCCTGGCTGATGTCGATGAGCTGCACGTTGGGCGAGTTGTTCCTGGCGGCAAGGTCGAGGTCACGTTCCGCGGCAGCACGACCGTCTACAAGGGCAAGATTTCGCGCGTGGCTCCGACCGTTAAGCGCATGCAGCGTGTCGAGCCGGATGGCGGTTCTTCAACCGACGGCCGCGTGGTCCAGGTCGAGATCGAACTCGACGATCCGTCCAGCATGCCTCGGGTGCTGGGGCGCGAGACGCGCGTCACTTTCCTCTGATGGCGCTTGTCCTGCCAGCCCTTCCGTCGCTGAATTTGCGTCGGTGGCGGCTCCAGTTCTCGCTGGTTCGTTTGCGTGCGGCGGCGCGGACGGCAACAGCGATGCCGCTTGGCGCACAGCAGCTCAAGCGCCAGCGCACCAGCACCCTGCTGTCGTTGGCCGGCGTTACCGCCAGCCTGCTGGTGATCTTCGCCCAGCTCGGCATCGAGCGTGCGGTCTATGATTCGGCGATCCGTCTCCATCGCACCATTGCCGCCGACCTGGTTCTGGTTCCTCATGGCTTCAAGTCGCTGCAGCTCCACGCTGAAGTCCCGGTGGCGATGACCGATATCGTCTCGGCCAATCCATCGGTGGCCGGAACGATGCCATTGTGGTTCGGTGTCATGTCGATGAGTCATGCCGGGATGCCGACGGCTCGACGCATCGCCTGGTATGCGATCGACGTGGAGCGGCCGGCGATCGACGTGCCGGGTCTGCGCGAAAACCTCTACAAGCTGCGTGAGGCCCGGCGCATGCTGTATGACCGCGAGTCGCGGCCCTATTTCGGCAGTCTCGGTGAGGTCGTGGAGGGCGATCCGGAAGTGCCGGTGCTCGGCCCGCCGGACAATCGTGGGCTGCTCCGCCAGCTTTTTGTCGTCGGCACCTTCGCAGTCGGACCAAACGTGTTGAACGACGGCGCGGTCATGATGTCGGAAGGCACCATGGCGGAAGTTTTCGGTGCCTGGTGGTCGGACCGGCCGGCCTTCATTGCCATTCGACTTGCAGCAGGAGCCGACCCCGCCGTCGTGCGCGAGGAGCTGACTCGTGCTTTGTCGGGACGCGGCGAGGTCATCACGAAGGCGGAGCTGGAGCGGCGTGAGAGGAGTTACTGGTCGCGCGAGACACCGGTCGGCTACATCACCGACCTCGGTTTCGTAATGGGCGTGATGATCGGCATGGTGTTCATCTACTATGCCCAGTACCAGATCATCCGATTCTATCTGCCAGAGTACGCCATTCTGAAAAGTCTGGGTTACGATTGGTGGTTTTTCCTCTTCATGATCGGCCAGATCGGCGCCGCCATCATCACGCCGGCCTTTCTAGTGGCGTTCGCCCTCGGACGACTTGTCTACGGCGCGACCGAGGCCGCGATGCATCTGGGCATGACGATGGGATTGCGTGAAATGGGCGTAGCGCTCATCGCCTGCGTGGTAATGACCGTGGTGTCGAGCCTGTTCGCGATCCGCCGCTTGTGGAAAGTCGATCCGATCATGCTGTTCGAGTGATCATATGTCTTCCAGTTCCCACGGATTTGGACCACCGATCATCGAGGCGGTTGACGTCCATCACCACTATGGCGAGGGGCCTCAGCGGACCGATGTGCTGTTCGATATAAACATGCAGGTGCGGGAAGGTGAGCTGGTAATCGTCACGGGGCCGTCGGGCTCCGGCAAGACGACGCTGCTAACCATCCTGGGTACGATGCGCCGTCCGTCAGAAGGCAAGCTTCGACTTCTCGGGACGGACATCGTAGGCCTTGGCGGTGCCGAACTCGATGTCCTCCGCAATCGCGTGCGGTTTCTGTTCCAGAAGCGCAATCTTTTGTCTTCGTTGACGGCACTGCAGAACGTGATCGCCGGCGTCTCCACCACGCCGCTGTCGGATGTTGCCTGGGACGAGCCGCGCGCGCGTTACCTGCTCGGTTTGTTGGGGCTCGCCGATAAGGCAGATGCCTGGCCCGACGAGCTGTCGGGAGGCCAGCAGCAGCGCGTTGCCATTGCCCGCGTCATGATTGGGCTGCCGGACCTCATCATCGCCGACGAGCCGACCTCCGCGCTCGATCGGGTGGCGGGCCGACTGGTCGTCGATCAGCTCAAGGATCTCGCCATGCGGGCCAAGTGCGCGGTGGTGTTGTCGACTCACGACGAGCGCATCTTCGACGTGGCATCGCGGCGGCTCCATATCGAGGACGGCCGTTGTTTCGACGTGCCGATCCACTACCACTGACTGGTGGGCGAGCGTGCTGCTCTCGGCTCTGGACCTCGTCGTAGCACTCTGCCTGGCAGTGCTGTTCGCCATAGCTGGCTACTATCTCTACCTGCTCTACTGGCTGGCCAGGCTTCCGGCGGCGGCGCAGAAATCAGATGCCCCGATACTGGATCTGCCACGGGTACTGGTGCAGCTCCCGGTCTATAATGAACCACTCGTGGTCGAGCGTGCTTTGGCGGCTGCGGCGGGTCTCGACTGGCCACGTGATCGCCTGTCCATACAGCTGCTCGACGACAGCACCGACATTACTTCCGATATCGCGTTGCACGCGGTTGGCCGACTTCGCCGTGAAGGAATTGATGTCGAGCACGTGCGCCGCGTCGATCGCAGTGGCTTCAAGGCGGGCGCGCTTGCGGCCGGCATGGCACTCTGCGATGCGCCCTATGTCGCGGTTTTCGACGCCGATTTCGTGCCTGCCGCCGATTGGCTTCGCCGCGCCATGGCGGCGATGCTTGGCAACCCTCGCGCGGCATTCGTGCAAACCCGCATCGAATGGGGCAACGGCGGCCACAGCTGGCTGACCCGCGCGCAACGATTGATGCAGGATGCACATTTCGCCGTCGAACAGGACGTCCGGGCGCGGCGGGGCGTGCCCTTTCAGTTCAACGGGACGGGCGGCATCTGGCGGCGCTCCGCAATTGAAGAAGCGGGTGGCTGGTCGCACGATACGCTGTCGGAGGATCTGGACCTGGTGTTGAGGACCCACCTCAAGGGATGGAGCGGCGTCTTCATGATGGAGCCGCACGTCGTCGGTGAGCTGCCACAGAGGATCGACGATTTCAGCGCCCAGCAGAGTCGGTGGTCGAAGGGATTCGTGCAGGTGGCCCGAAAGCTCCTCGCACCGATCTGGAATTCGGATTGGTCGAGCGAGGCCAAACTCGTGACGACGATCCAGCTCGGTCAGCAACTCGTTTTTCCGGTTCTTGTGGTCGGCGTGGTGGCGCTCGGCCTGTCGATCCTCGGCCACGGGCATCTGTTGGGCGGGTTCGGCTTCTGCCTGTGGCTGTGGCTGGCCACGATGCTGGTCGTCCTGATCGGTATGACCTGGGGGGCCTATCGCCGTCTCGACCGTGGCAGCGTTCTGGACTACGCGGTCACGGCGGCGAGCGTGCCAGTCCTGATCGTCTATCTTGCCGTCTCCAATGCCGCTGCGATCGTGGGCGCAGGTCTTGGCAGGAAGACCGAGTTCAATCGCACGCCCAAGACGGGTGCCTGATTTCGCGATGATCGCCACCAGCATAGCCTATGTCCTCGCTGCTGTGTTCGCCGTGTGCTGCGTGCTCCTTGCATCCTTCATCGGCAGCCTGCTCTACATGGTCGTGCTGCATCACCGGCTGAAGAAGGCTGGCCTGGCGCGCGAGGCGGCGCTGCTCGCCACGCCGCTGCCGGTCGACGCCGGCCTGCCGCATGTGGTCGTGCAGATTCCGTCCTTCAACGAGGGCTCGGTGGTCCGCCGCGGCGCGGAGTCGGCCGTGGCCCTCGACTGGCCGCGCGACAGGCTGCATATCCAGCTTCTCGACGACAGTACCGATGAGACGGCCGAGATGGTCCGCGCCGTGGCGGCCGAGCTCGCGGCCAAGGGTTTCGATGTAGTGGCGCTGCAGCGGACCGACCGCAGCGGCTACAAGGGCGGGGCGTTGCACGAAGCGATGCAGAAGACACCGCACGACTTCTTCGCGATCTTCGACGTCGACTACGTGCCGCCGACCGACTTTCTGCGCGTCTGCATGCGGCCGTTCTTCGCTGAGCCGCGCACCGCCTTCGTCCAGGCTCGTTTCGACTTCCTCAATCCGCACGAGAATGCACTGACCGAGATGCAGATGGTGACGCTCGACGCCCATCTCGGCATCGAGCAGGCGACGCGCTGCTGGGCGGGCCACCCGCTGCCCTTCAACGGCACTTGCGGCATCTGGCAGCGCGCAGCGATCGAAGCCGGTGGCGGCTGGAAGGGTGACACCGTCACCGAGGATCTCGACCTCACCTATCGTGGCTGGGTGAAAGGCTGGCGGGCGATATTCCTGACAAGTGTCGGTGTGCCGGGCGAGCTGCCGGCCGACACCAAGACGTGGCTGCGTCAGCAGCAGCGCTGGCAGGACGGCTTCCGGCACGTTTCGATGCGGATGGTCCCGGAAATCCTGAAAAGCCGCGACATTACCCCTTCGGCCAAGGTGGCGGCGCTACTGCATCTTTGCATGGCGCTGAACCAACCCGTGCTGCTGGTGGGGGTGGTGTCCGGCGTGTTGGCGACGCTACTGGCGCCACATCTCGCGCCATTTCTGTTCACGCTTTTCGTTGTCACGGTGGCATGGGTGCTGCTCTGCGCCACCACCTTCCTGCGCGCCGGCCACAACTTCATACGTGGCGGCGAGATTCCGCCTCTTGCGTTTGCGGTGGTGTTGCTGCGCTTCGCTGGCGGCCAGGTGGCGACCGTCGTTCGATCGCTTGGCATCCATGTCAGGAAGGCCTTCAGTAAGCCCAAGCCTGTCGTCTTCGATCGCACACCAAAGAAGGGCGGTTAGTTCAGCACGCTTTCGCGCAGCAGGGGATGATGGGCGCAACGTAGCCCGCCGCCGGTCGAGATCGGGCCATCGAAGGGCAGGGGAATGACGTCGACCCTGCGCCGGCGCAGTTCCTCGATCACGCGGGCATTGCCGGCGTCGATGATGGCACGGCCCTCCTCGAGCACCAGGCCGTTGGTCGCAAGGAGGTTCGCTTCATCTTTGGAAACAGTAATCGCATCCCAGTCGCGGAGCGACGTCGGCAGACCATCTATGAGTTTTTCCGGACACCAGACGAGCAGGCCGGGTTTGATCAGGGCCAGCGCGCAGTCGAGATGAAGGACGTTCGACCTCATCGCGACTGGAATGACCCGGTAGCTATCGCCCAGCAGCGCCTGCAGCCAGTCGGCGCCGGCGAGATCGGAAGCACAGCCGGAAATCCCGACATAGATCTCATGGCCATTCAGCAAGATGTCGCCACCCTCGAGGAACGGGCCGTCGACGCAGCCGGGCGAGCCGAGCGGTACGCTCGACCAGAGCGCGCCGCGCCGCTGCACGGCTTGCTGGATGATCGGCCGCAACCCATAGCGTTCGCGTTGGCGACACCTTAGTCGGAGTGAGGCGTCGATCGCGTGATTGCCGACCACGATCATGCCGTCGCGCGCGAAAAGCTGCGCGCCTTCACCGTTAGGGGCGAGAAACGTGCGTTCCTCGCCCTTCAGCCG
>ERZ890510.1538-NODE-1538-length-14797-cov-4.416497_pt1 | contig 14797 bp, 19 predicted proteins | sample MGYA00521265_ERZ890510 | MGnify/ENA primary metagenome ERZ890510 (study PRJEB32303, sample SAMEA104408624) | aquatic metagenome | biome: Brackish water; feature: Chemocline; material: water | place: Baltic Sea | collected 2014-10-26T21:54:00 | depth 110 m ...
TTTTATTTCTAATTCATCTGGTGACATATTAAATTCCTGCCAATCTCATATAAGCTTGATGGGCTACCACAAAGTCGTGCTTATCTATTCCAAGTCCTCGACAAGCATTCATCATTTCATTAGCAGCTGAAGCTAGCGGGGTAGGGGATCCTAATACTCTTGATTGTTCTAAAACTAATGTCATATCTTTTTGTTGCAAGGTGACATCTGCTAAAGGTTTTGCAGGCATCTGGCCTTCCAAAATAAATGGACCACGGTAATTAAGCACTGGGCTTGCGGCAACACTATTTAGAATTGCTTCAACAACAGCATTTCTATCTACGCCACCTTTTTCAGCTAAGGCAACAGCTTCTCCGAAGGCAATTACTTCAACCATTAAGAGAAGGTTGATTGATAATTTTGTTTGTACAGCAAAGCCACTTGGACCAATGTAGGTAACTTTGGCACCGAAAGCCTGCATTACATCTTTTGCTTTTTCAAAAGAATTTTTTTCGCCCCCAACCATAACGGATGCTTTTCCTTGCACAACTGTTACTGGGCTTCCAGATATTGGAGCATCACACATTTGTTTACCTTTTGCTTTAAAGGTTGCAAAAACTTCTCTACTTACTACAGGAGAAATGGTGCTCATATCTAAATAAACTGAATCATCAGAAATGGACTGTATGACGCCATCTTCACCTAGAGCAACGTCCTTAACTGCTTTGCCATCTGTCACGATCGAAAATATGAATTCACATTGGGCCGCAACTTCTTTAGGTGTGCTGGCGGTTTTCATTCCTTTGGCTGCAAGTTCTTTATCTTTTCCCGCAGATCTATTCCAACCAATAACTTCATGACCTGCGTCTAGTAAGCGAGGGATTAAAACTTGTCCCATATCGCCTAGTCCAAGAAAACCAACTTTAGCCATTTTAAAATTCTCCTTTGGGAAATTCTGTGTTGATTGAGTATTTCATAAAATTGGACATTTAACTAGAGGGCGTGACAAATATCTCTCACCTATAAATTGTGGAGAAAACTAAGTATCAAAATAGGAATACTTTGCTAGAGCATGAATTTAAATGACCCTGAAATACTCTTAAAGTGTTTCCAGAATGATTTCTATGTCTTTAATCTTGGTCCAAGGATTAACAATCGCAAATCTTAATATGGGCTTGCCTTGATCTGAAGAAGGCGGGATAAAGCCTATTTGGTTACCTAATAAATCTTCACTCCATTTATCGTAATCTTTTTTCTGCCATCCAACTCTTTCGAACGCAACGATGGAAAGCTCTGGTTGTCTAAGCAGTTTCAAATTGGGGTGACTTGCTACAAGTTTAGCTGCATCTTTTGCAACTGTTAATGTTTGCTCCATTGCTTCGGTGTAGGCATCTGTGCCGTGGGCAGATAGAGAAAACCAGAATGGCAAACCTCTGGTTCTTCTAGTTAAATTAATTGCATAATCTGAAGGATTCCAAGAATCATCGTGCAAAGTTTCTAAATATGAAGCATGTTGCGTATGTGCCTCCTTAGCTAATTCTGGATTCCGATAAATAAGGGCACAAGCATCAAATGGGGCAAATAACCATTTGTGTGGGTCAACAATCAAAGAGTCAGCTAACTCAACTCCATTAAATTTGTCTCTCACCGAAGGGGCACAAAGTGCAGCAAGTCCATAAGCTCCGTCAACGTGAAACCAAATATTTTCCCCTTGTGCAACTTTTCCTAAGGAGAATAATTCGTCAATAATTCCAAGATTTGTTGTTCCAGCGGTAGCAACCAGTGCAAAAACTCTTTGGTTTGCTATTTTGTGATATTTAGTTATTTCTGCCTTAGCATTGGTTCCGGTAAGTTTTCTGTTCTCATCTGTTTCAATTAATAAAAGATCAACATCCATAACTTCAGCAGCTGATTTGATAGATGAATGTGCTTCAGCAGAACATGCAATTGCCCATTTTGTTATGTTTGGAAATTTTTTTCTTGCTTCTTTTCTGGCAACAACTAAAGCGGAAAGATTTCCAATTGTGCCACCTTGAACAAAAACACCACCTGCAGATTTTGGCAAGTTTGCTAAGTCAGCAATCCACCGCAAAGCCTGGTTCTCTGCAAAGACAGCACCTGAGCCTTCTTGCCAAGATCCTCCATAAAGTGAACTTGCTCCTACAACTAAATCAAATAAATTCGAATATTCTGTTGGAGCCGATGGAATAAAAGCTAAGTTTCTCGGATGATCAGTTGAGATACAGGCTTTTGCTAAAACTTCGGTGAAAACTTCTAAAGATTTTTTCCCACCTAATCCTTTTTTTGTGATGGTATTGCCAACTTCTCTGTATAAATCTTCAGCACTTCTAGCACCATCAAGAGGAGGATCAGTTTTTAGTCTTTCAAGACTATAAGTCAAAATTTCTTGGGCTAATGCCTCAACTTCAGGGGTGAATTCATGCACGTAGAGAAGTCTGCCATGCGAAATCAATAAAAAGTAATTGCCATCTGCATGCAGCGCTTCATTTTCTCAATATGGGCTAAAAATTGTCAGGAATAACAATTGTAGGTCTAAAAATATTTAGCGAATCAATCTTGCTCTCACAAAGAGCAAATACATTTCACAGCCCAGGCAAAAATTAAACACTGAATTCAAAAATGCAGCGGCAAGTGCAAATGCTGTTGCAATTAAAAATAGAGTTGGGCTACCTATTGCAACACCAATTAAACCCACTGTTCCAAAAATGAATCCTACCAATTGAGCAAATTGAGGTGGTTTAACATTTTCTAACTCGCCAGAATTTTTCAATCTAGGTTTTACTAAATTTTTAAATATCCAGCCATAAGGACTTTTATGTGGACCGGCAAATGTACCTATCGCCCAAACTAAAGTTTGGAAGGCAAGCAAAGGTGCGCTATCGAAATAGATTACAAGTAAGAGCACAACCAGTGTTATTGTTGCCCCAAATCTAGGACCTCTGACATCTATTTGCATCATTTATGCACCTTTTGTAGCGTAGTGATTTTCTCGAGAGTATTTGTTAATTCATTTTTTTTGGGTGCCCCAATGATACGACCCTCTTCTAGACCTTCGTGATCAAAGAAAATGATAGTAGGTGAACTCTTGACGTGAAGTTTTTTAGCTAAACTTAAATATTCAACAGCGTCTAGCTCATGAAATGCTATTCCAGAAGTATCTTTTAGTAACTCTTTTATTTGTTTATTTACACCAGGACAAATCGAACAGTATTCAGTTTTAAACTGCAAAATAGTTGCTTGGGTGCCTCGTTCAATTTCTATCCCCAATTCACTAAATAACATTTTCTTTGAATATTTACTGGTTAATTTACCTCTAGTATTTTTTAGGAATAACCCAATGCCTGTAGAAACAACAATCACACTGGAAATCAAGTAAAAATGATTCATATATTCATTCTGATGTATTGATTTAAGTCAGGTGTCAGGAGTGGTCAAAATAAGACAAATTTTTGTTCTTGCAAAGTTTTTGCAATTGATTTAGCCGAGTCGCGCACTCATAATTCATCTAATAAACTCTTAATAGGAATATATAAGGAGAGTTAAGAATGAAAGTTTATGACAATATAACTCAGGTTGTTGGCAATACCCCATTAGTTCGTTTGAACAAAATCACAGATGGTGCCGAAGCAACTGTTTATGCAAAATTAGAATTTTATAACCCTTCTTCAACTGTGAAAGATCGAATTGGAATTGCCATGATTGATGATGCTGAAAAATCTGGGAAATTAAAACCGGGTGGCTCAATTGTTGAAGCAACGTCTGGAAATACTGGTGTGGCATTAGCCATGGTTGGTGCAGCAAGAGGTTACAAAGTTATTTTGACAATGCCAGATTCAGTTAGCAAAGAACGTAGAACTTTAATTAGGGCCTACGGTGCAGAACTGGTTCTAACTCCAGGTCCTGAAGGAATGAAAGGTGCTGTTGCAAAAGCTGAAGAAATCGGAAACAAGGAAGGTGCTGTTTTAGTTAGACAGTTTGCTAATCCTTCTAATCCAGAAATTCACAGAAAAACAACTGCAGTAGAAATTTGGAATGACACAGATGGCAAAGTTGCCGCTGTGGTTGCAGGTATTGGAACAGGTGGCACCATCACAGGTATTGGCCAAGTGTTGAAAGAAAAAAATCCCGATGTCAAAATATTTGCGGTAGAACCACTTGCTTCGCCAATTCTTAATGGTGGAACTCCAGCTGGACACCCTTTACAGGGAATTGGTGCAAACTTTGTTCCAGAAATCTTGGATACAAAAATTTATGATGAAGTTTTAGATGCACCTAATGATGAAGCTATTAAATATGCCAGAAGAGCAGGCGCTGAAGAAGGAATTCTAGCTGGTATTTCTTCTGGTGCTGCTCTTTGGGCAACAGCACAAATTGCTAAAAGACCAGAATTTGCTGGAAAAATAATTGTGGTAATCATTCCATCATTTGGGGAAAGATACTTGTCCACAGTGCTTTATCAAGACTTAATGGAACAATGATTCGTTTCAGGGAAGACATTAACGCCGCATTAAAAAGAGATCCTGCACCACGGTCAAAACTAGAATTAGTTTTGGCAACTCCAGGTTTGCATGCAGTGTGGTTACACAGAATCACACATTGGATTTGGAATAGAAAACTTTATTTAGTTGCACGAATCATGTCGAATCGTAACCGCTCCTTAACCGGTATTGAAATTCATCCAGGTGCACAAATTGGTAGACGATTCTTTATTGATCACGGGATGGGTGTAGTAATTGGCGAAACAGCCGTTATTGGTGATGATGTGATGTTTTATCACGGGGTAACACTGGGTGGAAGAACATTTAGTAAAGGCAAAAGACATCCAACCATTGAAGACGGTGTGTTAATTGGAGCAGGTGCAAAAATTTTAGGCAATATAACGGTTGGTAAAAATGCAATTGTTGGTGCAAATGCAGTAATCACAAAAAACGTGGCCCCAGACACTGTTGCAGTTGGTGCTGATCAAAAATTGATCACAAAAGCTGAATATAACTCATCTGAAAGCTGGATGATTTAAAAATTACGTAGCGCAGTGTTATAAGCACAGTGACAATGAAGATTTCTGGGAAAAAATCAGTACTTGGATGAAAACTTAAAAAATCATTCTGTGGCTTTTGATTCTTAACTTTACTGCCAAATAACTATTGGAGAATAAAAGCTTTAAATAAAGTCCGTCATTAAAACAGCTTTAGCAGCGTTTCGTCCTGGAATTCCACTTACTCCGCCACCTCGTTTGGCTCCTGCTCCACAAATCAAAATATTGGCAATATCTGTTTCCACACCCCAGGTGCCGATTTCTTTTTCATTTTCGGCAAAGGGCCATTGTAATTCTTTATGAAAGATATTTCCTCGAGGCAGTAAAGCCGATTCAGCAATATCTAGGGGAGTTTTAACTTCAATACATAAATTGCCATCAATATCTTTAGCCAAACAATCTTCAATATTTTCAGTGAAATAAGAATTTAAACCTTGAAGGTAGAGGTGTTGAACTTTTTCTCTAGCTTTTTCATTATCTAAATCAAATAGGGAAGCTGGAGTATTTAAACCAAACAAAGTAATAGTGTGATAACCCTTTTCTTGTAACTCTTGAGAAAGAATTGAATTATCAGTTAAGGTGTGACAATAAATTTCTGAAGGTAAAATTGTGGGCATTCGGCCTTCAGAAGCGTCTCGATATGAGGCATCTAGTTGGGTGAGTGACTCATCAACATGAAAAGTTCCCCTGAAAGCAATACTTGGATCCTCACCAGATTTTAGTTTGGGTAAACGAGTAAGAAGCATATTTATCTTTACTTGGCATCCTTCAACTTTTGAAACAGCAACTTCTCCAAGAAGTTCTTTCAAGATGTTGGGAGCAAGATTGCTTAATACAAATTTTGCTTCCACTATAGTTTCAGTGCCACTTTGATCAAGATAAGTAACTTTAGCTATTTTTCCATCCGAAACTACTTTTGTAACAGTGCTGTTTGTTTTAAGCTGGGCTCCGAAATCTAGGGCTTTCTGGGCAATTGCTTTACTAACTTGTCCCATGCCACCTTCAGGTACTTTCCATTCCCCGTTTCCATTACCGATCAAATGGTAAAGAAAACATCTATTACCCAGTAACTGGTTATCTCGGCCGTCTGTGAAAGTTCCTATTAAAGCATCAGTTAATACGACTCCGCGTACCGAATCGTTTTCAAATAATTCTTCAATAGTTTGAGTGATTGGTTTAGTAAACAACCAATCATAGGTTTCTTGATCTGTGGCAGCAATAACTTTCTTTTTTAATTCAGATTGGCTTATTAATGGTTCTAGCATTGTTGGGGCAATAACTTGAGCAGCTTTTTCAATACGGGTATAGAAGTCACTCCAAATCTCAAAATCTTTGTCAGAGCCTGTAACAGATTTAAAGGATTGCTTTGTTTTTTCTCCCCAAGATCTTTCAACAAGTAAGCCAAGATCTTCACCATCAATGTTTACCGGGGTGTAGGAACCTATTGTTCTTGAAATCAAATTAAGTTTGAGATCTAAGTCATCAATGATTTGTTGGGGCAATAACGAAACAAGATAGGAGTAACGAGAAAGATTGGCATCAAGACCTTTAAATGGTTTAGCAGAAACTGCTGCTCCACCAACTTCAGGTTGGGCTTCTAAAACAAGAACGGATTTATTTGCTTTTGCCAAATAGGCAGCACTGGTCAAACCGTTGTGGCCACCACCCAAAATGACGCAATCAAAAGTCTCAGGCATGGCTCTGAGGCTACTAGATTGCTATTTGCAACTGGCTAGCAAATCTTTTCCCCCAAGAAATATGGATGATTATAGTTAAGTCATGACATCTTGTAACTGAAAGTTAGTAAAATATAGCAATCAGTAAATTAATAGATTTAACTTACTTCCTACGCCTTGCCTTTTCCTTCTATAAAAGGTAATCTGCGTCAGAGATAAATGTAAATCCTAGGACTGAGGTTGTACATGTCTGGAAACCACGAAGACCACGACCACGACCATGAACACGAACACGAACATCCACCTGGCCATATGCACCTGCAAGATCCAGATGCAAACGTTGCAGCAATTGTCTCTGATCTCGAATACTTTCGACGCAAGCGCCTAGAAGCTCGCCTTCTTTATATGGTGCGACGTGGTTACTTACCTTTCGCGAACTTGTTGCAAGCGGGTAAAGAAAACCCTGTTCTTGAACAAACAATTCCCGCAGAAGATCTTGATGACCGCATAAAAGCTTTACAAGAACGTCTTAATTCTTTGGTAACTGGAATTCTTTCACTACAGATTCCGATTCGTGCTGGTTCTATCGCCATTGAAGACACTCGTTTCGAGCGCGGTGACTACGACGAGAGACTTCGTTTAGCAAAGCGCATCTATCCAGTTCCACTACTTGAGCGCATTTCGTCTGTCGAGCAAGCAATGTTGGAAAGTGAATTCTTAGTGGCAACAATTCAGCGAGCGCTAATTAAATCTGGCGACGTGGCAGCTGGTGCATTCGATGAACGAATCGATGCATTGAAGTCCATAGGTTGGCGAAACGGTGCACGAATAGTTGCTCGGGCCTGGGTTGATCCAGAATTTAAACAACGCCTGATCACCCAAGGCCGAGAAACCGTACGTGAATTGGATATCCCGCCGGGCAAACTTGGTATCCTCGGAATTGCGGAAAACACTGACTCCGTTCACAATGTTGTGGTTTGTACTTTGTGTTCTTGCTATCCACATGATTTATTGGGAAACCCGCCTTGGTGGTATCGCACTGATGGTTACAAAGAACGTGTAATTGCTGATGCACGCGGAATGCTTGATGAAGCTTTCAATCTCAAACTTCGAGATGGTGTTGAAATTCGAGTTCATGATTCCACTTCTGATGTTAGATGGATGGTAATTCCGCAAAGACCAACTGGAACAGAAAACTTAAGTGAAGAAGAACTTGCAAATCTTGTTACACCTGAATCACTTGTTGGCACTGCACTTGCAGGACAAACTCCTGCCTCTGCTGCATCTGTTGCACACGGACTCGACGGTGTTTTGTAATGCAAGAGACTGCAGAAATTGGTCGCTTTGCAGTTGGTGATTTAGTTCGTGTTAGAACTAGTCCAACAACGCCAACTATTAATCCAAGAACACCACCGTATGCACTGGGTCATGTTGGTACCGTGATTAAGTCTTACGGGATTATTGTTAATCCGCAGGACCATCATCTGCCTTATAAACCGCTTTACACTTTGAGTTTTAAAGCATCCGAAATTTGGGGACCAAAAGCTACGCATGTGGTTGTTGCTGAAGTGCACGACGAGTGGCTTGATCTGGCGTAACTGATTTTAAGCCCTCAAATTTTTTTTGAGGGCAAATTATATTTAGCAAATAACTTCATATCGATTGATTTAAGTTCGGCCTACTTCTTCTATACTTTGAACTATGACAAAGAAATCAAATTCCAAGCCCCGTGAGGGTAGGGCAGAAGCTGATTTATCAAATTATGATGCACTAGATGGTGAATGGCGAGCAATTAAACTCTCTGGTCCCGCCAGGCGTGCATTAGTGGATGCCAAGCTTTACAAAGTCTCAGATTTGAGAAAAATAACGCTAGAGGAATTAAAAGGCTTCCATGGGATGGGGAAATCAGCAATAGCTCGATTGGTTTTGATTATGAATGCCAAAAAGATCAAATTTCGATTATGAATAAAGACTTAAATGCATAAAATATTCACCATGCCTTTTTCTGAAGTTTATCCCCATTATGTTAATAAATTAGCTAGAAAAGGTCGAACTAAAAATGAATTACATGAAGTCATTCATTGGCTCACCGGCTTTGATGAAAAAGCTTTAAAAAATCACTTAGCGAAGCAAACTAGTTTTAAAGATTTCTTTAAAGCAGCCAAATTGAACTCAAAAGCTAAATTGATTACGGGAAGCATTTGTGGTGTCAAAATTGCAGAGATTGAAGATCCTTTAATGAAAAAAATCCGCTATCTAGACAAACTAGTTGATGAACTAGCTAAGGGTAAAACTATGGAAAAAGTTTTACGTAAATAACTAATTAAAGCTTACGCATAACTGTAACCACACGACCAAGAATCTTGGCGCGATCACCGTTAATTGGTTCATAATCTGGATTAGCAGGCATTAACCAAACGTGACCATCTTTACGTTTCAAAGTTTTAACTGTTGCTTCATCACCAAGTAATGCTGCCACAATGTCACCATTTTGGGCATCATCTTGTTTCTTGATCACAACTTTGTCACCATGACAAATTGCGGCATCAATCATGGAATCTCCCACAACTGTGAGCATGAATAATTCACCATTTCCAACAAGTTCTCTAGGTAATGGATAAACAGTTTCAATTGATTCTTCAGCCAAGATTGGTCCTCCTGCAGCAATGCGTCCAAGTAATGGCACAAAGGCAGCTTCAGGAGTTTGTTCATTAGCAACTCCACCAACTAAACCATCAATCTCAACTCCAGATTTAGAAGGCAGCATTACATCAATGGCGCGTGGAGAGTTTGGATCTCTTTTAATAAAACCTTTTCTTTCTAAGGCAGAAAGTTGATGAGCAACAGATGCTGGGGAGGCTAGACCTACTAATTCAGCTATCTCTCGAACGGTTGGGGGAAAGCCTCTATCTCGAACAGCTTCCTCGATTACTTCTAATATGCGTCTTTGGCGGACGGTTAGGCCATCGCCGTCTTGGCCTGAATCAGGCAATTCGCTCACGTTGTTTTTTGTCATACCCCTAGAGTAGCCCATTCGAACAAATGTTTCAAACACCTGTTCGATAAAACTTGCCAAATGTCGCCTCTGTATGCAATAATCGAACAAGTGTTCGAAAGAGAGGAATTTATGAGTACCTTGGCCCCGGTGGCAATTGCCCCAATCCGTTTAACCAGAAGAGGTCGTTTCCTGGTCTCGGCTTTGAGTTTTATCTTCATGCTCGCAATCTCAGCTGTTTCACTTGTTGGTTTGGCAACAACTGGTGCAAAAGCATCGAATGAAGAATCAAATACCAGCACAACCAAAATTGTGGTTGCGCCAGGAGAAACTTTATGGACTATTGCTGCGCGGGTAAATCCGGAAATTGACCCGCGTGCAGTTATAGAACAAATAAAAGATTTAAACGTTATTGAAGGATCAAGTATTTATTCAGGACAGATTTTACTAGTTCCTTAATATTTATCTGAGCAGGACAAAGACTGCGATGAAAACAATAAATATTGAAAAAATCTTTTGAAACAATCTGGCATCGATTTTTTGAGCCAAGGGTGCACTCAAATAAGAAGCAATAATTGCTGAGACAGTTAATGCAATCACTTTGGTTAAAGGAATTATTTCCCAATATTGATATCTAAAAAGCAAGGCAAATGTTGCATTTATAGCTATTACTAAGAGGGAAGTACCTGCAGCCACTTTCACGGGTATCTTTAATATTAAGACTAGAGCTGGAACTATCAAAAATCCACCACCAACTCCAAGTAGTCCGGTAATAAACCCAACAACACTTGAAATAAGAATCACAATAATAAAATTAGTTTTAACTTTTTCTTCATCTTCTTTTATAGGTCCACGCCACATTGCTATGGCAGATAAAAACATTAGAAGAGAAAATAAAATAAGTTGCACATTATCAGGAATGTAATCAATTAAGTAGGTTCCAAGAAAATTACCAGCAATTCCTAGTATTGAAAAAGTCAAAGCAAGTTTAATGTCGACTAAGCCATTTTTTATTCGAGGAATAAAACCAGAGATTGCTGCTGCACCAACTATGACCAGTGAGGAAGTTGTAGCTGCAATAGTTGAAAAATTTAGGATTGCAATTAAAGCTGGCACAGCTAAAATGGCTCCGCCGGCACCAATGGTTCCTAAAACTGAACCAATAATGATGCCAATTAAAATTGCATCAAAAATAATCACTTTTTAAATTATTTCCGGATTTCCAGAATCATTTAATATTTCAAGACCATCAGTAGCCCAAGTTTTCATGCCACCTACCATGTTGAATAAATCACTTCTAGAGTCAATTAATTTTTGAACAACTTGACCTGAGCGATTACCTGATCTGCAAATCATGATTAAGGGTTTGTCTGTTGGCAGCGTGGTTTCATCAAAGCTACTCATTGGATTCCAAGTCACATTTGCGGCATGTCCGGCTGTCCACTCATCTAATTCTCGAACATCAATGCCATAGGCCTTACCTTCAGTTATTTGTTGGAAAGCTTCTTTAGGGGTAATTTCTTGCATCAGTAACTCCTTTTATCTAGTAGAGACTTCTGAAGGTGATTCATCTTTGTGTCCAGAAACTATATTTAATCCTGCCACAGTTAAGCAAGATTCATATGATTCATTAATCAAGACTGGGGTTCTGCCTGTGTTTTCGATGATTCCCATTGCTGCCGCAGCGCGATAAGCACCTGCGCAATGAACCCAGATTTCTGCATCTTTTGGAAGTTCATTTACGCGGGAAGTTAATTCATGCAAAGGAATGTGTAACGAGTTATCGATATGCGAAGCTTCTCTTTCACTATTTCTCCTCACATCAAGAATTACAATTCCTGGATTTCCAATAACTTTTGCAACATCTTGAAAAGTTACCATTCTTGTTTGATTTAAGGTTTCAAATTTTTCTAATTTGTCTACAAAAGATCCAGATGGTCTATCGATTCCAATTCGAACCAATTCTCTTTGAGCAGTCGCAACTTCATCTGCTTTATCAGAGACTAAAATTAGTTCTTTCTCATAAGGAAACATCCAACCTAAATATGTTGCCATTGAACCATCAACACCAAAAGAAACGGATCCTGGAATATGTCCGGTAGCCCAGCTGTTTCTGTTTCGTACATCAACAACCCAAGCTCCTTGAGATATTGATTTTAGGATTTCAGAAGTTGACATTCTTTTAAGTTCAGAAAGATCAATTGGACCTGGACCTTCATGATTTGCTGGACCCATGTGTTTGTAATAACCAGGAAAGACATCAAGACCTGCCAAGGTTTGTACAACAAATGTTTCTTGATCAAGTAATAGGGCAGGGTTGATCTTTTTCTCATCACCAATTGTTGAAGAATCCCCAGAGGTAGCAGTTGCTGCGCAAAAAGATCCAAAGCCATGGGTTGGGTAAATGTTTACTTGATCTTCTAAAAGGTTTGCTAGACGATTAGCTGACGAGTGCTGTAAACCAGCTAACTCGCGTGCATGATCCCAACCTAGTAAATCTGGTCGACCAGTTGATCCATGAAGCATTGAGCCCCCTGTGAAAACAGCCTGTGCATTTTCTTTTTCATCAATAAGTTCATAAGACATGTGAGTAAAAGTATGTCCAGGAGTATGCAGTGCTTTGATTGCAAAAGATCCAACTGGAATTACTTGGGTGTCAGAAACGCTCAATCGTTCAAAATTAACTGAATCTAGTTCACTCACTACATACTTGGCGCCATATTCTTTGGCTAAAACTAATCCACCGGAAACATAATCGTTATGCATGTGTGTTTCCACAACAGTTTCTAGAGTTAGGCCTTGATCATTAAGAATTTTTTCGACACGATCAATATCTCGTTGCGGATCAACTACAACCGCAGATTTGCCATCATGGGCAAGATAAGAGCGGTCTCCTAAAGTCGGGGTGTCAATGTTGATTACTTTTATGCTCATTTATTCCTCCTGGTGCGTTGCTTTTACTATACCCCATGGGGTATAGTAAGTTGTCAGGAGAAAGGGATCAAATGACAACTAAAACCGAATCGATTTCTCACGTATTGTCCAACCAAGAAGACGTCTCAGCTATCAGCGCTCGCATGAAAAGAGCTAATGGGCAAATGGCAGCAGTTGTTCGAATGCTTGATGAGGGCAGAAATTGTGAAGAAATTGTTACCCAGATGGCTGCTGTAAGCAAAGCCATAAACACGGCTGCCTTTGTCTTGATTTCTTCAAGCCTTAAAGAATGTTTGGTTGAAAATAAAGGAAATAGTGATCAAGTCTCAGAAAAATTACAAAAACTCTTCTTGAGTTTGGCATAGGATAAATATATGAAAAAAATGGTTTTAGTAACACTTGCTGCCGTTGCTTTTTTAAGTGCTTGTTCCTCAGAAAACGGGGCAGTAGCAAAAGTAAGTGTCGATGAATTTCGAAATCAGATAGCTTCAGTAAATGGGGTAGTCATAGATGTTAGAACTCCAGAAGAATTTAACGCAGGACACTTAGAAAATGCCATAAATATCAATGTTGAATCAAGTGATTTTCAAAGCAAAATATCAGAACTTGATAAAAATACAACATACTTTGTTTATTGCAAAAGTGGCAGAAGATCAACTCTAGCCACAGATCAAATGGTGGATTCTGGTTTCACATCACTTTATAACCTGAATGGTGGTTTCAGTGATTTGGTGAATTCTGGAATCTCGGTATCAACAAACTAAAAAAGGAGAGCAGTTATGTGTAGTCAAGTTACTTGTAGGAGATGTGGCAAAGCTACTTGGTCAGGATGTGGCGAACATATAGAACAAGCCTTAGCGGGAGTTCCAAAGAATCAAAGATGTCAAGGTCACGAAAATGAATCTGCACAACCTGGATTCTTTGCCAAAATGTTTGGATCAAAATAATTAAAGCTAGGTTTTTAGTCGTTTTGCAATTCACTTTTTTAGGACTTCTTTTTATTAGGCCTGGAGAAACTCAATATGTACCTATGGATTAATTTGCAATATAAATGAGTTAAGCGATTTATTTTTTATTAATTAAAATCTTAAATATTTCCAAGACGAATTAACCAAAAAATGAAAACCTTAATCAATCTGCCAAATCTTTTAAACAACAGACTTTATCTTGCCAAAATGTGGTGGAATAAAAGTAATAAAAAAGCCCCAACTAAAAAGTTGGGGCTTAAAAATTTTAAATCAATTAGTGATTACTAGTAGTTATTACTTCTTCTTTACCTGGTTCAATCCCAAATTCCTGAGCTTGTTCTAAAGCTTCATGGGCATGGTGTTGTCCAGCTTGAATTTGTGCAGCTGTTGGAATTGGCAAATCGCCTTTAGTCCACCAGTTACTTAATTTTGCTCTCATAAGTTGACTGCGATAATTAGGAGTTTTAATTCCAGCGGCATCAACTTTTTGTGGGATTTCCCAGCGTGGATAAGTTTCTCTAGCAACAAGGGCTGGAATTTTTGATTCTGAAACTGGTTCATGAACTTCCACGAATCCACCTTCAGGCAGTCGAAGAATTCTTCCTGTTTCTTTGCCGTGTAACAAAAGATCTAAGTCTTTGCGTTGCAAACTTAAACAAATTCTTCTGGTAGCAATAAAGACCAGTGGGGGAACTGTTATTAAGGCAAATCGCATAAACCAAGTGATTGCATTAATTGAGAGACTGAAAGTGGTAGCTAAAATATCGTTTCCGCCACCAATCCAAAGCAAAATATAGAAAGACAATGACATAGTGCCAAGTGCAGTTCTAGTTGGCGCATTTCTTGGTCTATCTAAAATATTGTGCTCTCTTTTATCTCCTGTAACCCAGCTTTCAATAAATGGATAGGCACCCATAAGTGCGAACATTATTCCGGGCAATATTAAAGATGGAATTAATACGTTTGGTGAAAACGTCCACGTATTAAAAATATTAAATTCAATGTTAGGCATAACTCGAAGAGATCCTTCAAGAAATCCTATGTACCAATCAGGTTGGGAACCAGCAGTTACTTGATCTGGAGTAAATGGCCCGTATAACCAAATTGGGTTAATTGCGACCAGAGCACTTATCAAAGTAGTGACACCAAAAACTATGAAAAAGAATCCGCCAGCTTTAGCTGTGTAAAC
>ERZ890510.1539-NODE-1539-length-14795-cov-5.474220_pt1 | contig 14795 bp, 14 predicted proteins | sample MGYA00521265_ERZ890510 | MGnify/ENA primary metagenome ERZ890510 (study PRJEB32303, sample SAMEA104408624) | aquatic metagenome | biome: Brackish water; feature: Chemocline; material: water | place: Baltic Sea | collected 2014-10-26T21:54:00 | depth 110 m ...
GCGCGGAATCCGATTTCAAACGCTGATCCCAGATCACGCTGATTTGACCAACTCCGGGTTGTTCGAATGGGGCGGTCGGGCCACCCGCCATAGTCCTCGTTCGCATGGTCAAACGAGGGCACATGCGCTAACCCTAGGCCCAATCGTACGACGCCGCGCAGGGCTAGATATGGCTGACCAAGACGGCAAAGACCGCGTCAGGGCGCACTACGAGGCGTTGCCCTACCCGACCCGTGACCCCGCGGACGAACACACCCGTCTGATCACCGGCTCGCCCAGCCACCTCGACGAGATCAACCACTACATCTTTGGCGGTAGGCTGGACTTCGGCAAACCGTTCCGCGCGTTGGTTGCCGGTGGCGGCACGGGTGATGCCGCGATCATGCTGGCCCAACACTTGGCTGAGCACGTACCGCTCGGGCATGTCGACTACCTTGATCTCAGTTTGGCCTCCCAGGCCGTGGCGCGGGCGCGGGCTGAAGCGCGCGGGTTGGCCAACATTGCCTTCCACCACGGGTCGCTCACTGAGCCGCCCGATCTGGGGGCACCGTTCGATTACATCGATTGTTGTGGCGTGCTGCACCATTTGCCTGACCCAGAGGCCGGCCTACGCACCTTGGCCGGGCTGCTGCGCCCCGGCGGCGGCATGGGCATCATGGTTTACGGCGCGTTGGGACGCACCGGGGTCTATCCCGCACAAGCGGCCCTGCGCGCGCTGGCACCCGAACCAGACGTGCGGCGACGGCTGAGCGTGGCGCGGCGCATGTTGGGCGATGCGCCCGAGACCAACTGGCTAAAGCACAACCCGTTTCTGTCGAGCCTGAACGACGACGACTCGGCATTGGCCGATTTGCTGCTGCACCCGATCGATCGGGCCTATACCGTGCCCGAGGTCGCGGCTTTGATCGATCAAGCGGGGCTGACCTTGACCGCCCTGTTGGCGCCCGCCCGCTACGAGCCAGCAACCTATCTCAAAGACAAAGATCTGCTGAAGCGGGCGGCCAAATTGAACTGGATCGAGGCCTGCGCCCTGGCTGAGAACCTGTGCGGCAATCTTAAGATCCACGTCGCCTATGTGAGCAAAGGCACGTCCCGCGATGCGGCAGTGGCCCAGCTGCACGATGACGCCGTCCCAATCTTGCTGCGGACCGATGCGGCAGCGTTGGCGGCGCATTTGCGGCAACGGCCGGAGATCAAGAGCACATTTGATGGGATCCCCGTGATCTATCCGGTCGACCCCGCCATGGCCGGTGCGGTCGCGCTGATCGACGGCGTGCGCAGCATTGGCGAGTTGCGCCAACAAGCCGGCGTGGACGGATTCGATCGCGGCTTCCGCGCTGTATACCGGGCGCTAAACGGCTTGAGCCTCATTCTGTTGCGACACCCGGCGCCGCCGTCGTGAGCGACGCCACCGTCGAGACGTGCGGGTGGCACCGGCTGGTGTGGCGCCTAGCCGGACCGATCATTTTGGCGAATCTGTCCGTGCCATTACTCGGCATGGTCGACACCGCGGTCATGGGCCAATTGGAAGCGCCCTATTACATCGGCGCGGTGGCGGTCGGTGCGTTGATCTTTAGCTACATCTATTGGGGCTTCGGTTTCTTGCGAATGGGCACGACCGGGTTCACGGCGCAAGCCTTCGGCGCGGACGACGGCGTGGAGATGCGCGCCACGTTTCAGCGCGGGCTGATCCTCGCCGCAGTGATCTCGGTTGCAGTGCTAGCGATGCAATACCCGATCCTCGCGTTCGGCAGCTGGGCAATCGACGCCGGTACGGAGGTCGAGACGCTTGCTGCGACGTATTTCAAGATTCGGGTGTGGGGCGCACCTGCCGCGCTTGCCAACTATGTGGTGCTGGGTTGGCTGTTGGGGCGGCGGCAGGTACGCGTCGCGCTGCTACTGCAAGTCTTCCTCAACGGGCTCAACATCGCGCTCGATATCGGTTTCGTCGTGGGCTTGGGATGGGATGTCGAGGGCGTCGCGCTCGGCACGCTGTTGGCTGAGTACGCGACGGCCGCAGCGGGTCTGTGGCTGATTGCCCGCACGCTGCGCACGGTGCCCGGCACGGTGCCGTGGGCGCGCCTGCTCGACCCCGTCCAACTGCGCCGGCTGATCACCGTCAACGGCGATATCTTTGTGCGCACCCTGTGTCTGATTACCGCGGTCGCCTATTTCACCGCGCGTGGTGCCGAACAGGGCGACACCTTCCTCGCCGCCAATGCGATCTTGATGCAACTGTTTATGCTGGTCTCGCATGGGCTTGACGGGTTTGCCCATGTTGCCGAAACGCTGGTCGGCAGCGCGGTTGGCGCCCGCAATCGCTTGAGCCTTCGCCGCGCGGTGACGGTGACGACCCAGTGGTCGGCCGGGGTGGCCGGCGTTTTCGCGTTGGCGTATGCCGTTCTGGGCGGCGCGTTCATCGATCTGATGACGGTCCTGCCCGAAGTGCGCGCCGCGGCAAAAACGTTCCTGCCGTGGATGGTAGTGATGCCCATTGTGGGGATTTGGGCGTTTCAGTTTGACGGTGTGTTTCTCGGCGCGACCCGGACCAAAGCGCTGCGCAACGGGATGATCCTGTCCTTGGCGACGCTGGTTCTATTGAACGCGCTGGTGATGCCGATCTGGGGCAACCACGGCTTGTGGTTGTCATTGACCGCGTTTATGGCCGTGCGCTCGTTGGTCCTAATTCTTCGCTATCCCGCCCTCGTGCGCGACCTGACCCCCGGTTAGTCGCGCAATTCGGGCATATCCACGAACAACGCGAGTGCTTCGGGGTTAGCGAGCGCATCCTGGTTCTTGATGGCGCGACCGTGGACGATGTCGCGCACCGCGAGTTCGGTGATCTTGCCGCTGATGGTCCGCGGAATGTCGGCCACCGCGATGATCTTGGCCGGCACGTGACGCGGCGTCGCGTTGGCGCGGATGTTGGCCTTGATTCTGTCACGCAGATCATCGTCCAACGTGACACCAGCGCGCAGCCGCACGAACAGCACGACGCGCACGTCGTTGTCCCACTCTTGACCGATGCACAGGCCTTCTTCAATCTCCTCCATCTGTTCGACTTGGCGGTAGATTTCCGCGGTGCCAATGCGAACGCCGCCCGGATTGAGTACCGCGTCGGAGCGCCCGAAGATGACGATGCCGCCGTGTGCCGTGAGTTCGCAATAATCGCCGTGAGTCCACACATTGGGAAAGATTTCGAAATAGGCGGCCTGATATTTGGCATCGCCCGGATCGTCCCAGAACCCGATGGGCATCGACGGGAACGGCTCGGTGCAAACGAGGTCGCCTTTTTGTTCGTGCACCGTTTTGCCGTGTTCGTCGAACACCTCGACCGACATGCCCAGTACGCGCGACTGAATTTCGCCGCGGTACACCGGCAGGACCGATGCGCCCGCCGCGAAGCAACCGAGAAGATCGGTGCCCCCGGATATGGATGACAGCCGCACGTCCTTTTTGACGGAGTCGTAGATGTAGTCGAACGTTGCCGGCGCGAGTGGCGACCCGGTCGAGAGGATCGTGCGGACCTGCGCAAGGTCGTGCGTCTTGGCGGGCGCGATCCCCGCCTTGTTGCAGGCGTCGTAGAATTTGGCCGAGGAGCCGAAAATGTCGACCTTTTCGCGTTCAGCGAGCGACCACAGGGCATTGGCATCGGGCTGAAACGGCGAGCCGTCGTAGAGCACCAGCGTGGCGCCACAAGCAAGGCCGGACGTAAGCCAATTCCACATCATCCAGCCGCAGGTGGTGAAATAGAACAGGCGGTCGCCTTGGCGCAAATCGGTGTGCAGCAGATGTTCTTTGAGGTGCTGCAGCAATGTGCCGCCGGCACTGTGCACGATGCATTTCGGCACGCCGGTCGTGCCTGACGAATACATAATGTAGAGCGGATGAGAGAACAGCAGTTGGTCGAAGATAATCACCCCGGGCGCATAGGGTCCAAGGTAATCGCCCCACAGTGTCGCATTGGGCACTGCTGCAATGTCTGGCGTTGAATTGACGTAAGGCACCACGACGACACGCCGCAAGCTGGGCAGCTGCGCCGCGATGTCTCGAACTCGTGCGAGGGAGTCGTGCGTCTTACCGGCATAGAAATAGCCGTCGGCGGTGAAGAGGACGGTCGGTTCAATTTGGCCAAAGCGGTCCATGACGCCTTTGATGCCGAAATCCGGTGAACACGAGGACCACGTCGCCCCCATGCTGGTCGCCGCGAGCATCGCGATGATGGTTTCCGGCGAGTTGGGCATGAAACCAACCACGCGGTCGCCGGCTCGCACGCCTTCGGCGCGCAACGCCTGCGCGAGTTGCGAGACCGCGGCATAGAGGTCGGCAAAACTGAGTTCGCGGCGATCGCCCTGTTCGCCCTGGAAGATGAGAGCCGGCGCATTGTCGCGGCGGCGCAGCAGATTCTCGGCAAAGTTCAGGCGCGCATCCGGGAACCATTGGGCACCGGGCATCTTGTCGGCATCGATCAAAGCGTGCTCACCGCGTGTTGCCGCGACGATCCCGCCAAAATCCCACACCGATTGAAAAAATGCCGCCTGATTGGCGCGCGACCAGTCCAGCAACGCCCAATAGTCGGGCAAGGATGCGTGCCAATCCTGTTCAACCTGCCGGGCAAAAGCGGTGAGGTTGCTGTCGGCAATTGTTCGTTCGCTGGGGGTCCACAGCGGGGCAGTCTCGGTCTTGGTCATCGCACCCTCTTCCGCACCGAACGGTAATGGTGGGCTTCATTGCTTGCAATGCAGCCCTGCGCCTAATTGAATTGGCGGCGGGACCATTGGCGGCCCATAATCGGAAAGTCTTGCCCGAACCGGTTGCGTCCGCTGCGGCGGGGCGGCGCTAGCGCAGGAACCCAAACAGCCCATGCCGAGTTTCGCGAGCCTTCGATCGATCCCACAGCCTGTGGTCGCTGCTTTGTACATGCTCGCGGCAACGGTCCTATTTTCGATCATGGTCGCGTCGGTGCGGCATGTGTCGAGCGAAGTCGCCTCGTTCGAAATTGTCTTCTTCCGAAACTTGCTCGGCATTTTCATCATTGGGCCGATCATCGCGCGGCGCGGCCTTGGATTTCTGCGGACCACGAGGCTCCGGCTTTATGCTTGGCGGGCGGCGTTTGGGTTGGGCTCAATGTTTATGTGGTTCTACGCAATCACGGTGACCCCGATCGCCGAGGCCGTCGCGTTGAGCTTTACCTCGCCTCTGTTCGTCACCGTCATCGCGGTGTTCTTTTTGCATGAGAAAGTCGGTGCACCGCGTTGGATCGCCACGGCGATCGGGTTTGGCGGTGCCATGATCGTTCTGCGCCCCGGCATCGCCGAGGTTACGACCGGCCATATGTTGCTGATTGCGTCGTCGATCTTAATGGCCGTGTCGATCGTCAGCATCAAGATGCTGGCGCGGACCGAATCACCGGAGCGAATCGTTGCTTACATGGTGATCATATTCACGCCGGTGTCGTTGATCCCCGCGTTGTTCGTTTGGGAATGGCCGAGCCTAAACGCTTGGTTCTGGTTGTTCGTCGTTGCCGGCGCCGGAACGTTCGCGCATATCGCGTTTACCCGGGCCCTCAGCAAAGCCGACGCCTCGGCGGTGATGCCGCTCGATTTCATGCGCCTTCCGGCGACGGCGGTCATTGGCTATCTCGCTTTTTCGGAAATCCCCGACGTGTGGACGTTCACCGGCGCCGTCGTCATCTTTGTGAGTTCGGTCTATATCGCCCGGCGCGAGAACCAGGACCGCAGGGCGGTGCGTGCTGCTGCCGAGCCCGCTGCCTAGGTGCCGTCCGTTGTCTCGACATGCTTCATATAAAAAAGACGGCTTTGCCCGGCCGGATAATTGGGAATTTCGCCGCAGCGCGTAAAGCCCAGTCGTTCGTAGAAGGTAGGCGCCTGAAACGTGAAGGTGCTGAGCCACAGCCCGCAACAGCCATTGTCGCGTACAATATTTTCAGCCGCCTCGATCAATTTGCGCCCCCACCCCTGGCCGCGCAACGAGGCGTCCACCGCAAGGATTTCGACATACAGCCAATCCCACTGAGTAAATCCAATCAGGCCGCCAAAAATCGTCTCGCCGTCGCGCAGCGCGAGCGTGACGTGAGTTGGATTCCAGACGAACCCCTGATCGCGCGAATGGGCGCCAAGCGGCGCGGTAATCGCCGCTCGCTGTTCCTCGGTGGCCGACGTCAGATGCGTGATCGCCGTCATTGCTTCTCCTTGGGTTGTCGCTCAGGCCGCGCCACATGATTGCACAGGCCCGCGCCTATTGGTCCGACCTAGCGCCGAACACGCGGGGCGTTGCCTGGGCTTTGTTGGCCGCCGTTTTTATGTCGATCATGTCTGTTCTCATCAAGTACATGAGCGGCCAGTTATCGAGCTTCGAGGTCGCCTGGTTCCGCGCGAGCTTTGGTCTCGTGGTCATTCTGCCCTTCGTGTGGCGCGCTGGCGGGATCAGCGCTGTGCGGACCGGTAGGCTGCGAATGCACGCGCTGCGTGGTGTCCTCGGAGCGATGGCCATGATGTCGGGGTTCTATGCGGTCGCGCATCTACCGTTGGCGCTGGCGACGTCATTGGAATTTGCCCGCCCTCTCTTCATGGTGCCGCTGACCATTGTCTTTTTGCACGAAGTCGTGCGAGCGCGGCGATGGACGGCGACGTTCATTGGCTTTGCCGGGGTTATTATTGCCATTCGGCCGTCCGGCGCGATCGAATCCGCGGCACTATTTTCGTTGTTCAGTGCACTGATGGTGTCGTTATCGCTAATCGTGACCAAAATCATCTCCAACACCGAGCGACCGACGACGATGATTTTCTACGCTGGCATTTTCGGCACGGTCTTTACGTTGATCCCGGCGATCGTGGTGTGGCAAACACCGACACTGACCCAGTTCGCCTTCTTGCTACTGATCGGCATCGTTGGGACGTTGGGTACCAATTCCATGATCCGATCGTTGTCTGCCGGCGAGGCAACCCTGGTCGGTCCTATCGAATATGTGCGGATCATTTTTTCCGCCCTGTTCGGCTTTCTGATTTTTGCCGAAGTACCAACGCTTTGGACGGCGGCGGGATCGGTGATTATTGTTGGCTCAACGATCTATATTTCCGTCCGCGAGGCGCGCCTGGGCAAATCCAAACCACCGCCCATCGAACCGGTGTAGCCATTTCGCGATGAATAGACGATCTGGTACAAGCGGCGCTATTACCAGTCGCCGGGGGAGTGGGGCATGAAGTTCGACGGATGTGCGGCATTGGTCACCGGCGGCGGTTCAGGCCTTGGTGCAGGAACCGCACGCGCGCTGGCGTCACGCGGCGCCAGAGTCAGCGTCCTCGATTTGAACAAAGACGCGGCCGATGCCGTCGCAAAGGAAATCGGCGGCACCGCTGTCGCGTGCGACGTTGCCAGCAGCGACAGCATGGTCGCCGCCATTGCGGCGGCGCGCGCCGCCCATGGCCCGGCCCGAATATTGATCAATTGCGCCGGGATCGGCACGCCGGAAAAAGCGGTCGGCCGCCAGGGACCGATGCCGCTCGAAAACTTCATGCGCGTCATCAATATCAATCTGGTCGGTACGTTCAACGCGATCAGGCTGGCCGCCGCCGACATGCAGGACTTGGAGCCTTGGGACGACGGCGAGCGTGGAGTGATCATTAACACCGCATCTGTAGCAGCCTTCGATGGACAGATCGGACAACCGGCCTATGCGGCGTCCAAGGGCGGCATCGTGTCACTCACGCTGCCACTGGCACGCGAATTCGCCAGCTTTGGCGTTCGGGTTGCGACGATTGCGCCGGGCATTTTTTCGACCCCAATGCTGCATGGGCTGCCCGACGACGTGAAAGAGTCGTTGGCGGCAAGCGTCCCCTTTCCGAATCGCCTGGGCAGCGCGGAGGACTACGCGGCGCTGGCGATTCACATCATCGAAAACCGGATGCTCAACGGCGAGGTGATCCGGCTCGACGGCGCAATCCGTATGGCGCCGCGCTAAGGGTTGCGCCATGGCGACAACGCCAAACCGCGCCGACGGCCGCGCGCCCACCATCGACGACATCGAAGCGATTGCGGTGGTCGCTTTCCAATCGATCCCCGACGCGCTGCGCGCCCGTGTCGACGGCGTGGTCATTCAGATCCACGAGTTCCCAGACGAAGAGACCATCAGCGATATGGAACTCGAGAGCCCGTTCGACCTGCTGGGTCTTTACACAGGTGTCGATCTAACATCGAAGAGCCTGACCGATCCCGGCGATGGGATTGACATGATCTTTCTCTATCGTCGCCCATTACTCGACTATTGGGCGGAAAATGACGTTGAACTCGGTGACTTGGTTCGCCATGTGCTGATTCACGAAATCGGTCATCACTTCGGCTACTCCGACCAAGACATGGAGCAAATCGAGGGGATGCCGGACCAGCCTTGACGGTGCGTAACCCGTCCCGAATGATCGGCCCAATGGAGACGGAGTCTACGCCATGCCCGTGACACCTCTACCAGCAGACAAACTCAGACTACGCTGCGATCTTTCATCGCTTACATTTGAAACTACCGCCGACCTGAAGAGCGACGAAGACGTTCTAGGACAGGACCGCGCGTTCGAAGCAATCGAATTCGGCATCGGCATCGACCACCGCGGCTACAATATTTTTGTGCTGGGTCCGACCGGCGCGGGCCGCCACCGTTACGTTCGGCGCATCGTCGACGCCAAGGCAGCGAGCGAGCCAAAGCCGTCGGACTGGTGCTACATCCACAATTTCGACGAGCCGCGGCGGCCCAAGGCCCTTGAACTGCCGAGCGGGATAGGGCGCGGACTGCGGCAGGACATAGTGCAATTGATCGAGGATTTGCGCGCTGGCATCCCAGCGGTGTTCGATTCCGATGAATACCGCAACCGGCGGCATGCGATCGATCAGGAATTCCGTGACCATCAGGAATCGATGTTCGAAACCATTCAGAAAAAGGCCAGCGAAAAGAACATCGCGCTCATCCGCACGCCAACCGGCCTGGCGCTTGCGCCTGTTCGGGACGAGGAAGTCATTGAACCCCAGGCGTTTCAGAAACTTCCGGAAGAAGAACGCAAACGGATCGAGTCCGACATCGAAGAATTGCAGCGCGAACTGCAGCAGCGGCTGCAGGAAGTGCCGCGCTGGGATAAAGATCGCCGCGAAAAAGCCCGGGAACTCAATCGCGAAACCACCCGTAGCGCAGTGACCCACCAGATCATGGCGTTGCGCGCCAAGTACATGGAATTCGGCAAGGTTGTCGCCTACCTCGACGCGGTCGAGAAGGACATCATCGATAACAGCGCCCGTCTGTTCCTGGAGGGCGAGCAAGAGGCCCCGGCTGCGCTGCCGATGGCCATGGCACAACATGACGGCGAGGGCCCGCGCCGGCCCGAGCTCCAGTTCCGCCGCTACGAGGTGAACCTCTTCGTCGACAATAGCAGCGACGGTAACGGCGCGGGTGCGCCGGTCTATCACGAAGATCACCCGACCCTGCCGAACTTGATCGGCCGGGCAGAACATCAAGCCGAACTCGGCGCCTTGTTGACCGACTTCACCTTGTTGCGCGCGGGCGCGCTGCATAAAGCCAATGGCGGCTATCTCATACTCGATGCTGGCAAAGTGCTGATGCAGCCCTACGCCTGGGAGGAACTCAAACGCACACTGTTCGCCCGCGAGATTAAGATCGAGACGCCGTTCCAGTCCTATGTCTCGACGGTCACGCTCGAACCCGAGCCGATCCCGTTGCGGGTCAAAGTCGTGCTGATCGGCGACCGGCGGCTTTACTACATGCTCGCTGCCGCAGATCCCGAGTTCGACGAGTTGTTCAAAATTGCGGCGGATTTCGAAGACGATCTCGAGCGCACCGACGCCACGGTCGAGAAATACGCCGGGATGATCGCGGCGATCGCCAAGAAGGTCGAGGTCCGGCCGCTCGACCGCTCCGCCGTGGCGCGCGTGATCGAGCACAGCTCGCGCGAGGCCGGCGACAACCAAAAGCTTTCTGCCAGAGTGGGCACAGTCACCGATCTCTTACACGAATCGAGTCATCTCGCGGGGCTGGCCGATCGTTCCGTGGTCTCGGCCGCGGACGTTCAAGGAGCGATCGACCTGCGGATCAGACGTGCTGATCGAATCCGAACCCGCAGCCTGGAGCAGATCGAGCGCGGCACTATCTTGATCGATACCAAAGGCAGCCGTGTGGGCACGATCAACGGCCTATCGGTCCTGCAAATTGGCGGCTTTGCTTTTGGCCGGCCGACTCGGATTACCGCGCGGGTGCGCATGGGCCGCGGCGAATTTGTCGATATTGAACGCGAGGTCGATCTCGGCGGCCCAACTCACTCAAAAGGCGTCTTGATCTTGTCGTCGTATCTCGGCGCGCATTACGCGATCGACCGACCGCTGTCGCTGCGGGCGAGTCTGGTCTTTGAACAAAGCTACGGTGGCGTCGACGGCGACAGCGCGTCTTCGACCGAGCTATACGCCATTCTGTCGGCGCTATCGGGGGCGCCCATTCGCCAGGGTTTGGCGGTTACCGGATCCGTCAACCAATACGGTGAGGTTCAGGCCATCGGCGGCGTCAACGAAAAGATCGAGGGCTTCTTTGATGTGTGCGCAAAGGACGGTTTGACGGGCGACCAAGGTGTCTTGATTCCGCACTCAAACGTCGGACATCTCATGCTGCGGCAAGATATCGTCGATGCCGCCGCCGGCGGGAAATTCGCGATCTACCCGATCGCGACGATCGACCAAGGGATTGAAGTATTGACCGGCGTTGCCGCCGGGGACCGAGACAGCGCCGGTGATTTCCCTGACGCCAGCATCAATCGGCTGGTGGAGGACCGCTTGATGGCATTGGCCGATGCCCGTCGGCGGTTTGGTGTTTCAGGCGAAGGCAACGGACCGGGGTGAGCCCAGTGGCGCGCGAGATTCGCCGTATCGTGGTGGCCTTGGACGACTCGATGGAAAGCCGGTTGGTCCTAGATGAGGCCGTGGCCCTTGCCGTCCGCATGAAGGCGGACCTCGCCGGGCTCTTCGTCGAGGACGCGACCCTTCTAAACGCCGCCCAACTGTCATTCGTCCGACAAGTCAGCTTGAGCGGACGGGCCGTCGAGGCAATGGATGCTGGCATGCTCGAGCGGTCGCTGCGCGGTCAGGCTGAGGCCATTCGCGCGGCGTTGCAGCGCGCCGCGGTGCGTCACAAGTTGGCCTGGTCTTTCCGTGTGGCCCGCGGCAAGGCATCGGTCCATATCCTTGCTGCGGTCGCCGACGCCGACCTCGTCATCATGGGCAAAACGACGCCCGCTGTGACCCGACGGGCGCGGATGGGAGCAACAGCGCGCATTGTGGCCGGCGCACCACGGGGCAGCATCCTATTCTCGGAACCGCGGCTGCGGCGCGTCTTGGGTGGAGCCGGGCCGGTGGTGGTGATTTACGGCGACGGGCGGCACGCTGACGACGTTCTCGGCCTGGCGATCAATCTTGCTCGCGCCGCCGAGAAGGATTTAGTGGTCCTGATTCCAGCTGACACCCACGATGACGGGCGGGCGACGCAGGCCAACGTCAGCGCGCAACTTGCCAATGCCCAGGTGCGCGCCACGTTTCGTCTGTGCGCGGGGCGCGGCTGTGACGCCCTTGTCCACACGTTGTCGGGGCATCGCGGCGATCTTCTTGTCCTCGCGCAGGATTCTCCGCTGCTCGGCAGCGACACCGTGGCCGATCTGATCGAACGGTTGGAGTCGCCGGTTCTGGTGGTGGCGACTGACCAGCCGTCTTAAGGCGGCGGGCCGTGGTTCAAGTTCTATTCGTTTGTTTGGGCAACATCTGCCGCTCGCCGATGGCGGAAGGCGTGTTTCGCCACTTGATTGCAGACGCTGGACTGGCAGTACAGATCGCCGCCGACTCAGCCGGCACCGGCGCGTGGCATGTCGGCCAACCGCCCGACGAACGCGCACAAGCGACAACCGCTCGACGCGGGATCGACATCGCCATGCAGCGCGCCCGCCAAGTCGCGCCAATGGATTTTTCGACGTTCGACTACGTCTTGGCCATGGACGGCGATAATTTACGCACCCTGATGGGCGCCGCGCCGGCTGCAGCGCGAACCCGCATTCGTCTATTCCTCGATTATGGCGATACCAACGCGACCGACGTCCCGGACCCCTACCACGGCGGACCGGCAGGATTCGATCAAGTGTTCGATCTCGTACACGACGCGGCGGCTGGCTTGTTGCGCCACATCCAAGAAAACGATCTGTAGCGCGCCGGAGCGCTAATCCATCGCCCCACCGCCGAGCAAATAGCGGTTCTTGATCCGCGGCGTGTAGGCGTCGGACCCTTTTCGGTATTCCAGCCCGCGTTGTTTGTTGGTCAATTTGCATTGGCCGAGACAGCCGGGCCGACCCGGCGCGACACCCATGCGGGTTGCGTCGTTGCAGGTATGGCACAGGAACTCGTAGCCCATGCGGACCTCGAGCCACCGAGTCAGCCGCTGCGCGATCGGCAGATGGATATCCTCGAGGGTGTCGTCTTGGTCAGGCACGGCACTCACGCCGAAAGGTCATAGCTCTCCTCGATCCGGTAGATCGATCCGTTGTGCGACAGTTGGCTGGAATATAGGTGGAAAGCGTCGGCGCGAAAGGGCTCGGTTCTGAACATCGCGTTATGGGCAAGGAATCCGCGGACGCGGTCCATGTCTGGGTTCTTGAGCCACGCCACTGTGACATGCGGCTTGAACTTGCGCGGCTCGGGATCCAGTCCGGCGCGCACCAAGGCAGATTCGATACGGGTTTGAATCGCGACGAGCGCCTGGTTTTCGACCAAACCGGCCCAGATCGCCCGCGCGCGGCGTCCTTCCCCGAAATTGCCGACCCCGTTGAGCTGCAGGTCAAGCGCAGCGCCACCCACTCGGGCCAAGGCATAGCGCGCATCGTCGAACGTGCCGCCGTCGACGTTGCCGATAAAACGTAATGTCAGGTGGAACTGATTCGGGCGTCGCCACCGTGCGCCGGGCACCCCACCGCACAGGCCAAGGAGCTGCTGGGCAATGGAGTCTGGGACATCGATTCCGGCAAACAATCTATACATGACAAGAAGACCACTAGTTCGACAAACGCTGATGACGGTCGATCAAGTCCCGCGCCGCCGGCAGCAGACGTTGCACGATCACCTCGACACCATCTTGGTTGGGATGGATCAGATCGCCCTGGTTGAGCGCTGGATCGAGCGCGACGCCGTCGAGGAAAAACGGGTACAGCATGACGTCATGCTTCTCAGCGAGCCGGGGATAAATTGCATCAAACTCATCGGCATATTCGCGGCCCAAGTTTCGCGGCGCCAACATTCCGGCAATCATGACACTCACGTTGCGGTCCTTAAGACGCGCCACAATTGCATCCAGGTTATCTAACGTCGCCGCAGGATCCAGGCCGCGCAGCGAATCATTGCTACCAAGTTCGACGATCACGATGTCGGGTTCGTCGCCCAGCAGCCAGTCCACCCGCGCCCGACCGCCCGCCGAGGTGTCGCCCGAAACCCCAGCGTTGATGACCCGCACGTCTGCGCCGCCGGCGCGCAATGCCGCCTCGAGCCGAGCCGGGAATGCCTGCGCCGCCGGCAGGCCAAACCCGGCGGCGAGGCTGTCGCCGAGGACGGCAATAACCGTCTGCGCCGCCGCAGCGCTCGCGGCGCCAACGAGGGCCAACGCCAACGTGAACACCGTACCGACAGCAAGCTGGTTGAAAACACGGTAAATTGAACGATATTCACGCGGTACGCCGCGTCTCTGCGTCGTTTGTGTTTTCATTATTGCCATGGGGCAAGAAAGCGGCACCGTCATGATCGCCGACCCTGCCACCCCCGATCTGCCCCGTAAAGACCTGGTCAGATTACGCGGGGTCACCCTCACGCTGAAGAGCGCGGCCGGGCCGGTCGAGATTCTGCGCGGCATTGATTTCACGCTGGCTGCTGGTGAGGCAGTCGGGATCGTCGGCCCCTCGGGGTCAGGTAAATCGTCGATGATGTCGATCATCGCGGGCCTCGAAAAACCAACAAGCGGTGACGTCACCGTGGCCGGCAATAATTTTGCCAAACTGGACGAAGACGATCTGGCGCTGTTTCGCCGCAAACATTTGGGGATCGTCTTCCAGTCTTTCCACCTGATTCCAACGATGACCGCTATCGAGAATGTCGCCATGCCGCTTGAGTTAGCCGGCGCGCGGGATGCCTTCGCGCAGGCCGAGGAAGCGCTGGCCGCCATCGGTCTTGGCAATCGCACCGGGCACTATCCAGCGCAACTTTCCGGCGGTGAGCAGCAGCGCGTGGCGCTTGCACGCGCCTTTGTCGGCGACCCCTCGTTGATCCTGGCCGACGAACCCACCGGCAACCTGGACGGCGAGACCGGGCGCGCCATTATCGACGCGCTATTTTCGATCCGAGCCCGGCGCAACACGGCATTGTTGCTGATTACCCATGAAGAGCGTCTGGCCGCGCAATGCGACCGTGTGTTGCGGATGGCCGACGGCCTATTGAATCCGCAGGCGGCTGCCCTGGCGGCCCAGTAGCGCTGTGTTGGCATCCGGCGAATTGTCCTTGGCCTGGCGTCTGGCGATGCGCGAGGCGCGCAACGGTTTGCGCGGCTTTCGCGGCTTTCTTGCCTGTTTGACGTTGGGGGTCTTTGCGATTGCCGCGGTCGGCTCGCTATCAGCGAGCATCGTCGACGGTCTTGAACAAAACGCCCGCGCGATTCTGGGCGGCGACATCGAAGTCAGCCAAACCGCGCAAGACATCGCCCCAGAGGCCGT
>ERZ890510.1540-NODE-1540-length-14790-cov-6.693451_pt1 | contig 14790 bp, 14 predicted proteins | sample MGYA00521265_ERZ890510 | MGnify/ENA primary metagenome ERZ890510 (study PRJEB32303, sample SAMEA104408624) | aquatic metagenome | biome: Brackish water; feature: Chemocline; material: water | place: Baltic Sea | collected 2014-10-26T21:54:00 | depth 110 m ...
TACCGATGCCATGTTCGATGTTCCAGGTCGTTGCATCGAAGCACTTCCCGGTCACCCCGGACGCGGCGTCGCGTCCGCCGAGGAACAACGCCAGAGGTACGATGTGCTGAGGCGTCAGCGGAGCAGGCGCACGGCCGGAGCCGATACCAGCTTCACGCCTAGCAATGTTCTGCTCATCGAATCCCGTGGTGCGCGTGTGGCCGGGCACCATCAGGTTGACTGCGACGTTGTCCTTCTTGATCTCGTCTGCGAGGTAGAACATCATCGTCAACAGTGCGGCCTTCGTGGACTGGTAGGGCATCTCGATGCTGCTCGGGCGGAACGCCATCTGTGCGCCACCGAAGGAGCTGTGCAGCGCACCGCTGCTGATGACCGACATGATGCTACCGCTCTTCTTCTCAATCATCGGTCGCACGAAGCGGCGGGTCGCCTTCAGCGCACCGAACACGTTGACCGCGAACATCTTCGTCCAGTCCTCGTCCGTCGTGTCGAGCGTCAAACGCCGACCCGTGGGCGGGAACAGGTTGCGCGAGCGCATGGCCGCGTCGTTGATCAGCACGTCGCAGGTGCCCCACTTCGCCATCATCGCGTCAAACGACGCGTCGAGTTGCTCATCGCTCGTCACGTCGGTCGTGCAGACGATAGCGTTGTCGTTGGTCTGGAGCACCTTGAGGTAGGCGCTATCGTCATCGGTCGAGAATCCCGTGGGTTCCCAGGACAGATCCATCGCGACTACCTTGGCTCCCTGCTCTAGGTACGCCTCGGTGAACGCCCTGCCCATGCCCCGGGCCGCACCGGTGATCGCGACTACTTTACCTTCAAGTTCTGACATCTAACTTCTCCCCTATTTGATCCGCGCTAAAGATTTTGTTGCGCGGGTTCAGCCGCGCGTTGGCTCTTGTTCGCTGCTGCCGTCTTCGCCAAGAAACCATCCAGCACGTCTATCGCCGTGTTGAATGGCCCAGCGTTGTTGTGTTGGAGGTAGCCGGACGTGTAGTTCAACAGCGGCCCGTAATCCTCCATCTCAAGGTCTATGCACTGATTCTCCGCAGGGTCGCGGAACACGTTCATCGGGTCCTGACCCGCTTCCACCAACCGTATGTTGTCCTCAAGTTGCTTGCGGAACATGATCAACCCACGGTCGGTCTCGGCCAACTTCTCCACGCTTCGATCCATGATCGGCCCTTGCGCCGGCCACGCAACGATGTCCTGGCCCAACACGTAGTCAGGGTAGGGGCGGATCGGCACTTCGAACGAAGGCACCGTCGTCTGTTCAGGAATCTCAACGCCTGGGCCCGGGAAGTACACATGGTACGAAAGGTGGTAGGTAGTCGTGTCGTCCACAGGCACGCGGATCTGGAATTCCTTGTAGCCCGGCTGACCGATCAGCACGTAGTTCGGGAACACCATTGGGTGGCCCGCCGTCCAACTTCCTGCAGTTTCATCCTGGCCAACGGTGAGGCGATACTTCTGGATTCCGTGTTTCACTGGCTTGAAGTCGATCTTCACGTGGTGACGATCTACGAAGCGCTGGAATCGACTGACGACCGCAGGATCATCGATGCCTAAGACTTCCATCGTGTAGACGCCGAACGCACCGTGCATGTACTCGGTGTGAACGGTATCTACGGAGTTCTCTTGGGCCTGGAGCCAGTTGCAAGGCAGCATCGTCGTGCCGACCACGCGGAACACGTTGTCGTAGGCGAATAAGTCCCAGCGGGGCAAAAGCGGCGCAGGCTCAGGCCCGATGTATCCCCAGATCAGACCGCCCAACTCCTCCACGTGGTATCCGGGGATCTGCACCCGCGACGCGAAGTTGTGCTGAGGGTCCTCTGCAGGCTGGTCGATGCACTGGCCTGAAGCGTCGTACATCCAGCCGTGATACGGACATCGCAAGCCATCTTGTTCGGGGATACCGTGCTTGAGGTCGACGCTGCGGTGCGCGCAACGCTGACCTATGAGTCCAAGTCGCCCCTGGCGATCCTTGTACAGCGTCAGATTCTCACCGAGCAGACGCACGGCCCGCACGGGGTTCTCCGCGATGTCTTGGCTCGTCGCGACTGGGAACCAGTAGCGACGCATCAACTCACCCATGGGTGTTCCTGGCCCCACCCTGGTCAATCGTTCGTTCTGTTCAACTGAAAGCATTGGACTACTCCTGTCCTATCTGGAATCCCTAGCTTTTCGTGCCTGCCACAGTACCCATCAGCTGGTCCATGTGCCGCTCCAACGGGTTGTTCGGGCCTCTTGCGAACACTGCCGTACCTTGCCGATATGCATTGAGTCCCGGGTAATGCTCCACGGGGAGGTCAATACGTACATTCTTGCTTGCGTCCCTGAACGTGTTGATCGGGTCTTGCCCTTCGGCGACTAGGGCCATCTGCTCTTCCAGCATCTTGCGAAACATGATAAGTCCACGGTCGGTTTCCGCAAGCTTTTCGACTGATCTGTCCGTTATGAGGCCCTGGGAAGGCCAAGCCAAGATGTCCTGGCCTAACACGTACTCCGGGTACTCCTCGATAGGCACGTCGAATGGCTCGATCGTCTCCTGCGCGGGCATCACCACACCCTCCGCAGGATGGTATATCTGATACGCCAGATGCCAGGTCGTCGTGTCGTCGATCGGCACTCGCATCTGAACCTCCTCGCGTCCAGGCCCGCCGATCAGCACGTAGTTCGGGAACACCAGTGGGTGCCCCTCGTTCCACGAAGGCGCCGTCGCCTCGTCCTCGCCCTCCCGCAATCGATACTTCTGGATGCCGAACTCGTTGCGCTCGAACCCCAGCTTGATGTGGTGGCGCATGAAGTTCGCCGTCTGCTTCACCGCAGTATCGTGCGTGATCCCTTTGCGCTCAAGCGCGTACTTCGCGAACGCTCCGTGCATCCACTCCACATGAACGGTGTCTACCGAGTTCTCCTGGCACTGGAGCCAGTTGCAGTTGATCATCGTGGTGCCGACCTGACGGAACACGTTCTCCTTCACGAAGATGTCCCATTGAGGCAACAGCGGCGCAGGCTCAGGCCCGATGTACGCCCAGATCAGGCCCCCCAGCGCCTGAACGTGGTAACCGGGAATCTGCACCCGCGACGCGAAATTATGCTCCGGATCCTCTGCGGGTTGCTCGACGCACTGGCCTGACGCGTCGTACATCCAACCGTGGTAGGGACACCGTAGGCCCTCTTGCTCAGGTATCCCGTGCTTCAGATCGACGCTGCGATGAGCGCAACGCTGACCGACCAGCCCCAACCGTCCCTGGCGATCCTTGAACAGCGTCATGTTCTCGCCCAGCAGGCGAACTGCCTTCACGGGGTTCTCCGCGAGCTCGCGATCGACCGCTACTGGATGCCAGTACCGCCTCTGCAACTCACCCATCGGCGTACCTGGCCCAACCTGGGTCAGGCGCTCGTTCTGTTCAACGCTCAGCATTATCGGACCTCCTCGCTAGATCGGCAGATCTCTCAGAAGATAATCGAACGGGGCCTGGAGCGAAAAATCGAACAGGCGTTCCAACACACTCGTTGGCCAGACCGTATGAATGATCGCACCATATAAAAAGGCGATGGGGAGTTCCATTACGAAACCCAAGAGAATCGTTGATCTCCACCGCAGTTTGCCGACGAAACGGAGGTAGATGATCACGAACGCGGGGATGGCGATGTGGAAGTTCACCAGCCAAACGCCAACGATCGTCCCGCCCATGACCCCGAAAACCCAGGCGGTCCGAAGCCAAACGGTGAGCGGCCGCATGCCAGCCGTCTGGAACGTGATGTCGTAGATACGGCCCTGCTTGCGCCCCTTCAAGAAACTCACCAACTCGTTGACTATCGAGGAGATCCACAGCACAAGCCCGATGGTTCCGACGAACATGGGGAACGCGGCAGGGTTACCGAAATCAGTCTTGGGCATCCCGCTCGCTGCCACGATCATGCCCACGAACGCGATCCCCATAAGCGCGCGGAAGATAACGTCTAGAGTGATGTATCGCCGCCCCAGCTTGTAGGCATCCATCACGGCACCCGAGCCAGCTTGTTTGGTCTCGTTCGCCATTAGCGTGATTCCCCCTCAGCAGCATCCACGTTCTGCTCGGCGATTCCGGTCTCAACCTTCTCAACCAACAGACCCGCGCTTGCCTTGCTCTCACGGGCGAGCTTCGCCGAGTAGAAGGCGATCGCCAACGCAACCGCAATGATGATCAGCGACGGTGGCCTGGCAATCGCAGCAAACAGACTGTCGTAAGCGCCCAAAACTCGCCCGAGGTAACGCTCCAAGATCGGCCCGAGCACGAATCCGATGATCAGCGGTGGCCGCGGCCATCCATACCGCTTCATGTGCCAGCCGAACAACGAAACGACCATCAGAAAACCAAGGTCCCAGAAGCTGTTTCTGGACGTGAACGCGGCCACCAATAGGATGGCCAGGATGATCGGCGCCAGGATATGAGGCGAGACGAACGCGATCTTGGCGAAGTACTTGCTCAGGAATATCAACAACACCGTCCCGAACACGTTGGCCAACAGCAGGCTGAAAACGATCAGGAAGACGATGTCCATGCTGTCGTTAAGGAAACGTGGTCCTGGCTGATAGCCCAGCAGCAGGAAAAAGCCCAGGTACACAGCCTGGTACGCCCCTCCCGGGATACCCAATGCCAGCGTCGGTATCAACTGAGCAGCACTAGTTGCGTTGTTCGCCGATTCAGGCGCGATAACCCCACGGATGTCCCCTGTACCGAACGTCTCCGCCGCTCCCTTCTCGGTGGCCCTCGCCTGCGCGTAGGTGAGCCAGTCAACGACAGACCCACCGATGCCAGGCATCACTCCCACGATCACCCCCAAAACGACGGAGCGGAAGACCAAGAACTTGTTCTGCATCACCGCCCGCATACCCTTCCAGCGTCCCTCGTTGATATCGCGGATAGCGTCCTCTGGAGAGACATCCGTTGCGATAGAGCGATTCTCGATGATCAACCCCATGATCTCGGGCAACGCGAAGATGCCGATCACGACGATGATGAGGTTGAATCCGTCGAGCAGGTACGGAACAGAATCAGGAACGAATCGTGGCAGGCCTAGGCCCGGGTCTGTGCCAACCGATGCGACCGCCATGCCAACTGTTGCTGCGAGCAAGCCTTTCAGCATCGCTCCGCCGCTGACAACCGCGACCACGACGATGCCCATCACGCCCATCACAAGAAATTCGGGGGATGCGAACACGTTTACAACGTAACGTGCCATGGGCATCACCAGCGCAATCAGCACGGCAGCCACAACGCCGCCGATCAACGAGGCCAGGTAAGCAGCCCCCAGAGCCTCGCCCGCTCGACCCTGACGGGCCATCGGATACCCGTCGATGATCGTGGCTTGAGAGGAAACGCTTCCCGGCACGCCAAGCAATACTGACGGCAAGGTATCACTGGATTGCACCGGCGCTGCCATACCCATAGCAAGCGCGATCGCGACCTTCGGATCCATGTAAACCGCAAGACTGATGAGGACAATGATGCCGGGTAACCCCGTTGCGGGCAAAGCACCGCTGGCCAACCCTACCAGCGCCCCGCCCAAGATAGCCAAGATCACGATCGGATCAGCCATCGCCTCAAGGCCACCTATCACCGCTTCAAGAATGCCCACGTCGCCCCCAGGTAACTCTAGTCACAAGTAAATGGCGGCCGACGCGATGCGTCGGCCGCCATTCGTAGTCTCTTCGGTCTAGTCGACGATACCCGCGAAGTCCCTCACGGCCTGTGCGAGATCACCTGCTGCGGCATCGGCGACGCCGTCGCGGTATCGAGCGTAGTCAGTGCCTGGCGTGTAGCCAGCGATCCGGGTCACCACCGCCATGTCGGCGATGAACCCAGGATCCTTGGTCACGTCTTCCAGCGCCTTGATCAACGTCTGCTGGATGAAGTCCGGCGTGTCGCCCTTTATGACCCACGGGTGGGTCACGAGACTCCCCATGTCCTTTGCAACCGCGAGGAGTCGCGCCTGGAAATCGGTCAGGTCCATCACTTCATCCAACGTGGGCGGGTAGTCCCAGCCTGCGCCTTCGTACATCGGCGCTGCCGGGGCGAGGTCGAGCCCCTGGTAGTTCACGATGGGCTTGATGATTGACCCGTCCTCGATCCACTCAGGACGGAGACGGCTGATCTGGTCGAAGGTGCAGGCGTCAACCAGCACCTCAAGCTCGGATTGGTCGATGCCCTGCATGATCGAAGCGGTGCCCGTGAAACCAGGAACAGGCTTCACGGGGATGTCGAAGTACTTGGGCAGGATCGCGCCCCACGATCCGGCGCGGAACACGCCAGCACGCAGCGGCCGCCCTGCATCAGCGGCAGCAGCCAAGAGCTCAGCCCAGTTCGTCGCGACATCGCCACGTGCGCACAAGGTTGCGGACGTTCCTGGCGTCGAGATCTGGACGTTGCCCAAGTATGTCGCCTCGAACAGGTTGAACCCAGGCTCAGGCTGTCCGGAGATCGCTTGGTTCTGGGTGCGGACGTTGTTGATCAACACCATCGTCAGTCCGTCAGACTTGCGCGCCCAGGCCGCCTGGCCTGCGAGCAAGTTGTCCGCGCCATCCTTGTTCTGGACGATCACGCGCGGGTTACCCGGGATGTATTTCCCAAGGTACTTCGCTGTCTTGCGAGCGTTGTTGTCCTGACCGCCGCCCGCACCGTAACCGACGAGGACAGTGATGGTCTTGCCTGAGAAGTGCTCACGGGCGAGCTCCTCCAGGTTCGGAACCGGCGTCGCCGTGGGAGCGCGCGTCGGCGTCGCCGTCGGAGGTGCTGGCGTGGGAGTCGGTACCCCTGGCGCAAGCGTCGCCGTCGGTGTAGCCGTCGCCGCAGGCTGTGTCGGCGTCGGGTCGTCGCCGCTGCAGGCTGCCACGAGCAGCGTGAAGACGGTCACAAGAACCATGACCTTCAACGATGACTTTCGTAGTGATGGGATCCGCACGATATTCCTCCCTATGCTTCCGGAAAATGTCTGCTGTCGAGCCTGCTAGAAAGCAAGCGTGCTCTGCTCGAACAGGTCCTCTGGCCGTTCTTTCTTCGGCGTCAGTCCCTGCTGAAACGAGTAATCGATCGTCGTCTGGATGAAATCGCGGTTGGCTTCCAGCCCGTACGGGAACGGGTCAGGCCCGAACAACTCACGAGTTTTCGCCAGGTACTGCGGCCCGAAGATCAGGCTCGCCGGAACCCGCTCAGCCAGGGACTCATCGGCGATCTTCTTCGCTTCCAACATCGCGGAGTAGATGTTGAACGCTAACCACGGGTACTTCCGGTACACGTCCCCACGGATCGCCAGCATATGATTCGCAGGGATGAAACCGTGGGCATCGAAGAAGCGCTTGCCCTCAGCGAACGCATCGGGGAACAACGGCCTGATCTTCGACCAGTCTCCGCCCTCCGCCCGGATCCGCGTCGAGCGGTCAACGATGTTGCCGCCGCGCTGGAAAGCACGCCCAACCGGGGCTGCGTCCAACTCGCCGCCCACCAGCATCGTCGCCAGGCTCTTGTCCTCAGGGATGTAGTGGAAGTCGATCCCCTCAGGTGGCTGGAACTTCGTCGCACCACCGTGGCTCAACTCCTCGCTGCGCTCCATCCACCATTTCACATCGAACTGGTCGACACCGAAATCGTTCTGAAGCACGCCCCGAGTCCACAGAGCAGACGTCTGTTGGTAATCGCCAACGCCGATGCGCTTGCCCGCCAGGTCGCTCGCCGTTTGCACGCCCGAATCGGTGTTGATCGACAGCCCCATGTGCATGAACCTGCGAGTAGGGAACACGGGGAGCGCCACCATATCCACACCCTTGGACCTGGATATCAAGTACGACGACATGGACATCTCGGTGACTTCGTATTCCTCGAAGTTCAACTGGCGCCAGAAGGTGACGGATGCATCGGAAAAGGTGGTGTGGAATTCCTCCACTCCTTCGACCTTCACTCGACCATCCAACATGGGCATTATCCGCTCGTGAGCGCCTGTGATCAGGCTCAATCGCAATCCAGCCACGTATGTACTCCTAGCCAACGGAATCAGGCCGCGCTGCACGCAACAGACAAGTGCGCACAGTAAAGATGACAGGGGTGATACACCACGCATGATTCCTAGTCAACAGAAGAGGGGGTACCTCAGAGGACGCTAGCAGGCATATCCGCTCGTCAATCGGCTCCGGCGGACCACACTAGCAGCCTTAGGTTCCCGCCACGCTCGCGCCGCCTATACTGAAACCCCATGCTGATTCCCGCCATCGCAGCAGCAGCCGTCGTCGGCCTCCTACTGCTCGCCTACGCCCGGTTCGTGGAGCCATCGTGGCTTCGCATCCGGTACCGCCGTGTCTCCGTCCGTGCGTGGCCTATCGCAGACGGGGCCAGCGGAAGCCCTGGCCTGCGCATCCTCCACATCTCAGACCTCCACGTCGGTCGTTCCACGGAACGCATACGCCGATTCATCTCACGCGCTGCCGCGATCCCCGCTGACATCGTCGTCATCACGGGAGACTTCGTCGACCACCCCCAATACCTGTCGCAGCTCACGGGAGTGCTCCGGCCTATCACCGGCGGAGAACGACCGGTCCTTGCCGTGATGGGCAACCACGACCGCTTCGCGTATGAGAAGCGACTGGTGCGAAGTAACCCTCACGCGTACAACTCGGGCGAACTCATCGAAACAGTACGCGCCCTTGGCATCGACCTCCTGATAGACGAAGTGCGCACAGTACCCACGCGGGTAGGGGACGTCACATTCGTCGGCGTCGACCTCCGCTCACACGACGCGGAGGGGCTAGCGCGAGCGCTTGGCGGGCACTCCGGCGATGGCATGGTCATGCTTGCCCATTCGCCCGACGCCCTTCATGCAGCGGTGGGGGCCAACATCGGGCTGCTGCTTTGCGGGCACACGCATGGCGGTCAGGTGCGCATCGGGCCATGGCTCACGCCTCTCACGTCGACCCGCACGCCGATCAAACCGCCGTCGGGGCTCAGCGTCCGTGGCACCACCGCCATGCACGTCTCGCCCGGACTCGGCGTAACGTTCCTGCCACTCCGGTTCTTCTCCCGACCCGAAGCCACACTGATCGAGATCATCCCCCATATTCCCTAGCACAAAAAAAGCCCTCGGCGATTGCCGAGGGCTTTTTTATAGGAATGAACGCCTGTTTTACTCGCTAGGAGTAGGTGTCGGTTTCTTGGCGCTGGCTGCAGTCGCAGCGGCGGCGGCGCGCTTCTTCTTCGGGCTGTTGTTGAAGCCCACCTCGTCCTCGAACGGCGTGAACGCACGCTCGGCGTGGCAGTACTTGCACTGGCCCTTCATCGTCGCGCTAGGCGACCCAAGCACCCAGTGGTGCGCACCGGTTGGCGATCCGCCTGTACAGTTCGCCCGATCGATCCGCTCCGACTTAGATTGCTGCTGTTCCTTCGTAGTCACTTGGCATGTCCTCCGTAATTCACTCTCGTCGAAAAGCTCCTGCGATCGCGCTGGAACCCTGGTTCGAGAACCCTACAGGCCACAAAAAGAACCTCAGGGAGAAGGGCAGGGGACTGCCCCCTCGAACAACCAGACTTAAATATACCATAAATCAGTAAAAGACGCTACGAATTTCGTATCACTTTGCACGGATTCCGCGTCGCCGTGCCGCCCAACATGCGACCGGGTCCACCACGGCCCAACTTCCGAGAAACAACAGAATGCCCCCTCAGCGATTGCTCAGAGGGCCATTGCGGAGTTTCTCTTGGCACTTGCGGGTCGCTTTTGACGCAGATTCGTATGAGCGTTGTCATCGAGCCTGGCGAGGCGCCTTATCCCGACGCGGAGACAGCGATGGTGATCCGCGTGCCATGCCCTGGGGTCGACTCGATCCGAGCGCTGCCGCCAGCGAGTCTCGCCCGCTCAGCCAGGCCGATGAGCCCAAACTTCCCTTGGCTCGCCAAGTCTCCCAAGGGGCGTGTGTCGAAGCCTTGACCGTCGTCAGCAATCATCACGCGCAAGCCCTGGGCGGTGGGAGATATGCTGACAGTGGCCTGCCGTGCTCCGCTATGTCGCCGGACGTTGGTCAGTGCCTCTTGGACGATTCGGAATACCGCAAGCTCGGCGTCCTTCGTCAACTCAGGGAGTGGTTGGGTCTCGTCTAGTTCGCATACCGCGGCCAGATCATCTTCAGCATCGATTTCGTCGCATAACCACCGCAGCGACGGCAAGAGGCCGAGTTCATCCAGTTGCGGCGGACGGAGTCCCTGCATGAAGCGGCGCGTACCGTCGAGCACGTCCTCGACGGTCGCGCGCAGTTTATCGAGCCGCTCTCCCGTCATCGTGTCATGTTGTGCCGAGTCGTGCACATCGTCGATCTCGTGAAGTACGTCAATGAGTTCCTGCGCTGTCCCGTCGTGCAGTTCACGGGCCAAGTGTTGCTTCTCAGACTCCTGTACTTGCAGAGACCGGGAAATGAATCGTTCTAAGTCGTCTTGCTGCCCAAGTAGGAGCTGTTTGCTTCGCAGCAAACTTCCTACAAGTCCCCCCAGCAGCAACGTGATCGCCGCGAAGCTGGCGATGCGGAAGCCTGGATCAGGCGAGGTGGTGTAGTTGAGTGCGTGAGGGAAGATTGCGAGGGTCGCTATCGCTGCGGTGATCAGCGCGCCCTTGATGTAGAAGCGGATCGCTGCCAGCACCACAGGCAGCGCGAACAAAACGAACCCGATCTCGTGATGCGCGGGGCTATCCAGGAATGTGCGCCAGCTCGCGGGCGCTGGGAGGAAGGCTACGTCAGCCCAGTAGTGGTGTCCGAGAGCAATCAGGAATGTACCCACGATGGCCACCCACCAAGTCAGTGAGGCTCGTTGGAGGGAGTGGCCGTGTTGACTAGGGAAGATCATCCAGAGTGATCCAACCTTCCTTGAGGGCAGCGAGTACTGCTTCGAGTCTACTTCCGACGCCCATCTTGGTGAAAATGGCGGTGAAGTACGCCTGGATAGTGCGCTCCGATAGGCCCATACGTTCGCCGATCTCACGGTTGCTAGCGCCGTCTAGGCTATGCCGCAGCACAGTCGCTTCACGATCGGTAAGGATCCACGTTGACCCTCCGCTTTTGCGTTTGGAGCCAGGCAGGCTCCGCAGCAGCTTCTCAGCGATAGACCGTTCTAATACAGCTTCACCGGCTTGCAGCGCTCGTATCGCGTTGACCAAATCCCGCATCGGCGCAGTTTTCAGAAGATAGCCGCCCGCGCCCGCATCCAGGGCTGAGACAACGTAGGGGTGGTAACCGTATGCACTGAGCACGAGCACTGCGGTATTGGGCAGTTCCAGCTTGATGGCCCTTGTGGCCTCAATCCCGTTCATCTCGGGCATCGAAATGTCCATCACGACGACGTCTGGTTTGAGTTGTCTTGCAAGACTTACGGCTTCGACCCCGTTGGTCGCGATACCTACAGATGTCATGTCTGTTTGTTCATCAAGCAGATGGCTGAAGCCCTGGGCGAACGGCGGGTGGTCGTCGACTACGAGCACCGTGATGGTCTTGCTGTCGGTTTGGATGTGCGCTTCCACCCAAACATTGTATGCCCGAACGCAGTGACTACTTACGTGGCCTACGGCAGTTAATGATGCGGTAGACCACATTAATGAGGTGTCCGAGAGAACCACCTGTGCTGCCGTTAAGTACTCCGATATGCACGCGGCTAGGCGGGTGTGAAGTTAGCGTTCCATAGCTGATGCTGGTTTCCCCGGAGGGTGACCCGCGCATGAATAGTCGAGCATACGTCGTCCTTGAGACAGAGCAGGGCGCAGCGGATGATGTTGCCTCGCGGCTCCAACGGCACAAGCTGGTGTCGATGGTAAACGCAGTGGACGGTGAGGACTCGGTCATCGCCGTGTTCGAGGCCGACGATGCGTCGGACTTGGCGAGTGCGGTTTTCATCACCGCACGCCGGACGGTAGGTGTCGTCCGCACCACGGTCTACCTTGCGCGGGAATTGCGGGAAGAGAGTTACAACGATGTCCAGGCTAGCTAACGCTGGCCTAGTGGGCATCGCAGGGGCTGCGGTGACGGCTGCGTTGCTGCTCGTGTTGACGCCCTACACCGATTTCAGCTGGGCCTCGATAGGCACGACCATCGTAGTGATGGCCGCAGTGGTGTTTGGTGTTCGACGCGGCCGCTCGAACGATGAACTCATCAACGAATTAAGCGAATGGAAGGTGCAGCAGTAGTGACATCGAAAGGGCCTGGAGATTTTGTGCGAGCGTTGCGCGCAAAGGGCGTGTCCGAAGACGCATTGGGTGCCGCGGTGGCACTGGCGATCGGCATCGGGGCTGGTCTTGGCGCGGTTCTCTTCCGCTGGATGATCGTTAGCTTCACGAAGCTGTTCTTCGACACCGGAGGCGACGTTCTGGGGTTCATGGGTGATACCTACGTCATCGTCATCCCGGCGATCGGCGGTACCATCGTGGGCCTGCTTGTTTACTTCGGCGCCCGCGAAGCGAAGGGACATGGCGTACCCGAGGTGATGGCGGCCGTGGCCTTCAACGGTGGGCGCATCCGAATGCGCGTGGCCGTCGTGAAATCGCTGGCGTCGGCTATCTGCATAGGTAGTGGGGGTTCAGCCGGACGTGAAGGTCCCATCGTTCAGATCGGCTCAGCCATCGGCTCGAATGTGGGGCAGCGGTTGCATCTTCATCAGGAATGGGTGCGGACATTCGTGGCGTGTGGAGCTGCGGGTGGGATCGCCGCAACCTTCAATGCTCCGATAGCAGGAACCTTCTTCGCCCTTGAAATCATACTGCGGCACTACGCGGTAAAGAGCATCGGACTGGTGCTGGTGTCCGCAGTCACCTCAGCGGTTATCGCTGAACTTATCCTCGGCGACGAGGTTGCATTTACGGTTCCCCACTACGTGATCGCCAGCGGCTGGGAGTTCCCCCTGTACGCATTGCTGGGGATGCTAGCTGCATTGACCGCTTCTGGATTCATCTTCCTCCTCTACAAATTGGAGGACATCTTTGACATGGTTCCCATCCCTGACTACGTCAAACCCGCGATTGGCGGGCTCGCGTTGGGAGGGATCGGTTTCTTCTATCCCCAGGTCTTTGGTGTGGGTTATGGAGTCATTGACCAAGCGCTCGTAGGGGAAATCGGACTCGGCATGCTCGCTGCGCTGGTCTTCCTCAAGCTCTTGGCCACTTCGCTAACCCTTGGCAGTGGCGGCAGTGGTGGAGTGTTCGCGCCTTCCTTGTTCATGGGAGCGATGTTGGGAGGAGCCTTCGGTGTAGTGGTGAACCAGTGGTTCCCTGGGGCGACAGCCCCGTCGGGAGCTTACGCGCTCGTCGGCATGGCGGCGGCCTTCGCTGGTGGTTCTCGTGCGCCGATCACCGCCATCGTCATCCTCGTAGAGATGACTCGGAACTACGAAAGTATCCTCCCCCTGGGGATCGCGGTTCTCGCGAGCACTGTAGTTTCCCGGGTTATACGCAAAGACAGCATTTACACGATCAAGCTTCGGCGGCGTGGCCTGTCCCTACCGGACGAAGTGCAGCAGCACGCGCTCTCCCTTGTTTCCGTTTCGTCGGTGATGAATACCGGATACCCCGTGGTACGCGATACCGCGTCACTGCCCCAGCTAGCCAGCCTATTTTCCGGTACCGGCCGCACAGGTTTTCCTGTGGTTGACGAGAGCGATTGTCTGGTGGGCGTCGTCACGCTTTCCGATCTCTCCAACTCTGGCGGAGATCCCCAGTTCGTGGCCGACATCGCGACTACTGACCTGGTAATCGCTTATCCAGATCAGTCTGTGCACGACGCGCTGGCCCAGTTGGGCGGCATGGAGGTCGGGCGCATCCCCGTCGTCACTCGGGGTGACTCCGCCCATTTGCTCGGAGTGGTAGGTCGAGCGGAACTAGTACGCGCCTATGCGAACGCCGTAGGTGATGGGCAAGCGGCCAAGACACGAGAGACGCGGGTTCCACTTCAGACCCCGGAACAAGTCGAGGTATAGTGCCGATGCCAGCCACCGACCAGACGCCCGCGAACCAAACGCCAGCAAAAGGACACGCGGGCACGCCGAGAACATACTCTGGATTTGCGAGTGTCGTGGTTCCTCTAGACGGAACAGGTGCCGCTGAAGGTGCAGTCTCGCTGGCGCTCGCCTCAAGCGTGCCAGGTGCGATCATCCACCTTGTGCGTGTGATACCGTCCGGCAACGAGGGCGTTTCCAGCGAGCTGCCCGCAGTGGTCGCGGGCAGCGACCGCGAGCCGCCGGAATATGCATTGCACGGCGGACGCTTCACACATGATCTCGCAGAGGCCATCGATTATCTTCAAGCGGTCGTAGAACACTTGGGCAGCGGTGACCGTGAGGTCGTCTGGGAGGTTCGGCACGGATCGCCATTCAACCGAGCCCTCGAAGCAGCGCATGACCATGAAGTGGACGCAGTGATTCTGTTCCAGCCCATGAGGAATCCCTGGAAACGGCTGATCGAACCCAACTTGGCCGATTTCTTAGCCCAGCGCCTCTCGCAGCCAGTAGTAGTCTGCCTTGCCTCCAGCGGAGATGGTGATAGGTAACCTCTGACGGTTCTATCAAGTGGTCCTGTCAGCACTGAGGTCACGAGGGGAGCGACCACCGGGCGAACCTTGCCAAGGAGTCGCCCCATGACCTGCCCACATCGTCAGTGAGCCATCGCGTCGAGCAGAGAAACGCCCCACCCAAACCAACAGAGGCCCCGCCAAATGGCGGGGCCTCATTGTGTTCTTGGTGGAGATGGGGGAGGGTCGAACTCCCCGTCCAAGAGACGCCAAGCTCGGAT